>Ga0114996_10008609_pt1 | contig 11313 bp, 11 predicted proteins | sample ArcticOcean_MG_C_4_FD_87039 | JGI IMG/M metagenome (GOLD analysis project Ga0114996, IMG submission 87039) | Marine microbial communities from western Arctic Ocean - ArcticOcean_MG_CB4_134 | ecosystem: Environmental > Aquatic > Marine > Oceanic | place: Arctic Ocean: Canada Basin | collected... | reverse complement strand
GCGTGGGTTTAAAACCAGTGCGAAAAGTGGACAAACCTTAGGTAACTATCAGGAAGTACGGGCTCGGCATCTGCAGCAGCGGGATGGCGATTATCTGAAGAAATAACATGTCAGAAATTATTAGCGAACCGCTGGCTTTAAACAGCAGTGAGGTCCTTGAGCTAGAAGGGGAGAGTGTATTGCTGTGTAATTCGGGCGGCTCACACTTCGCTATTCGAAACCAATGCACACATCAGAACTCACCATTGGCGGAAGGGCGCGTTCGCAACGGGTTCATTTCGTGTCCGTTGCACGGCGTTAGGTTTGACCTTCGTACGGGCGAACCGCGTGGCACGTTAACCAGAGTTCCAGTAAAGACCTACGCGGTCAGGGATGAAGATGGAATGATTGTTATTTCTAATTAGTGTGACCTATTAGCTAACGTCTATATCACCGGCCTGTCTGCTATATATCACATCGACCAGGGCCCGAAGCAGGCTGCTGACGTAGCCTGTAAGCATCCCCAGACAGTGCGCGCTAAGTCCTTGTCTAACTATCCAGATTGACAATCGCTATCGGTTCGATCTGATCGGCAGGGCTAAAGCCAAAGACTCTGCCATAGAAATACAGCTCCAGATCCATACACCGCTTGATGTTCTCGGCGATTCTAAAACCATGCTGTTCGCCCTCAAATGGCACGTAAGCTACCGGCACACCTTTCTTGGCTAAGGCCTCGACCATTGTTTCTGCCTGATTTGGTGGAACGACTTTGTCTTCAAGTCCCTGAAAAAAGATACACGGGCTAGCCATTTTCTCTACGTGATGAATGGGTGATCTCGCTTGATAGACTTCAATCTCGTCCGGATAGGCGCCGATCATGCTGTCAAGGTAGCGAGACTCGAATTTATGGGTGTCTTTTGCTAAAGCTTCTAGATCGCCAACGCCATAATGGCTGGCGCCTGCCTTAAATGTGTTAGTGAATGTCAGCGCAGAAAGCGTCGTGTAGCCGCCAGCGCTACCACCTCGAATGGCTAACCTGTCTTTATCAGCCTTGCGCTGCTGAACGAGATATTCAGCGCCGTAGACGGCATCTTCGACATCGACGATACCCCATTGTCTGATTAGTTTGTCTCGATAGTCTCGGCCATACCCGGTCGAACCGCGATAGTTCAGATCCAGTACAGCGAAGCCACGACTGGTCCAGAATTGCGTTCGAAGATTCAATACGCTGTGCGTCGCCCCGGTCGGACCGCCGTGCATCATGACAACGAGGGGCGGTGCGTCCTGGCTATTCTTGTTCTCAACTGCCTCCCCGTAATCCTTGTTTGTAGGTGGGTAATAGAACCCATGTGCAATCTGCTCATTTGCAGTTGGAAAAGTGATCGTTTCAGGCACGGAGTAGTAAGCTTCATCAAGGGTCAGGGTCGTGGACTGCTTAAAGGACTCGTGCTTGCCAGTCTGAAGGTTGACCGTGATTAACTCAGGAAACGTAATCGGCGATGCGGCACCGGTCGTTAATGTCTGATCATTAAGCGATATGCCACCAAGATCTGAATAAGGCAAGTCCAGATTGTTCAGGTTGCCGGTTTCGATATCCAGCACCGCTAATTGGCAAACATTGCCGATACCATAGTTGCAGACGATTTGGCTGTCGTTCAAAAAATCATAAGAATGTAATCCGAAACCCCAGTGCGGGCTCCCGAACTCTGCTTCCATTGGGCAGATACTCTGATCACTACTCTGGCGATAGAGGTTCCACCAGCCTGAGATGTCCGAGATAAAAAAGAGTTCTCCCTTTGGTGAAAATACGGGTTGTTGCGCTGAGATTTTTTGCTCACCGTTTTTGCCTCCGGCAACCTTATTCAATTCATCCGGCATGCCAGCTTCGTTTAGGGTCGTTAGCCAGATGATGGTTTCATCCCATGGCATATCCGGGTGGTCCCAACTCATAAACGCGAGTTGTTTACCATTGGGGCTTAGCACAGGTGCTGCATAAAAATCATGGCCTTTGCTCAATTCTGTAACATCACCGGATTGAAAATCGATAGCACCAATGAAATTTATAGCTTCGCCGTCGCCTCGATGATCTTCAATAATGCAGACGATTCGATTTCTCTTTTCATCGACGCAACCATTCGCAAACCGTAGTCCGTCATCATGGGTAAGTTGTGTGGGCGCTGCTTCATCTAACCCCTGTCGATAAAGGTGTTGGTCGGAGAAATTGGAGAAAAATACTGCACCATTATGTAGGAACCATGCGCCGCCGCCATATTCATGGACACGGGTGCGAATATTAAATGGCGCAGGATTAATATCCCGTTCGCTGCCATCATGCTCTCGCATGACTAATACATTACGCCCGCCTTCCTGTGGTCGTGACTCAATCCACAGCAGTTCTCCCTGATGCCAGGTTGGGGATGATATGCCTACTGTGTCAGCGACGATTAACTCGCTTGTGATGGGCGATTTCCAGGAGCCGAAAGGTGCTTTCATAGAGTTGTATCCGAAGATATGGTGAAATTTCGCTTGAAATAGAAACGGCGAGGCCGAAAGCTCTGGTCAACAAAAAATTTCAGGTGTTGGGCCAGAAGATCAGCACACATACAGATACTGACCGTCCGATATCGACAAACTATATCCTTCAATTATGTATGATCAAACCGCCAAAGAGCATATTTTTGTAGTCTTGGGGAAATGCGGTTTAAAATAAATATCTTCCCAGGCGGCGGTCCGGTAGCCTGAATCTAATCCCAAGAGGTCTTAGCTAATGATTGTTTACGGCGTAGGTATTCTTGCGTTCTGTATGCTCACCGGTATGTTTGTCGGTGACCTTCTAGGCCAGATCATTGGTGTCAAAGCCAATGTCGGCGGGGTTGGCATTGCCATGCTCATGCTGATCGTGCTGTCGAGCCTATCTTCAAAAAAAGTTCAGCTTGGACAGTTAACCCAACATGGAATTACGTTCTGGTCTGCGATGTACATCCCGATCGTTATTGCTATGGCATCGAGGCAGAACGTTGCGGCCGCAGTATCAAGTGGATGGCTAGCAGTGATTGCTGGCGTCGGTGCCGTAGCGTTGAGTTTTGCGCTGATTCCTGTCTTCACGAAGCTCGCGCAACGGAGTCAACAACGTCAGAATGAGGGTGCCGAGCCATGATTATCGAGACACTCCAGGCGGTAATGATTAAGAATTCGATTATTACGGCGTTCGTTTTTGTTGCGGTAGTCATGTGGGTGTCGTATTGGTTGTCAGACAGATTGACTCGCGGTCATGTGCATGGATCCGCTATAGCCATAGCTTTGGGTCTTCTCATTGCCTATGTCGGCGGCGCCTTCACGGGCGGTAGTAAGGGTATTGCCGACATCCCTATGTTGACCGGCGTCGGTATCCTTGGCGGCGCGATGTTCCGGGATTTCGCGATCGTCGCGACGGCATTTGGCGCTGATTTGGATTCGATCCGTAAAGCCGGTTGGGTGGGCGCGATGTCTGTCATTCTTGGGGTTATTATTTCGTTCATCGTTGGCGCCGTGGTTGCCGTGTTGTTTGGGTACACGGACGCAGTTTCAATCAGTACCATAGGTGCTGGTGCAGCAACCTATATTGTTGGCCCTGTCACGGGGACAGCGCTCGGTGCGGGGTCAGATGTCATCGCCCTTAGTGTTGCTGCTGGTCTCGTCAAATCAGTGCTTGTGATGATAGGCACACCTTTTGTTGCGAAATCCATCGGGTTGGACAATCCGTTGTCAGCAATGATTTATGGCGGATTGATGGGCACTACCAGTGGCGTAGCTGGCGGTCTGGCAGCTACGGACCCAAAACTGGTGCCTTATGGGGCGATGACAGCAACGTTCTATACCGGCGTGGGCTGTTTATTGGCACCTTCGCTGTTGTTTATGATGGTCAGGTTTTTTACTGGTTAGAACTCAGCCTGCTGTCGATTGTCACCAGTGCACGGTCTGCAACGGACGCACCGGCAAGTTATTGATTTGGTTATCGTGAGTTTCTGATTTTTTCTGAAAATCCCAGTGTAGGTTTAGATGGCGTGCCCGTATAATCTCCTTTTGGTCACTACAATTATTTCCCAGGAGACAAGATGCTTCGTATCGTTCTGCAGGTCATTGGTATCGTTGTGCTTATCGGCGTGGTCACCATCGTGACGCTTAAAATTGACAACATGAGCGCAGACGGTCCTTCCATTCTTTTCCCTGGCGGTGAACTGATTACCGGCGAACTTCACAGTGGCCCCGATCCAGACTGGCGTTTCACCGATGACATCGCTGTGATTGATCTGCAACTTGATAATCCGATGAGTTCAAGACGGATTTTTATCATGGAAAGCGGTGGCAAAGTCTACGTTCCTTCAGGTTATATGCGATCTTTTCTTGGCCGTCTTTGGAAAGACTGGGCATTTCAGGTTGCAGAAGGTGACGGTCTGGCTGTTGCTCGCATAAACGGAATTCGATATGAACGACAATTGATTCGAATCATCGAAGGTGAGGATATTGACGGGATTGCTCGAAAACTGGCAGAAAAGTATTCCGGTGGTGCACCTGATGCGGTCGCTAACACAATAAAAAGCATAAACGACGGCGATACCTGGATTTTCGAAATGGCGCCGCGAGAAGGAGCAACTGATGCAAACTAAAAGTTACCTGATTCTGTGCGCGGTTATCACCGTCGTCTGGGCTGTAACACTGTTGTTAGTGCCAGCAGTTTCAGACACGGTTGAGCAGCTAATGATTGGTTTTCTGTCGACCTACGCACGATAGAAAAAAATAGACCCGATATCGTTATTGGTAGGGTTGAATGATATCAGCGGTGATCATGACGCTGGCTGCCAGCTCTTTGTTCTTGGCCTGCTTGAAGGCGTCGAAGTCACCCACAACCATTTGCCAGGAGTAGAAGTAATCCTGGCCTTCAACAGGCACAGGGAAACAGCCAAAGCCGATGGGTACCATGGCGTATTCACCCTCGTATTCCCCTACCAGGTGGCGTTCGATAAAATCGACATAGGCCTCCCTCTCTTCAATCAACACCATGTCGAAGAAGGGAACGGCGTCTCTCCCTTGCACATCAATTTGGCTGAGGATCTGTGCGGGGAAAAGGCCGCCAGTCCAGCGTGCGTTGATCTCGGTAACAATAAGACTGCCGTCCGTCCCAATGAAGAAATCAATGCCACAGTTGCTGCCCTCGTCGGACACGTAACCATGGTGCCTTGCATATTCGCCCACACGAAGCAGTGCGCTGGCCTGTTCTTCAGTAACAGAGACAGAGCTCCCAATTAGATTGCCGACCCATAGGCCATCTGCGAAAAGAATCTTTCGGGTGTTCGCAATCCTGATGTCGTCGGTTGATACCACTAGGTCCACCGTCATCTCGGTGTAGCTTTCCAGGTCCAGGCGTTCCTGCAGCAGAATCACCATGTTGTCGCCGTACTCGGCCACGTACTCTTGGGTCGCCGTGATGCTCTCGACAGCGGTGACGTTTCTGGCGCCGGCCAGACCGAGAAGTTTCAGAATAATTTTGTTTTGGTGTTTGTTGAAAAAGTCGGCAACCGGCTTACTGCCAAGCTCTGCTTTATTGGTGACCAGCGTGTCTGGGACCTGTATTCCAAAGGCAGGGGCATTTTCAGCAAAATGTTTCTTGGAGTTTACGTTACGGTTTATGGCGAGAAGTTCTTCGCTCTGGTGGATCAATTTATTGGAGCCACTCGACATATAAAGGTTGGCGACATCGGTTAGGGTAGGGTTGTCTTTGATGCGGTTTGCGACTGACTGATAGTAGGTGTCTTTGGGGTGGTAGCTGAAGTGTTCCATGGGGACTACTTCACTTGTCATCCGGCAGAAAAAATTATGGTAACGCTGCAGCATTTTCTGCCAGCCAGGCTCTTGGTATTCGTCATACAACGCAAGGTGATCCCTGTTATGACCAACGCAGGCCAGGGCAACCTGCAACATGGCGGTTAACTCAATGTTTGACAGGTGGTCCGCCTGTTGTTTTTCGGTCAGTTCTTCAAGATCGAAGAACAGCGAGCAGTCATCCCCTGCCATCGCATAAAGGGATGAATAGTGATTGCCCGGGAAATAAGATCCTGCCTTCATGTGAAACTCCGAGAGATGCCTGTCCAGGTTTATGTCGAGTTACAGTCTTGGTACAGTTTTGTTAATCATTTCTTTTTGAACTTCCTTTGAGTCACTAAAAACTGAAGAAGCGCATTATTCAAGCAATGGATTGCCGAAATTTTGTCTAAATTATTGATTAAGTGGGCTGTCTTTGGGGTCAAGCAATGTAAGTACCTCGAACAGGTTTTCAGGTACTGAAATTCCGACGATGTATACCATGCGCTCAGTGACTGTGCCTTCAGCATGGATGGCACCTCGTGGAATATGTAACTTGTCCCCGGCGCTCAGGGGAACTTTTTCGCCTTTTTCGTTCAGTACGTAGCCGCTGCCTTCCATTACGTAGCCGCAGTTGTCGATGTCGTGCCAGTGGGGCGGTAACTCATCCATGCGTCCAGAGACATAGACAGTTGGCCAGAGGTCCAACTTTTTGATGTCATCCAACACTTCATCTTTAGTCGTGTGGAAGTTGTGTATGACCTGCATGGGTCCTGGTTCTAGTGCCATTTTTCTGTCTCCTGTTCAGGTCGCATCCTGCTCCAGTTGATGAAGTTCCTGCACCAGGGACTGGAAAGTCTCCTGTGCCTTCTGGTACTTCTCGTCTTCTTCCTCGCTGTCGCCTGGCGAATAGTCTTCCGGTGGCCAGAGATAGGCATTGTTGCGCATGCCTTCCAATTGGCCCATCAGTTCGCCATGTCGGCGACGTTGCTTGAGTGTCATCTTCCACATATGAAATTAAATAGCCTATGAGTCCGAGAGTGAATGCCAGATCGGTAAGCTGCAGATTCGTTGCTGAGTCACCATGGGTATGTTTTCGTTAACACCCTTCCAGCGCTTTGCTGAGTGTAATGTTTTCTCCTCTGTTAGCTTTAACCGTCTCACCTTTGGAAAATCGGTAAGTATTGTCTGGCGTTAACCTGGAATTACCGAAACTGAATGAATCAGAGGACCGGTTACTATGTACATGCAGGTCGCCCCAGTAGAGGTTCGTTGGTGGGGCTGAAAAAACCTCTACCGAAAAAATCACTGATACAAAAAGGAATAGACGCATAGACATTTTTATAAGAGCCCCGTGATAATTATGACCGCGATAACGGGTGGTAACAAAAAGCGAAGTAAAAGGTGCCAGACTTCAAACATTGCGTTAGGCATTGCAGGCAGTTCATTACGTAAGGACGTCTTGCTAACCTGCCAGGCTGCGAATATCGCAATTAAAAGACCACCAACCGGAAGCATTATCTGGTTGGCAAGGACGTCCAGAATACCATTAAGGTTTCGGAACCCTATCTGCCATTGCGAGAGTATGTTGTAAGACAAAATGCTTAGCACCCCAAGGCAGGCGATACTGGCTACCGTGATTAGCGTTGATTTATGCCGCGAATAATTACGAGTGTCTTCTAGCCAGGCAACGAGGGGTTCCAGCAAACCCACCATCGACGTGACTGCAGCAACAGATAGTAGTGTAAAAAAGAGGATTGCAACCATATGCCCGCCTGGCATCAGTCCGAATGCGACTGGCAGAGTTTGGAAAATCAGGCCGGGTCCACCGGCGGGGTCCAGACCAAAGCGAAATACCATCGGGAAAATCATCAACCCGGCCATTAATGCCACGGCGGTGTCGATCACAATGATGATTAATACACAGCGGGTAATCGAGACTTCCTGTGGCAGGTAGGATCCGAATATCATCATCCCTGCCATTCCAACACCTATACTGAAGAACGCTTGCCCGATGGCGGCAAGGTAGGTGGCGCCCGTGACTTTTGAAAAATCGGGTGTGAACAGGTAAGCCGCTGCATCCAGGAATCCATCCTGAAAGGCATTGTAGATAACAAGACTGATCATTAGTAGGAATAGGGCAGGCATCAGCACCCGCACGGAACGTTCGATTCCTTTGTTCACACCAAAGTAAATGATTGTGCTGGTGAGTATCAGGCTTAAGGCGGTCCACAGAAGCATGCCGTCAATGCTTTGCATAACAGCGCCGAAGTCGTTCGCAGCAGCGCTGGGGGTAGTATCCACAAACCCGGTTGAAATGGCCTTGAACAGGTACCAGAGTACCCAACCGCTAACCACGCAATAGGTGCCCATAATAACGAATGCCGTGGCAAGATTCAGGTGCCCCACGTGCTTCCAGAGTGGCGATTTGCGCTCAGCTTCGGCCAGGTTCTGCATGGCCTTTGGGGGATTAGCCCGCCCACGTCTGCCGACCAGGATCTCTGCGATCAGGATAGGAATGCCGATCATGATGGCACACCCAAGATAGACAGCTACAAATGCCCCACCACCGTTTTCACCAGTGATGTAAGGGAATCTCCAGATATTGCCTAGTCCGACGGCGAATCCAGTTGCTGCCATCAAAAAGCCAAAAGTGGAACTGAACTGGTGAGATTTCTGCATGAAGGCCTTGATTCTTTATTTTGAGTATAGACTAATCATGGGAAGTTGACTCAAGTGCTGTCAACGATGAAGATTCAACCTGCGAATCAGAATTGCGTTATATAAGGCGAATGTCATGAACAAACTGGAACAACTGAAAACGATGACAGACGTGGTGGCCGATACTGGCGATATCGTAGCGATTGCGCAGTACAAGCCAATTGATGCGACCACCAACCCATCGCTTTTACTAAAAGCGGCGGCGATGCCGCAATACGCTGGTCATTTGGCTATAGCAAAGAGCTGGGCGAAGGCCAAGGGAGGTTCCAGTGAGCAGATGCGACAAAACTGCACGGATAAACTGGCGGTGGATATAGGCACTGAAATACTGGCGATTGTACCGGGGCGGGTGTCTTCCGAAGTGGATGCGCGTCTGTCCTTTGACACTGTGAAGACAATAGAGAAAGCGAATCGCCTGATCTCTCTATACGAAGAAAATAACATTGGTCGTGAACGTATCCTTATCAAGATTGCCAGTACCTGGGAAGGTATTCGCGCAGCTGAACAACTGGAGCAGCGGGGAATTAACTGCAACCTGACTTTACTGTTTGGTTTTTCCCAAGCGGTGGCTTGTGCGGAAGCAGGTGTGTTTCTCATTTCACCTTTTGTCGGACGAATACTGGACTGGTACAGGAGTGCAACCGGTGAAAACTATGACGCGCAAACTGACCCGGGCGTATTATCCGTAAAAAGAATCTACGACTACTATAAAACGCATGGCTACAAAACGGTTGTCATGGGCGCGAGCTTCAGGAATACGGGTGAAATTGAATCCCTTGCCGGATGCGACCGACTGACGATCAGCCCCCAGTTGTTACAGGCTCTTTCCGAAGATGACAGTAGCCTGCCCAGACAGCTTTTCCCAGACTCTGCTAACGGAGAAGACAAGGTGCATCAATCGGAATCCGGGTTTCGCTGGCAGATGAATGAAGACGCGATGGCAACAGAGAAGCTGGCTGAGGGGATTCGAAATTTCACCGGCGACCAGATAATCCTGGAAGGGCTTCTCTCGAACTAAACCAGCTTCCCCGATACTGTTGCCCAGGCAAACAAAATCAGGCGTTTGCCACTTTGTAATTCTCGAACACTTCCTGGTACACCTCGGGTGGTGCAATCCTCAGTTGTTGTCGAACTTCTTCAAGAGGTTGGGATAGCAGTGTTTCCCAGTCCTGCTGTGGTAACCACGCCGCGCGCTTGCCAGCCTTGTAGGCCTGCCACATGGCTTTTCGTGCACCGGCGCCGAGCGCTTTTTGAAGTTTTATCATACCGGCCAGGGCGATGATACCCAGTCCGCGGTTACGGGTTTGTGCATAAGTAAACGCCAATAGGCAGGCTTCACCAAAAGTATCCCGGCCATAGCCTGTGGTGACATGCCATAGATCGTGCTGATCTCGCATCCGTTCACCGAACAACCTGAATGTTGGTTCCTCGATTTTATCTTCCAGCTGGCTTGCTTCCACCAGTCCATCCGCGCTGATCTGCTCCCGCTCGACGAAACCCAGGTATGCATGAGCCAGGGTTCCTGAGTCGTGGCTTTGCAAACCATCTCGATCAAGAAGCGTGGTTAGCAGGTTCCGATTCTCTGAGAGAATCTTTCTACCTATCTCGGTTTTATTGAATCGGACGAAAGTTTTTTCGAGAGAGTTGCCTGACATCGCCTTGATGATGACAAATACCTGATCAGTCTTTTCTGGATCATTCACCAGGTTCTTCAGGGCACGCATGGCGACGAGCGGGCGCATAGGGTTGTTTCGTGGGGCTTTGGTTTTAGTGCTGTGACTGTCGATGTTACTGCCCTCGGTATTATTGGTTTCAATGTTCATCAATGTTGCTGTGATTCTTATCAACAATGATGTCAATTGTAGAGCTATCAATATGAATATCAATAGAGAGGGCAAGCGAGTACGACGAACACATGAAGAGGCTAAGTCACTGGTTTTAAAAGTTTCTTCTGACCGATTATCTACTCTTAAGCTTGAAGGGTTGAATATATCCGGGGTTGCTAAGGACGCTGGGATGTCGCATGCCACGGTCATACATCACTTCGGTTCAACCGGCGCCATGCGTGAAGCGCTACTTGAGCAAATGACCCACGACTTGCTGTCAGACGTGATGGTAGCGCTTAACCATCATGAGGAACCTGCCAGGGTTCTGGACCACCTGTTTGAAATGCTGTCACAAGGAGGGCATGGGCGCTTACTTGCCTGGTTTGCGCTGGATCAGCAGGCATTGTCGCCCGCCAATGGTTCGAAGGGCCTCTTTACTGACATCCTGAATACGATAGCCGAAGACAGTGGCGACCCGGTGCATGTGAAACAAATCATTTTTCTGGTCGCCATCGCCGCGATGGGCAAGAGCATCTGCGGGGACGCTATTGCAGGCTTAATCGGGATGAACACAGCGGAAGCACAGCAGTTTCCCGCGTGGCTTGCAGACCATATCCAACGTATATAAAACCCATTGCCTTGGGGATGGCATTCGCCTCTCGCATATTGAACAATAGTGGCTTCCTTCATGAAACGAGCAAGCACAATGTCTATCTCACTGTATGACGCGACCGTCACTAACTACCTTCAAGTTCTGAATTCCACCGCAGGTGTGCTCGACAAGGGTAAAAGTTTTTGTGGGGAAAACGGCATTGATCTATCAGCGATCGTAGAGACTCGCCTCATTGAAGATATGAACCCTTTTCAGTTCCAGGTGATTTCGGTCGTGCACCATTCTCTTGGTGTGTTGAAGGGATTGGAAGCCGGTGAGTTCGCACCACCAGCAGGC
>Ga0114996_10008608_pt1 | contig 11313 bp, 7 predicted proteins | sample ArcticOcean_MG_C_4_FD_87039 | JGI IMG/M metagenome (GOLD analysis project Ga0114996, IMG submission 87039) | Marine microbial communities from western Arctic Ocean - ArcticOcean_MG_CB4_134 | ecosystem: Environmental > Aquatic > Marine > Oceanic | place: Arctic Ocean: Canada Basin | collected... | reverse complement strand
CCAGCAGGATCTCATCCGGAACCACCCGCTGCTTCAGGGCGTCAGTGGGGTTCCAGTGAACCAGGGTCGCAGGTCAGCCTCCGCACTGACAGTGAGTCCGACTCTGCTGTTCTCCACGGGCCAGACGAGTGACGGCACACCACAACTGTTCGGGATCGACAAGGCCACTGGTGAGCGGGTAGGGGCGGTAGAGATACCAGGCCCGTCGCGGTACGGCATGTCGAGTTGGGTGCATGAGGGCAAGCAGTACATCATCATTCAGCTCAGTGATGGGTTGGCGGCGCTCGCACTGCCGAACTGACCAGATTCAGTAGTCAGCAAGAAAAACTCGGGTCGGAGCATCGCTGCTCCGACCCGAGTTTTTATGCTGCACCCCTCCGACACTTCGCCTCAGAGCGCTTTCGGAGGCTCCACAAAAGAACAGGGCGAACGGCGTCCACGCCCAGCCTCGAACGACCCAGGCCTAGGCCCAGCATCGGCGCTATCCATGGCATCCGAAGCCGCGATCCACTGCTGCAGCACCTCTAACTGACGAAGTACGATCCCGGCCCTCCCCTCTTCCATCGCGACCGGATTCGGAGCCACGGTCCAGAAACTCCCCACGGCGATCGACCAATCGTTCAAGATCTCGCGGGCGACCACAGAACCCGTCTCCTCCTCATGGCGTTCGATCAAGGCCTTGAGCAGATCGATCTCCCCAGCCTCACTCGTCCGTTCCAAGGTCACGAACTCTCGGTTCACCTGGGTGGGGAAGTCACCTCGTGGGTCCAGGACAAAGGACAGGCCGCCAGACATGCCGGCACCGAAGTTTCGGCCAGCAGCACCGAGAACGACAACGATCCCTTCCGTCATGTATTCACAACCATGCTCACCGACGCCTTCCACCACCGCTACGCCACCCGAGTTTCGTACCGCGAAGCGTTCGCCTGCTCGACCAGCTATGAAGAGGCATCCGCCTGTCGCCCCATAGAGGACCGTGTTGCCGACCAGAGCAGCATCAGCCCCTTGGAACTCTGCTCCCGCCGGCAAACGGATGGAGATCTCACCTCCGCTCATGCCCTTGGCCACGTAGTCGTTGGCTTCGCCCACAAGGCGTAGATGCACGCCCTTGGTAAGCCACGCACCGAACGACTGGCCGGCAGATCCTGAGAACTTCAGGTCAACCGTGCCCTCCGGCAGGCCCGCATCCCCATGGATGCCGGCGATTCGGACCGAGATTCGCCCACCCACTGTACGGTCCGTGTTCTCGATGCCGTACGAACCCTTGAAGGGCGTGCCATCCTCAATCGTGCTGCCGAGTCGCTCGAGGATCTGGTCGTCCAGAGTAGTAACACCCGGGCGGTTGTTGCGATCCTGAACGCAGTGCTGAGGCCCTTCAGCAGCCGGAGCGATGAGCTTCGATAGATCAACCCCGCTCCACCGATGATCCTCGACTGCGGGTCTCTGTCGGAGCAGGTCTGCGTGACCCATGAGGTCCTCCAGCCGCTCGTAACCCAACTCGGCCAAGATCTCGCGCACTTCCTCGGCAACATGAGTGAGAAAGCTGATCAGCATTTCAGGCGTACCGAAGTACTTCTTGCGGAGCTCTTCGGCCTGAGTCGCAATTCCAACTGGGCAGGTGTTGCTGTGGCACTGTCGCGCCATCTTGCACCCGATAGCGATCAGCGCAGTCGTACCAAAGCCAAAGCGATCGGCTCCCAGGAGAGCCGCCATGACGACGTCGCGCCCGGTGTGTAGACCACCGTCGACGGCCAAGGTGACCCGCCCCCTGAGTCCATTCATCACCAAGGTTTGCTGCGTTTCCGCCAGACCGAGCTCCCAAGGGCTCCCGGCATACTTGATCGACGACAGTGGCGAGGCACCCGTACCGCCATCCGGCCCACTGATTTGGATCGTGTCGGCATACGCCTTTGCTACACCGGCGGCGATGGTGCCAACACCCTCCGACGACACCAATTTCACGGCGATCTTGGCGCTCGAATTGGCGGCCTTGAGGTCGTAAATGAGCTGGGCCAAGTCCTCGATCGAGTAGATGTCGTGATGAGGAGGCGGAGAGATCAAAGGCGTGCCTGGCATCACGTGGCGGAGGCTCGCGATGTAAGGCGTGACCTTGTGGCCCGGGAGCTGGCCACCCTCTCCCGGCTTGGAGCCCTGCGCGATCTTGATCTCGAGCTGCTGAGCACCGGCCAAATACGCCGGGGTCACTCCGAAGCGACCGGATGCGACCTGCTTGATCGCCGAGTTTGCATCCCCGAGATCTCCGTCCGGCGCATACCGCCGGGGGTCCTCACCTCCCTCACCAGTATTGGCGAGGGCCCCGATCTTGTTCATGGCCCGGGCCACATCCTCGTGGGCTTCGCGGCTCAGGGCGCCCAACGACATGGCCCCAGTCTGGAATCGGCGAAGCACCTGGTCTACCGGCTCCACTCGCTCGATATCGATGGGCTCTCGGACGGGTGCGAAGTCCAAGAGGTCTCGCAACGCGGTTGGTGGGCGCGAATGGACGAACTCGGAGTACGCGCGGTACTCTTCCTTCCCCCCGCCCTCCTGGACAACCGCGTGCAGCGCCCTCCAGACCTGCGGCCCGTTGGCGTGATAGTCGCGGTCCCGGCGGTACTTGTACCAGCCACCCCGCTCGAGGCCCTCTCCAGAAAACGCTCTTTCATGGCGCTCGAGCACGTCCTCGGCAATCTGGCGAAATCCGATGCCGCCAATGCGAGACGTAGTACCCGGGAAGGAACGCTCAATCACCTGCTCGCCGACCCCCAGCGCCTCGAAGATCTGAGCTCCGTGATACGACGACACAGCGGAGATCCCCATCTTCGACATCACCTTGAGAATGCCGGCTTCGGCCGCCCGGATGTAGGCTTGCATCGCCTGCGCGCGGTCGCTCTCACCGAGCTTTCCTGCGTCGGCAAGACCACACACGGTTTCCAGAGCGAGATACGGGTAGATCGCCGACGCTCCGAAGCCGATTAGCGCGGCCAAGTGGTGCACGTCACGCGCGTCGCCGGCCTCCGCCAGAATACTGGCGCGCATGCGGCGTCCGGTCCGAATCAGGTGGTGGTGGACGCTGGCAACCGCAAGCAACATGGGAATGGCCGCCTGCCCATCGTCCACAAAACGATCGCTGATGACGAGCGCGCTGTGCCCCTCGTCCACGGCGGATGCCGCAGCGTCGCACAGAGCGTCGAGCGCGCTCGTGAGTCCCTCGGCACCCTCCGCCACGGGGAAGCTCGCCCGCAGTTCGGCAAAACTGAGTCGCTCACTGGGCGTGCGCCGTAAGGACGCCCACTCGTCCGCGGAGACTATAGGACTTCTCAAGTGCAGTAGGCGAGCCGCTTCGGGTTTCTCGTCGAGGATGGACTGCCGTACGCCGAGATAAGTATCGAGCGACATGACGATCCGCTCCCGGATCGAGTCGATCGGCGGGTTCGTCACCTGCGCAAAACGCTGCCTGAAATAGGAATAGAACGACCGTTGAGAGCCGTTGAGCGCCGACGGAGGCGTGTCATCACCCATGGAGCCGATGGACTCCGTGCCATCTCGTGCCATCGGCATGAGGACGTCCCTGAGCTCCTCCTTCGTATACCCGTGCAGCACCTGCATCAGGGGGACCTCGGAGGCATCAGCTACGCTGGCTTGCTGCTCACCGCTCTCAGGGGAGTTCTCGAGATGCTGAAGATTCGCCTGTACCCAGCGACCATAAGGCCGCGCCAGCGACAGCCTCAGCTTGATTTCGTCGTTACGCAGGAAGCGACGTTCCACCGTATCCACGGCAATCATCTCCCCGGGTCCCACGCGCCCGGACTCGACGATCTGCTTGAGTGGCAGTCCGAGCATCCCGACCTCCGAACTCAGAACTACGAGACGATCTGACGTGACCTGATAACGAGCAGGTCGCAGCCCGTTCCGATCCATCGCTGCGGCCGCAACGACTCCGTCCGTGAATGCAGTGGCGGCAGGCCCATCCCACGGCTCCATCAGACAAGCATGATACTCGTAGAAAGCACGCAGCTCGGGTTCCATGTCATGAAGGTTCTCCCAGGCGTCTGGGACCAACATCGCCATCGCATGCAGTACGTCACGTCCGGAGGTGGTAAGCAGCTCCAGGACTTCGTCCAACGAGGCAGTATCCGAGCCGATGGGCTCGATGACCGGAATCAGGTCCTGTAGGTCTTCTCCCCAGACGGGGGACGTCAACTCAGGCTCCCGCGCGGTCATCCAGTTGCGGTTCCCGACCACCGTGTTGATCTCACCGTTATGCGCGACGAATCGGAAAGGTTGAGCGGTGGTCCAATTCGGTAGCGTGTTGGTGGCGAAGCGTTGGTGGAAGAGTGCCAGGGCGGACCGAGTGCGCTCGTCAGCGAGGTCTGGGAAGAAATCCCGCAGCTCGGGAGCAACCATCAGTCCTTTGTATACGACAGTCCGAGCCGACATCGACACGATGTACGCGTCGACTTCCTGCTCACGATACGCCGCCTCAGCCCTTCGACGCGCGAGATAGAGTACACGCTCGAATTCGATACTCGACAGATCCGACGCCTTCGCCAGCAAGAGCTGTTCGATGCCAGGAAGCGACTCCAGTGCCACACCGCCCAACATCGAAGGGTCGACGGGGACGGTCCGCCACCCCAGCACATCGATGCCGCTGCGCTGTGCAGCAGCTTCTAAGAGCTTCCGAGCCTGAGGACGGGCGCTAGCCTCTGTCGGGAGAAACACCATCGCCACGCCAAGCCGGTCGAGTTCGTCGGACCTAAGGCCCCAACGCGCAGCGTCCTCCGCCAGCAGCGCGTGCGGAACCTGAATCGTGAGCCCAGCGCCATCACCGGATCCCGCGTCAGCAGAAACGGCACCGCGATGAGTCAGACCGACGAGTGCTCGTACAGCAAGCTCGACCACTCGGTGGCTGGACTCTCCATCGATGCTCGCCACAAACCCCGTGCCACAGCCGTCGTGCTCGAAAGCCGGATTATAGAGTGGTGGTAAATCCTTTGGGCGCTTCAACCTTGTCGGCCGGAATCACGGATCATGTCTACTCTGTTTTGGGGGGAAACAAAGACCGGCCGCCAAGTGAGGAGAGCCGAGCTGGTTTTCAGTCAGCTCATGCGTTTCGCGCCTGCCTCAGCGGTACGCCCCGACGACCTCCTCGCAGGAAAGTCGCGGTTCGTACACCAACTCGGTGTGTGCAAAATGGTCATCGGATTCCTATGTCTTGTGCTCCGACACCTGGGGCAGCCAGGCGCAGCGCAGCTGGTCCTCGAAGGCGATCGGCACCGGATTGCGGTGGCGGTGGTGCCCGAGAAGGCGGGAAGCTGCTCAGAACGTAACCCCACTATAAATCACAAGCGGCCTTCCCGCAAATGCGCGTAGGATATTTGCGCATTCGTGTGCTGCGGGAACAGCGCCCATCTTGCTCCTGCCCTCGGTTGCCGTCAGCGGTTGCCTCGATAGCTCCTCACGGCTGGAAGCTCGGCGCCCGTGAGCCCCGCCGGCACCTCTCCAGCCACGACTGGCATGCGTAGGGTCCCGATTCCGTCGATCGTAGCCTCGACCACCTGGCCGGGCTGGAGGTAGCGCACTGCTTGATTCCGTTGATTGGCGATTCCGGCTGCTGTCCCGCCCGAAGTCCCGTTGTTGACGACGTCACCGGGGAAGAGCGTGATGATCGAGGAACCGTACTCGATCAGCTCCCAGAGTGAGTGGATCATGTCTCCGGCGGAGGCCTCCTGCACTGTCTCGTCACCGAGCCGGAGAGTCTGGCGCAGTATCTCCATCGGATTGCCGTAGAATTCCTTTGGAACGATCCACGGACCCTGCGGCGCGAACGTGTCGTGGCCCTTTCCGACGAACCAGTCAGAACCTGAACCGAAGCCTCCGGGCGGGCGCCCACCACGGTCCGAAACATCGATCGTGACCATGTAGCCAAACACGTAGTTCTCGGCTTCAGTGGCGGACACATATTTTGCGGCACGGCCGATCACCGCCCCTAGTTCGACCTCCCAGTCCGTCCGGTCACGGCCGTAAGGAATCACGATGTCCGCACCGTCCCCAATAACGGCCCCCCTGCTCGGCTTCAAGAACAGATAGGGTACTCCGCGGTTCTCGCGTCGCTCTCTGCGAGCCTCCACCTGCTCTTCGGGCGTCCCGGCCTCGTTCACGTGGCTATAGAAGTTGACCGCCGCGTTGAGGATCTTGCCGGGGTAAAGGATCGGAGGAAGCGTTCTCACCTCGCTCAGCTCGTGCACGTAGTCGGGTCGGTTCTGCCCGAGCAAGTCGTTATTGACGAGATCGTTGACGATCTCGTACAGGCGGTACTTCAGGCCATACTCGTATCTGCCGATGAGGTCGAGCATATCGGCCGCGAGAGGGATCGTCGGATAGGCAAGATTTCGCTCGAGCGCTAGGTTCGCGGCATCGAGCTCGACAATGAGCTGATCACGCAACACGATGGCGACCTGCGCACGGCCGTCGATCTCGAACGTGCCGACTTTGAAGGGCTCGGAGATCTCCTGAGCGGAGCCCAACAACGGGGTCACCAGCATCAGGAGGACAGCAAGAACCGGCGAACGTCGCATAATGGACTCCTTTGAACGTGCAGATCCATTCCAGGCACACGACCTAATCGGCGTGGAACGACCTCCTCCAGGGCGTGGCGCGAACGTCCGGTCGGAAAGCAGTCATGTCAAGTGTGCGACGGCGCATGGACCGTGGCCTTCTGAAGGTCCACATTCTCGACCGTGATACGCGCATCGAACGAGAAGGATACTCGCTGTTAGGAGGAAGGCTTCATGGCGAAGGCCCGAGGGCTCGGATCTCAGCAACCAAGGAAGACCGAACTCCGCACAGGCGTGCAGGAGGACTACTCGGACGTCTACACTGCTGAAGCGCTCGCGGCCATCGAGGCTCTCGCCCCCTTCGACGACGATCGTAAGGAGGTCATGGCGTTGCGTACGGAGCGCCGCACGTCCCGCTACCGCGACCACCAGCGCATCGCGTTCCTCGACCCTGGCACCACGATCCCCCGCACGGGCATCGAGGTTCACGACGCGCGTGACGGCAATTTCGTGGGCAGTGAGATTCCGCACGACCTGCAGCGCCAGTGGATCCAAGGCACCGGACCCGCAGCGAAACCGAATTCGCCGGTGAACAAGTCCATCCGCAACGTGGCCTACGCCCTTCTCAGCGGCGCTGACGGATGGATGTTCGATGCCGAGGACGCCCTCGGTCAGACCACGACAATGGCGCTGGACAACCAGCGCAACCTCAAGCTAGCGCTCGCCCACGACGACTTGTTCCTACGTGTAGCGGAAGTCGTGGCCGGCGAAATGAACAGGTGGTCACAAGGCTTCTTCGGTCGTGACATCGTCACGGACTGGCGCGAGCAGTTGGACTTCACCACGGTCATTTTCCGCGCCCGTGGCCTGCACCTGGACGATCGTCACATCCGTAACACGGACGGATCGGGCTTCTCGGCATCCATCGTGGACACGTGCCTGTTCATCGTGAACAACCACCAGGCCCTGCGAGATGCGGGACGCTCGCTGGTTCTGTATTTGCCGAAAATCCAAACCGCCGAAGAAGCAGCGGTCTGGGACAGCGTCCTCACCGCGCTCGAGCTGCACCTAGGCCTCGAAGTGGGCACGATCAAAGTGTACGTGCTCGTGGAGCAGGTCGAGGCATCCTTCCAATTGATGGAGATCCGTGCCGCACTGGGCAGTCATTTTGTGGGCTACAACACCGGTCGCTGGGACTACATCAACTCCGTCGCCGACGCGCTCGGCTGGGACACCAGCTTCATCGATCCCGACATCGAGTCCATCGGCATGACGTACGGCTACATGCGCGTCTACGAAGACCGGGTGCGCCGGGCGACGAACACGCCCGACCGCGCGGGCAACTTCGCGCTGTGGCAGGGTGGCATGGAGCCGAACATTCCGGTCGGATCAGCCACGGGTATCGAAGACAGCATGAGGCGTGCGCTGGCCGGTGCGCGGCGCGAACAGCGGGAGGGCGCCAGTGGCAAGTGGGTAGCGCACTGGAAAATGGTGCACATCGTGCGTCCCGTATGGGAGGAGATCGGCGACGCCAACCAGGCAGGCCGCGCGTTCCCTCCGCTGACACACACGGAACAGGACGCCGCTGATCTCTTCCTTCTGGAGCCGGCGCCTCGCACGATCCGCGGCGCTCGCAACCTCCTGAGTGTGGCGCTGCAGTACGGCAACGCCTTCGGCCAGGGTATGCAGGCGGCTGCGCTGAAGCCCGCCGACTTCTTCGGCGACGACGATGTCCTGTATCTCATGGAGGATGCCGCTACGGGAGAGATCCGGCTGAGCATCCTTTGGGAGTGGCTCCACAAGTGCGGGAAGCTCACGGAAGATGACGCGGAGACCGGTGTCGCCGCCGGCGACACGTTTACGGTCGAACTCTTTGAACGCCTGCACCGCGAGGAGATGGACAAACTGCGCCACGCCAACAACCGCGACGTATACGATGAGTCCAAGGCCACGACGCTGCCCATCGCCAGCGCCATCGTCGAAGCCTACATCAAGACCGACGTAAAAAGTCCTTGGTACATCGACCTACTCAACGTGAACCTCGACAATGTCGACCTCGCGGCGGCCGAAGAGCGAATCCAGATGTACTTGCAGGCATTCGCAAATGACGGCACCCGGATCACCCAGAATCTGGATTTCGCGTAGCGTTTCTTCCAATGCGGAGCGCCCGCGAATAGGCGTTGCGATGCTGGTTGAGCCCTCACTTCTCGAGGCCTCGATTTGCGCGACTGCCTCCTGTCCCGGATAATGCCCTTCTCCCCACACCCGGGAGTTCCGCGTCGAGGCCGGAAGTCCACCGAGTTCGACGAGACGGGACCACGAATTAGGACGGAGAAATAGATGAGCGCGATTGTGCTGATGGTCACAGGGCTCGCGGCGTTCACGTTGGGCTACCTCTTTTACTCACGCTTCATCTCGGAGCACGTGTTCAAGTTGAGCGCGGACTTCCAGACGCCAGCTCACGCCAAGGAGGACGGCGTGGACTTCGTGCCCACTAATCGGTGGGTCCTGTGGGGACACCACTTCACTTCTGTCGCAGGCGCCGCGCCTATCGTGGGACCTGCGATCGCAGTCGTGTGGGGTTGGCTCCCTGCCTTCTTATGGGTCACCGTCGGCACCGTGTTCTTCGCGGGGATCCACGACGCAGGAGCCCTGTGGGCTAGCGTGCGAAACGAAGGGAAATCTATCGGGGCGCTCACAGAGGTCGTCGTCGGAAAGAGGGCGCGCTCGCTCTTCATGATCGTCATCTTTCTGCTGCTCCTGATGGTGAACGCGGTATTCGCGATCATCATCGCCGGGCTCTTCGTGGGCTTCCCGAGCAGTGTGGTGCCGGCCTGGTTCGTGATCGGGGTCGCGATCACCATCGGCTACCTGCTCTACCGAAAGGGCGTCCCGCTCCTGTGGCCCTCCATCATCGGTGTGGCGCTGCTATACGGGTCGATGTTCCTAGGCGTCGCAATACCGCTGAGCCTTCCGGAGACCATGTTCGGCCTCGGCGCCCCAGGCCTGTGGGTGGTCCTGCTGTTCGCCTACGCGGCCGTCGCTTCGCTGCTTCCAGTCTGGCTACTGCTCCAGCCTCGCGACTACATCAACGGGCTCCAACTGTTCATCGGGCTGGGCATCTTCTTCGCGGCAGTCATGTTGGCGAATCCCACTGTGGTCGCGCCGGCCCTGAACACGTCGCTCCCGGATGACGTGCCACCGATGATCCCGCTGCTTTTCGTGACGATCGCCTGCGGTGCCATCTCCGGCTTCCATGGATTGGTTTCCTCCGGGACCACGTCGAAGCAAATCAACAACGAGCAAGACGTACGCTTCGTCGGCTTCCTGGGCACGGTAGGCGAGGGGGCTTTGGCGTTGGCCGCGATCATCGCCTGCACCGCAGGCTTTGCTTCTGAGGTGGAGTGGCAGGGCTACTACACGTCGTTCGCATCGGGCGGGTTACCTGCGTTCGTGCAAGGCGGCGGGGGCATCCTCGCTGCCGGGCTGGGACTACCGGTCGAGTTCGGCGAGACACTGTTGGCGGTAATGGCCATCCTTTTCGCCGCCACAACGATGGACACCGGTGTGCGGCTACAGCGCATGATCGTCCAGGAGTGGGGGACTATCTACAACGTCGCTCCGCTCACGGGAAAGGGACTGTCCACCGCCCTAGCGGTTGGCACCTGCTTGGTCCTGGCCTTCGGGGCTGGCGGCGGAGCGGGCACAGGAGGCCTCGTCATCTGGCCCTTGTTTGGCACCACGAATCAACTCCTGGCCGGACTCACGCTGCTCGTGCTGAGCGTCTTCCTTCTAAAGCAGGGCCGTTCGACGATCTACACGCTCGCCCCAATGGTCTTCGTGCTCGGCATGACGGTGCTCGCGCTACTCTGGCAGCTACGACAGTTCTGGGAGCAGGGCAGCTATTTCCTGCTCGGACTGGACATCGTGATCCTCCTAGCCACCATCTGGGTCGCCTTGGAATCCCTTGGAGCGCTGGCAAAGGCGCGACGCGAAGCTGCGGAGGCATAGGCATCGCTTCCAGCATTACATCGGGTGTGGCGCGTCGGGTGAAACCCGGCGCGCTCGCCCGGTACTAGAAAGTCATGACAAACACGGAAGCAAGTGCCCGGCCGAGCGTCATACTAATCCGCGAATGGGAGAGTCAGATGTCTTCCTCCGGATGCTGCGGACGCCTAGGGGGAGATTTCCTGGAGCAAAGGGGAGAGCGCTGCTTCCCTGAGCGGCGCGCGGCGATGGAGGCCATGGGTCCGCTGTACCGGGACCTGCGTTCACGGTACGGCGATGACCTAGAGATCACCGTGGTAGATCCACGAAACCTCATCTCGGTGCTCGCTCTGCTGGTGCGTGATACGCGTGCGCACGGCCTCGGCATTCTGAGCGCTCTCGGGACCATGTTCCGCATCAAGTTGAATACGGTCATCGTGAACGGACGCCTTATAACGCGGGGCCAGTGGCCCGAGCCCGCCCAGGTGTACGCCGCGCTGGGGGATCCACCGGCCGAGTGGGAGGAGGCCGCAGGTGGGTTGGCGTGACCGTTTGGCACGGGCCGGCGAGCTCGTCCGAGAGTTCTACGACGTTCGCCACCGCGGAGCGCTCAAGAGGGAGCGCCGAGACGAGGACGATCTCTTCATGCTCCTGGTCTTCTCCGAGATGATGGGCATCGAGAACCCGTCCAGCTATTACACGCTGGAGCTGCTACCTCTCTTGTACGAGGGCTTCCATGAGTGGCACATCCGGATGGGAATGGATCACT
>Ga0114996_10008603_pt1 | contig 11316 bp, 13 predicted proteins | sample ArcticOcean_MG_C_4_FD_87039 | JGI IMG/M metagenome (GOLD analysis project Ga0114996, IMG submission 87039) | Marine microbial communities from western Arctic Ocean - ArcticOcean_MG_CB4_134 | ecosystem: Environmental > Aquatic > Marine > Oceanic | place: Arctic Ocean: Canada Basin | collected... | reverse complement strand
CTAATGCCGCCCTGCGCTGCAACAGTGTGAGACCGGGTTGGAAAAACCTTAGTTATACATGCAGTCTTTAGCCCAGATATTGCCATGCCAAAGGTTGCGCGTAACCCTGCGCCACCAGCACCAACAACAACAGCGTCATATTTATGGTCGATAATTTCGTAGGCGGAAGACATTGTATTAAGAGCCTTTGATGGTCAGCCGAAGAATGGAAAATATTGCAGAAGCGCCAAAAAGGATGGCAGCGAATTTAATAGCGATTAGTAACGTCATTTTTGTGCCTTCGCTTGTGATGTAATCTTCGATAATCACATGTAGGCCTAATTGACCATGGTGAAACATGCAAACAATTAACGCGCTCAGCAAAACTGGATTTCCATAAGCACCAACCCAAGCAATGAATTCTGCATGCGTGGCGCCAGACAATTGAACTGCTGAGTAAAGGAACCATAACGTCAGGGGGATTAAGGCAATGCCGGTTAAACGTTGCATCCACCAATGCTTAACGCCGTCGTTGGTCGATCCTAAACCCCTTACGTGACCCAAAGGTGTGCGCATATCCATCAAGATCCTCCTGCAATTGCATAGCCTACGATCCAAGTTAGAACAGTGAGCGAAATTGCAAATAATATAACGGCTATACCCGATATTCGGACTTTTGGAAGTTCAAAACCTTTCCCAGAATCCCAGCCTAAATGACGAATGCCATTAGCTAAATGAAAGTAAATTGAAAATGTTAGGCCCAGCAGGACCAGTTTTCCAAACCAAGAATACAGAAGTGACTGAACCACTTCAAAGGCTTCGGGGCCATAGGTTGCTGTAATTAACCAACTTGCTAATAAAAATGCACCACATACTAAAAAAAGGCCCGTCATACAATGGGTGATTGATAAAATTGATGTGATTTGTGGCTTATAAATTTGCAGATGCGGCGATAGGGGCCGATTTTGCGATGCCATAAAGTCAAACCTTATACACGTTAAATGAAGACACATACTCATGTATCAGTAATTTTAATTTCTATACTTATGGTTGGGTTAAGTCAATGTTCGCAGGTGTGAAATGTGGGTTAATTTATTATAGAAAATAAGATGAATTTCTATAATTTGTATGCCACATTTTAAATAATCTTTTGGATAAGTTGTGTACCTTGTGAACAGCACGAAACTTAAAGAATTGCTGCTTATGCAAAAAATATAAATACAGATCTATTTTTTTGTAAAACTTAATTTTTCTGCAGATTATGACGATTACGGTGACAATAATTGAGCACAGATAATAAGGTCTAAAACTTTTCGGAGAGGGAGGGTGATTTATGTCAAATTTCTTCCAGCTATAGGTTTTTCCTTGATACACTTAATCTCATATTACGTGGAATAAGTACCCAATAATCAAAATCAAGAACTGTGCTTGTATCATACTTACAGTGTTCGTCTTTGTATTGAAAATATGCATTGCCTTTGTTCTTGCTGGCGACGGTTCTTAAGCGAAGCGCCCCTAAATCATATTTATTAGGAAATGCGTAGGTAGCTAGTACTTCTGACCAAGCAGAAATGGTGTCGCCAGCAAACGTTGGATTACAATCAAATCGACTATTAATGGCAACGATTTTAAATGCATTGGCCAGCCCGTTGAATGACATGGCACGTGCCAGACTGACTATATGTTCCTCATAAACCTTGCGTTTCCCATTCGAAGTGAGTTGTCGCTGTTGATTGACATGTACTTGAGATGGATTTTGATACAACCGTGCAGCCATCTTATGTTCTACTTCTTCAATAGTTGTACACCCCACATGATCAATTTTTTCACCAACGACATAATCATCGAATAAGTAGGGTGAGCCAGAAAGCTCTGTCTCGTAGGCCTTAAAATTCCACTCTGGTTGGAGTATAAAATTTTCAGGATCTACAAAAGTTAGCAATTGGGGAATATTTGTTTTTGATGGTTCAGATGAGGTGTTGTATTTTGGGATCAGAACCCAACGCACATAATCAAGCACCATATCGCCATGTTGGTTACGACTTTGACTTTGAATATAAACGGTGCCAGCTTTACCATCAGGATTTTCATTTAAGCCTATTACCTGGCTATGAACAAAAATCGTGTCACCTGGATAAATTGGGGTCCCAAATATACAGTTTGAATACCCTAGATTGGCTGTTGCGTTTAGTGACACTTCAGGTATTGTCTTAGAGAAAACCATATGAAAAACTAGTATGTCATCAATTGGGGCGGCCTCAAAACCTATACTCATTGCCATAGTATCAGATGAATTGACCGCAAACTGGGATCCATAGAGAGCCGTATATAAAGAGGCATCACCTTCGGTTAGAGTTCGGGGCGTTGCATGGATAAATTCTTGGCCTAAGAAAAAATCCTCAAAAAAGCGTCCTGACTTTATCTTAAGGCTCATTCGATATTCCTTTTAGTCGAGTTTATAGCTTGTGACATTTCACTTATGTCTAAGTCAATGAGCATAAAATATTTAGCAATTTTAACATATGAATTTTTTATTAATTGTCTTTTAGCCAAAACAACGTTCACGTTAATCAATTTCACGCCTTGGTGGGCCTATTTTGTTGGCCTTCAACACGTTATTTCTTAAGCGTATTGAGGAAACACATCTTACCGTATAGATAGATTTTGGTTGGATGATGGTTTTTCGATTTATGCTCAATCGTTTTCTTTGTTAGTAAGTAATTAGAAAGCTTTTGACATCGTCTAAGTCCTAATTAACACCTATAAATATGATAATCTTAACGGCACAGAGGCTAGAATACTAATTACTGGGGATGCCTCATGCAGTTGGCTATCTATTGTCCAGATTGACTTACTAAGGTAAAATCTTATCTTGATTCTGTCTGCTACTGCCATTTTTTTAGGGGTAGAGATGACTATTGCAAAAAAATACGGTTTATCGGGACAGAAAATAAGAAGATAAAACTTTAATTTATTAATCAATGGCTCAGAGTTTTTTATATTTAACCTTAAAGACGAGCCTCATTTAGCTTTGCTTAAATGCAAGCGGATCAGTTCTTCGGCAATTTGAACCGTATTCAGTGCGGCCCCTTTGCGTAAATTATCAGCAACAACCCACAAACTTAAACCGTTGTCGACCGTTGGGTCTGAACGGATGCGGGATACATAAACGGAATCTTCTCCTGCACATTCCTGTTGGGTTACATAGCCCCCGTTTTCACGGTGATCGACAACCGTTATGCCGGGCGCTTTCTCAAGGACTGCGCGCGCTCTCTTTTCATCAATTTCGTGCTCAAATTCTATATTGATAGCTTCTCCGTGACCAATAAATGCAGGTACGCGGACGCATGTTGCAGAGACTTTGATTTTTGGATCTAAAATTTTCTTTGTCTCAACAACCATTTTCCATTCTTCTTTGGTCGACCCATCATCCATGAAAGCATCAATGTGTGGAATGGAATTGAATGCAATTTGCTTAGTAAAAATGTTTTGGTGTTGCTGCGCAGGTTGATTAACAAAAATTCCTTTTGTTTGATTAAACAGTTCGTCCATTGCCGCTTTTCCACCACCAGATACTGATTGATAAGTGGATACTACAATCCGCTTAATTATTGCCAAGTCGTGCAATGGCTTCAAGGCGACTAACATTTGAATGGTCGAGCAATTTGGATTAGCGATTATATTTTTTTTTGTATATCCAGAAATTGCTTTTGGGTTAACTTCGGGAATAATAAGAGGCACATCGGGGTCCATCCTAAACTGCGATGTGTTGTCGATGATAATAGCCCCGGCTCTTGCTGCAATAGGCGCAAACTTGGCTGATACGCTAGCACCAGGAGATGATAGAACAATATCAACACCTTTAAAATTGAAGTCATCTAGATATTGAACTTTTACAACCTCATTCTCCCCGTATGAAATTTCTTGTCCAACGGATCGAGCTGATGCAAGTGCTATCACCTCATCAGTTGGAAAATGTCGTTCAGCCATAATAGATAGAACTTCGCGTCCCACATTTCCTGTAGCGCCAACAACAGCAACAGTGTATCCCATTTTGTAACTCCTTACTCGTTTGTGTATGCCCTTAATCATCTCTAATTGAGCATTAAACGACGAAGTCCCACGGATTTTCGCGGATCGGTTTATAAGAAACGTTTGGCTCGCTTAATTCGTGTTCATTGTCGATGATTGCAAAATCATAACCCACACGCCCCAAAATTTCAGCTAAAGCAGGATTAGCTAAACTCAGCCACACACCAAGTGATGGTGTTTTATTTTTGACGTGCTGTTTACGCTTGTTGATTTGAAACATGAAATAAGATCCAAAAACAGAGTTGTGTGTATATTAAGCAGCCAGTTTGTCCAGTTCTTTGGTCACGGCTTCACCCATTTGGGTGCAAGAAACTAATGTCATGCCAGGTTGCATGATGTCACCAGTACGGAGACCGTTAGCTAATACGTTTTGCACTGCTTGCTCAATGAAGTCGGCATCTTCGGCCATATCAAAGCTGTAACGTAACGTCATGGCGTATGATAGAATTGTTGCCAATGGATTGGCTCTGTCTTGACCTGCAATATCTGGGGCGGATCCATGTACTGGCTCATACATGGCTTGACGGCGCCCATCGCTATCGGGAGCACCTAAAGATGCTGAAGGCAACATGCCCAATGAGCCGGTTAACATCGCAGCACAATCGGATAAAATATCACCAAACAAGTTGTCGGTTACAATAACGTCAAATTGTTTTGGTTCACGGACTAACTGCATAGCGCAGTTATCAGCGTACATATGCTCAAGTTTGATGTTTGGGAAATCTTTACCAACTGTTGTTGCAATCTCTCGCCAAAGAACACCGGATTCCATGACGTTTGCTTTTTCGACGGAAGTTAACTTACCGTTGCGTTTGCCAGCCAAATCAAACGCAACGCGAACAACGCGTTCAATTTCCACTTCTGTATAGCGCTGGGTGTCAACAACTTCACGAATGCCATCAGCATTAATTGATATGCCGCGGGGCTGACCAAAATAAATACCAGCCGTCAATTCACGAACAATCATGATGTCTAAGCCAGAAACCAATTCAGTTTTTAAGCTGGATGCCTCTGCCAATGCTGGGATAACCGTTGCTGGGCGCAAATTAGCAAACAAATCCATTTCTTTGCGTAGCTTTAGCAAGCCTGCTTCTGGGCGGGCATCGCGGGCAACATTGTCCCACTTAGGTCCACCAACAGCGCCTAATAATACGGCGTCAACGTTTTGAGCTATATCCAAGGTTTTGTCAGCAAGCGACGTTCCATGTCTATCATAAGCAGCTCCACCAACTAGGTCTTCCTGAACGTCGAAGGAAACATGTCGGCGTTTGTCCATCCATTCTATAACGTGCCGCACCTGGCCCATAACTTCTGGGCCGATGCCGTCACCTGGCAGGAAAAGCATTTTTTTATTAGAACTCATAGCCGTCTCTTTTCTTTTTAATCAGATTACTTAATTGAATCTTATACCTTGGCAACTCCAGCCAACCATGGCTGGCTAGCATTTTGCTGCACTTCAAAACTATCAATCTTGTCTGATTTTTGAAGGGTTAGCCCAACATCATCCAAGCCATTTAATAATAGATACTTTTTGAACTCATCAATCTCAAACTTAACTTCGCCACCGTCAGACCCCTGAATAGTCTGACTTTCTAAATCGATGGAAAGCGTTGCGTTGGAGCCGCGTTCTGCTTCGTCCATCAAGTTATCAAGTTGTTCTTTGGTTACCTTAATTGGCAAAATACCATTTTTGAAGCAGTTATTATAAAAAATATCAGCAAAGGATGTGGAAATCACGCAGCGTATACCATAATCTAATAATGCCCACGGAGCATGCTCGCGTGATGATCCACAGCCAAAATTGTCACCAGCAACAATGATTTTAGCTTTGCGGTAGGCAGGCTTGTTCAGAACGAAGTCTGGGTTCTCGTTTCCGTTACGATCATAACGCATTTCATCAAATAAATTTTGACCCAAGCCAGAACGCTTAATTGTTTTCAAGAAGTTCTTAGGAATGATCATGTCTGTATCAACGTTTATCATGTTCATTGGTGCTGCCACACCTGTTAATTTATCAAATTTTTCCACTTAATTTCTCCCAGTCTTATAGATCACGTACATCAGTTAAATGCCCGGTGATGGCAGCTGCTGCAGCCATTCCAGGGCTGACTAAGTGCGTGCGTCCACCAAACCCTTGGCGGCCTTTGAAGTTGCGGTTTGATGTGGATGCGCACCGCTGACCTGGCTCGAGGCGGTCATCGTTCATTGCTAAGCACATGGAGCAACCTGGGTCGCGCCACTCAAATCCTGCTTCTAACAGAATGGCGTCAAGGCCTTCTTCTTCGGCTTGTTCTTTAACCAAACCTGACCCTGGAACTACAAGAGCGCGGACGCCCGCAGCCACTTTGCGACCTGTAGCAACTTCTGCTGCCGCACGCATGTCTTCGATTCGGCCATTGGTACACGATCCTATAAAGACCACATCAATAGGAATATCGGTAATAGCCATCCCAGCTGTCAGGCCCATATAATCCAAAGATGCTTGTGCAGCTTCTGGTTTCCCATCTACTGTGAAATCAGCGGGCATGGGTATATTTCCGGTAATGGGCGCAACGTCTTCAGGGCTAGTTCCCCAAGTAACTTGTGGGACAATTTCGCTTACGTCTAAGCGGACTTCTTTGTCGTAGTGAGCCCCATCGTCAGACGGGAGAGTTTTCCAAAATGCTACGGCTTGTTCCCAAGCACCTGCTTTTGGAGACATAGGGCGACCTATCAAGTATTCAAATGTGGTTTCGTCAGGAGCAATCAAACCAGCCCGCGCCCCCGCTTCGATAGTCATGTTACAAACTGTCATCCGGCCTTCCATAGTCAAATCACGGATAGCTTGCCCTGTATATTCAATAACATAACCGGTTCCACCAGCAGTACCTATTTTGCCAATGATAGCTAAAACTAAATCTTTTGCTGTGCACCCTGTTGGTAAGGACCCATCTACGGTTACCCGCATGTTCTTCAATGGGCTTTGCAAAAGAGTTTGAGTAACCAGAACGTGTTCAACTTCGGATGTGCCGATACCGAATGCTAAAGATCCAAAGGCTCCATGGGTAGCTGTGTGACTATCGCCGCATACTGTTGTGGTGCCTGGAAGCGTAAAGCCTTGCTCTGGTCCAATGATGTGTACAACGCCTTGACGAATGTCTTGTAGGTCAAATAAAGGAACGCCAAATTTTTTGCAATTTTCTTGCAAAGTTTCAACTTGGATACGGCCTTCTTTGCTCTCAATACGGGCTGTACGATCGGTTGTTGGTACGTTGTGATCAGGAACGGCCAAGGTTAAATCTGGGCGGCGTACTTGTCGACCCGCATTTTCGAGCCCTTCAAAAGCCTGCGGGCTCGTTACTTCATGGACAAGGTGGCGATCAATATAGAGGAGGCAAGTGCCGTCATCTTGAACATCTACTAGGTGGTTTTTCCAAATTTTGTCAAAAAGTGTTTTAGGGTCAATCATAGTGCCTCCGTTTCACACGTTTAATGGTATGATGCGGGTCAGCATGTAAAAAGACCAACCCAATAGTTTAACATCACCTTATTGTATAGGAGAACTGTGGGACACTATACAATGAACAGTTTATTTTTTAGCTGCTTTTCTGTCAGCTTTTTTATCTTTTTTAGCCTGCCCAGCTACTTTCTTAGCTTCCGCAGCGACGCGCTTCTCATCGTTTGAAACTTTGGCTGCATAACCAGTAGTCTTTTCAGCAATACGTGCTGCTTTACCAGTTAATCCACGTAAGTAGTAGAGTTTAGCGCGGCGTACATCGCCACGACGAACAACTTCAATGCTCTCGAGGCTTGGAGAGTAGAGTGGGAATATGCGCTCGACTCCTTCGCCATAACTTAATTTACGAACAGTGAATGCTGAGTTGATACCAGAATTTTTACGCGCAATACATACACCTTCAAATGCCTGAACCCGCTCGCGAGTACCTTCAACAACACGAACGTTTACTTTTAGAGTGTCTCCAGGAGCAAATATTGGTGTGACTTTATCAGCGGTCAATTTTTGTACTTGTTCTTGATTGATCTCTTCGATGATATTCATAGTTTCATCCTTCGTTATAGATATTCAATAAAATGATTGCTAATGCGTTTCGGCGTATTGGGACCATAGGTCCGGCCGACGCCGTTTGGTGATTTCTTCCGCCTGAGCTTGTCGCCAAGCTCGAATATTTTCATGGTGTCCAGAAGTTAGAACGTCCGGAACGGTAAGTCCGTTCCAAACTTGTGGACGGGTGTAGTGGGAGTATTCAAGTAATCCATTCTCGAAGCTTTCCTGCTCCAGACTTTCGGCTTTTCCCATAACGCCCGGCAACAAACGGACACAGGCATCTAACAGCGAAATAGCAGCGGGTTCGCCACCCGATAAGACAAAGTCACCCATACTGATTTCTTCGATTTCGTGGGTGTCCAGAATGCGCTGATCCAAACCTTCAAAACGACCGCATAATAATATGACTCCTGGGCCAGATGCGAGCTCCTGAGCTTTAGCCTGTATGAATGTCTGCCCACGCGGTGACAAATAAACCAAAGGGACATCCGGGGAAGTTGTTTTTGCCGATTGCAAAGCGCGGTCTATAACATCGGGGCGCATAACCATTCCCGGGCCACCGCCAAACGGGGGGCAGTCGATGGAATTATGTTTGTTGGTTGCGAATGACCTGATATCCAACGTATCTAGCGACCAAGCACCATTACTCAACCCTTGACCAGCTAAGGACATACCTAGGGGGCCCGGAAACATATCTGGGAAGATTGAGAGCGCTGTTGCTCGCCATGTGGTATCAAATCTAGCCATTTGCTTAACTTCAAATATCCTTTGTTGCCTATTGACTGCTATTACTTTTATTTGCTTCTTCATCAGGTGGATCAAATATTCCGTCAGGTGGATCAATGACGGCAATACCGTTTTGAATATCTACCTGCAGAACTGTTTCTTTGGTAAATGGGACCATTAGGCCTCCATTTACTACACCCACAATTTCTAAGACGTCACCTGCTCCAAAATTCTCAACAGAGCTGATTATTCCTAAGGCTTTGCCGTCTGTATCTTCAACACTTAATCCGACCAAGTCCGAAAAGTAGTACTCGTCATCATTTGTCGAAGGAAGGCTATCTCTTGGGACAAAAAACTGTAACCCCTTGAGTTTTTCAGCTGCTGTACGGTTTGGTGTTCCCACAATACGTCCAATTAATTGGCCTTTTGCTTGGCCTGTTACTTTAAGTTCGTAAGCGATGTTTCCGGTTTTGTCGAACAAAGGACCATAACTGGTAATATCTTGTGGATCAGCCGTAAAGCTATTTATCCGAACATCGCCTTTGACCCCTCGTGCGCCTGTCACCGCGCCAACGCAGATGAGCTCAAAGACTGCAGGTTTTGTTTCCATCAAGGTCTACCCTTAAACAAGTCTTAGCTGGTGACGTCTTCAGCAGGAGCTTCTTCAGCAGGAGCTTCTTCAGCAGGAGCTTCTTCAGCAGGAGTTGCAGTAGCCTCAGTTGCTGCAGTTTTAGCCTTATCAGCTTGTTCTTGCTGTCGCTCTTGAGCTTTTAATTTAGGCATATTTTGCTTGGTCTGATTTGCAGGGGCTACAACCTTTTCCATCAAACCAGCGTCACCCAAGAAACGTGCAACTCGATCACTTGGCAACGCGCCAACGCTTACCCAGTACTTTACGCGATCTTCTTTAATGACCAGGCGGTTTCCCCCTTCTTTTGGGAGCATTGGATTGTATGTGCCAATCTTCTCGATGAATTTACCGTCACGGGGGCTCCGTGAATCAGCAATTACGATCCGATAAAATGGACGCTTTTTTGCGCCGCCTCGGGATAGACGTATTCTCAAAGACATATTGGTCTTTTCCTTTCGTTTGCTTAAAACTCTGTAGATAACGATTTATCTAGTTAAACTAAATTCTCATAACGCGTCTTAGCGAAATCCGCCGGGGGGCATTTGCGGCATAATGCCAGGGGGCATTCCGCCACCTCGCATCATCCCATTTTTCCCCATTTTACCAACTTTTTTCATCATTTGGCTCATCTGCTTAAACTGCTTTAATACCCGGTTTACATCTGGCACAGTTGTACCAGACCCTTCAGCTATTCTACGCCGACGTGAACCGTTTAAAACCTTTGGATTAACCCGCTCTTTTTTAGTCATTGAGCGTATTATTGCTTCTTGACGACCAATTAATTTGTCGTCAATATTGGCACCAGCCATTTGTTTTTTAATGTTTTTTGCGCCTGGCATCATACCCAATAAGCCTTCAATGTTCCCCATCTTTTTTACCTGGCTGAGTTGCTGGGCCATGTCGTCCAGGGTGAACTGACCTTTCAGCATTTTCTTAGCCATCTTTTCGGCTTCTTCTTGATCTACGACTTCTGCTGCCTTTTCAACTAAGCCAACAATGTCGCCCATGCCCAAAATAGATCCGGCAATTCGCTCGGCTTGGAAAAGCTCTAGTGCTTCCATTTTTTCGCCGGTACCCATTAACTAAATTGGGGCTCCGGTCACAGTGCGCATGGATAGGGCAGCGCCCCCGCGGGAATCGCCATCAACACGAGTTAGTGCAATACCGGTAATTCCAACTTTTTCATTAAAATCACGAGCCACATTGACTGCATCTTGACCAGTCATGGCATCGGTCACCAATAGCGTTTCAGCTGGCTTGGCAATATCGCGGATTTGGGCAACCTCTGTCATTAGGGTTTGATCGATGTGCAAGCGACCTGCAGTGTCTAGAATAACAACATCAAAGCCCTCTTTTCGGCCCGTATCCATGGCCCGCTTCGCAATCGCAACGGGTTGCTCGCCAAATATTGATTGTAATACTTGAACGCCAGTTTGTTCGCCCAAAGTGGCTAATTGCTGTTGCGCTGCAGGACGGTGAATGTCCAAGGATGCCATTAAAACTTTTTTGTTATCGCGTTTGGTTAGGCGAAGGGCCAATTTCGCGCTGGTCGTCGTTTTACCAGAACCCTGCAATCCGACCATCAAAATAGCGATGGGAGGGACGCCTATCAGATTGATATCGTTTCCTTCAGTACCGAGTGTTTCCACCAACGTGTCATTAACAACTTTAACAACCATTTGGCCTGGTGTGACAGACCTAATGACATCTTGCCCAATGGCTTTGGTGCGGACGGTTTCAATGAAATCTTTGACAACGGATAACGCAACATCTGCTTCGAGCAGAGCAATACGAACTTCAACTAATGCTTCATCTACATCAGTTGCTTTAAGCGCCCCACGCT
>Ga0114996_10008600_pt1 | contig 11317 bp, 10 predicted proteins | sample ArcticOcean_MG_C_4_FD_87039 | JGI IMG/M metagenome (GOLD analysis project Ga0114996, IMG submission 87039) | Marine microbial communities from western Arctic Ocean - ArcticOcean_MG_CB4_134 | ecosystem: Environmental > Aquatic > Marine > Oceanic | place: Arctic Ocean: Canada Basin | collected... | reverse complement strand
GCGCTTCGCCTGGAGCGGATGATGCCGAATGGACGCATGGAAATCCCGTTTACTTCTCGCTTTCGACCTTGACGGAGGATTCCTCATGGACGCTTGCGCTTCGCGGGTGTATTGGGTTCAAAAGTAAAATGTTTTGAACAGAAGGCAACTGAGGTAACGGAGAAAGAATGTCTCCGTTACTTCGGTGTACTCCTGTTATAAAAGTACACTTCAGACAGCCGCACGCATTGTACTCATCACGTGGGACACGACGCGTCCGGCTGGGGCGCGTTTTCTAAAGTAGGCATCACGCTCCGCGTGATGGAATTTCCTCACGCGGAGCGTGAGGTCTACTTTACGGCAAGCCTCGCGCCACCGTTCTTTCGGCGCAAATGTTTTCTCATTTGCCTTGCTGCCGATTCGTCCGTAAAATTCTTACGGAGTTGGTGTGTGCTGACTTCGCGGTGCATCGCAGAAAGCACCGACTTGCGACGTTTGATTTGGAATTTGGTGATTTGGAATTTGGAAAACCATGGTGCCGAACATGCCATACTTGCGTAGTTTATCGCCGTGGAAAATTCCTGGAAGTTTTCGCTTGAATGCGAACTTTTTTTCGGGGGTGGTCTTTTTTCGTTTCTGTGCTGAAAAAGATTCCTTTTCGAGCGCTTTTGGGGGTCCATCTAGGGGCGTTTTAATAGTCGCTGATTTGAAACAACTGTGCAATTTGCTGGACACTTCGGTGCGATCATCGGCCCTTCAAACCGAAGCAAGAATTCACTCTGTAAACCCCATCACCACAACGGTTTACGCCACGAGAAAAAACCAGCAGAAAAACATTACACTTTTTTTCACAAGAAAATCGAGACACTTGACAACAGCCCATCTTAACAAATCGCAAAACAGCGATTTGACCTCTTGACACACCTCGCCCACTCGGCGGATCGTCAAAGCCAAGGATGCCGATTCACGGATTCGTCCGGCCGCGCCGCATCACGACGAACATGGAATAACGTCCGGTGTCGGACGCCGAAAGTTGGGGATAAATCGTGAGAAGAAGGGCGCACAAGAAAACCGGCAAGTCCGAAAGCGGTTTGGCCAAGACGCGCTAAGCCGCGCCGTTGCGCAGCTCGCCGATCACCACCGAAGCATTGTGGCCGCCAAAGCCAAAACTGTTGCTCATCGCGGTGCGAATGGTTCGCTCGCGAGGCTCGTTGGGGGTGTAGTCGAGATCGCACTTGGGGTCAGGCGTCTCGTAATTAATCGTCGGCGGCACCACATTATTTCTAATCGCCATCACGCTCAACACAAGCTCCACACCACCGCTGGCCCCCAGCAAATGACCCAACTGGCTTTTTGTGCTGGAAATGCTCACGCGATATGCATCGTCGCCGAAGACCGTTTTGATCGCTTGCGTTTCGGCCGCATCGCCCAGCGGCGTGCTCGTGCCGTGGGCGTTGATGTAGTCGATATCCGAAGGATTCAGATGGGCGGTCCGAAGCGCCGCATCGACTGCCAAAGCGGCGCCCGTGCCATGCTCGTCAGGTTGCGTGATATGGCCACCGTCTCCGCTGGCACCATAACCAAGCACCTCGCAGAGAATCTCTGCGCCGCGGGCTTTGGCATGTTCGAGTTCCTCGAACACCAACACGCCAGCCCCTTCCGACAACACAAAGCCGTCACGGTCGGCGTCGAACGGTCGGCTTGCCTTCTGTGGGTCATCGTTGCGCCGCGACAGGGCCTTCATGTTCGCAAAGCTACAGAGTCCCATTGGCGTCACCGCGGCTTCGCTGCCGCCGGTGATCATCACGTCGGCCTGATCGTGCTGAATCACTTGCAAGGCATCGCCGATTGCGTTGGTCGCGCTGGCACAAGCGGTTGCCACGGCGTGGTTCGGGCCGCGCAGTCCGTAACGAATCGAAACATGTCCTGAAGCCGCATTGACCATCAGCTTGGGAATCGTGAACGGTGAGACACGGTCGGGTCCGCGATTCAGCAGTTTGTAGGTCTGATTCTCGATCGCGCTCAGCCCACCAACGCCACTGCCCAACACAACGCCGCATCGAAAGGGGTCTTCCTTGTCGAAGTCGAGGCCCGACTGCTGGACCGCTTTGGCAGCCGCGACCACCGCGAACTGCGAGAATCGATCGATCCGATTGGCTTCCTTGACAGGAATATATTCGCTGGGGTCCCAGTCGTAGACATCCCCGGCAAAGTGGACCTTGTGGTCGGTGGTGTCGAATAGGCGCAGTTCGTGTACGCCGGGCGTTCCGGCCAGGATCTCTTGCCACAGGCGATCAACTTCGTGGCTCAGGGCCGTAACAACGCCCAGGCCGGTAATAACAACGCGTCGCATCATGCTCCTACCGCTAGGTCGACGAAGAGGACGATGCCTGTTCCGTGATGTGATCGATCGCCTGACCGACCGTCTGGATCTTTTCGGCCGCTTCGTCTGGAATTGTGATATCGAACTCTTCCTCGAGCTCCATCACCAGCTCGACCGTATCAAGCGAATCGGCACCAAAGTCGTTAACGAACGAACTTTCGCGCTTCACTTTATCCCGCTCAACGCCCAGTTGCTCGGATACGATTTCCATCACTCGGTCTTCAATTGAGGCCACGTTCATTCTCCTCTTGGGGGCCCTAGTTAGAGGCCCGTCAAATCATGGTCATTCCGATCCGCCACAGGATCTTGCCGACGCGGACGTCACCTCTGAAAGATAGAGGAATTCCACAAGGCGGGTCAAGATGTATAGCGGATTTACGCTGTTCTGTCTACCTTCGATTGGATGCCCCTCGTAACCCGCGGGTCACGAAAAACCCCACTTTTTCTGTGCTTTTCTTCCGTCATACTGAAGTCCACCGGAGCGATTCCCCCCACTTAGGCCGTCATGCCGCCGTCAACCGTCAGCGTGTGACCCGTAATAAACGAGGCTGATTCGCTCGCCAGATAGAGCACGGCATCGGCCACTTCGTCGGGACGCCCTATCCGATTCGCGGGGATTCGCTTGCGAACCTCCTTGATGATGGCATCGCCCAAGGCGGCTGACATTTCCGATTCGATGAATCCCGGGGCGATCGCATTGACCGTAATTTTTCGTTTTGCCAGTTCCCGGGCGACGGTGCGCGTCATGCCGATCATCCCGGCCTTGGACGCCGAGTAATTCGCCTGGCCCGGGTTTCCCATCAATCCCGACACACTCGATATGTTAATAATCCGGCCATATCGCTGCTGCATCATCGGCCGCACGACGGCGCGAGTAAACAGAAACGTTCCGCGAAGGTTCGTATTGATCACGGCATCCCAGTCGTCGTCTTCCATTCTCGGGATCAGGGTATCGCGCGTGATTCCCGCGTTATTGACTAGGATGTCGAGTCGTTCCCATTTTTCGGTGACGGCCTCAATGACCTTGTCTACACTTTCTCTGTCGGTCACGTCGCAGGAATACGTTTCGGCGGTGCCACCGCTCTCGCTAATCTCGGCAGCCGTCTCACTTAGTTTCTCGACGTTTCGAGCGATGCAGGCGACCTTCGCTCCGGCCCCGCCTAGAGTCACCGCGATGGCACGGCCCAATCCCTGTGAAGCGCCCGTCACTAAGGCGACTTGCCCACTGAGATCGACTTGCAACCGTTTGCTCTGCTCTTGTGGCATTGGGTTCGTTTTCGGTTGGCGAATCACGACGGCCGAGAATCGTCTCAGGCCATCATGCTTTCGCAAGGAAGTTTTCGATTGATCCGTCGTAATAGCCCGCGGAGAACACGTCCCGGGCCGATTTCGTAAAAATGATCGTATCCGTCGGCCAACAGTGTCCGCATCGAGTCCTCCCAGCGGACCGGCGAGACGACCTGCTGGATCAGCAACTGCCGGATCTCTTCGGGATCGCTGTGTGCGGTGGCATCGACGTTGGAAATCACGGGAATTCGCGCGGGCTTCATCGGCACATCAGCCAAGGCGGCGGTCAGTTTTCCGACAGCCGAGCCCATGATCGGAGTGTGAAACGCGCCGGCAACCGCCAACGGAATCGCCTTCATCGCACCGGCGGCTGGAGCCGCCTCGGCGACTCGTTCGCAGGCGGCATTGTGTCCCGATACGACAATGTTGCCGGGGCAAAGCAAATTGGCGACCTGTAACACATCTTCACCGCGGACATCTTGGCAGAGTTGCTCAACCTGTACCGGTTCGAGGCCAAGGATGCTGACCATTCCGCTGGGGGTGGCGTCCGAGGCTTCCTGCATGGCTGCGCCGCGTTGCTGAACCAATCGCACCCCGTCCTCGAATTCGAGAACGCCGGCAAACGTCAGTGCTGTGTACTCGCCGAGACTCAAGCCGGCCGTCGCCTCGCACGAAAGCACCACGTCGGGTGACTCCTGCCTGAGGGCCTCGAGCGCCACCAAGCTGGTAACGAACAACGCTGGCTGGCTAATGACCGTCGAGTCAAGCTGCTCGGTGGGTCCTTCGAAACAGAGCTTGGCCAGATCGTATCCCAATACGTCGTTCGCGCGATCAAACAGCGCGCGTGCGCTGGGATGCGACTCGGCCAGTTTCTGGCCCATGCCGACCTGTTGCGCCCCCTGACCGGGAAATAAGAAAGCGATACGGCTCAAGCTAGGGATAACTCCCTGCGCGTCACACTACGGCGCGCAGAACAAGGACAGCAGGACGTCGTGGGAGCGAACGCAGCAGCGGTTGGCAGCAACATCTTTGAAAGGGTCGGTCGCGAAAACACGAGGAATGCACCCGCCCACTCGACTAAGACCACTTGCTCGATTGCGCTAGTCTTCCGTCTCCACGATCGTACGACCCATGTAATGGCCGCACTTAGGACAAACAACGTGAGTCGGCAGGGTCGTGCTGCACTGCGGACAAAACGTCAACTGACGTGCCGTCATGGCATCATGAGCGCGACGCTTGCCGGTGCGGGAATTCGAATGTTTACGTTTAGGTACAGCCATAGCTCTCGACCAACAGACGATCGGCCCAGCGGGGAAATAGCCCGGTGGACACTCAAAAAAGGCGGGGAATCTGGAAACTCACCAAACCGCCAATCGTATGCCTATCGCCGGATACTGTCAACGGGAGTGATTCGTTAAAACACTCGAAAAACAGGGGTTCGCAAGTATTGCACGTGTCCCCCTAAGCCGATCGGCAACCAAAGATCGTTCGGCTCTCTCGCCAAGAGCGGAGGATCAGGACCGACAAACAGTGACCCAGATGGCGACCGATCGCCCGTGATCAGGCTCAACGCAACGTTTTTCGCTTTCGGGTTGTCCGACAGACAATATGGCGAAATGGCGAACCTGGCACGGTCTTTTTCAGCTTTTTGGCGACCATTTGCGTCACGTACGTTGCATCGAGGTTTATCGATTCAAGAGCCTTCATGCCTTTAAGAATGCCAAGCCCCGCGTCGGTGATGTCGGTGCCCTCGAGCGTCAATTCCCTGAGCTTGCTCAGACCTTTGAGATGCGCGAGCCCAGCATCGGTAATCTTTGCATTTCTGAGACTCAGGATTTCAAGCTCCGACATCCCTTTGAGGAACACCATCCCCGCGTCGGTTACACGTACATCGCCAAGATCGAGAGAGCGCAATTTCGTGAAACGCGTGATGTGGGTTAGCCCTGCGTCCGTGATCTGAGTGTCGTCGAGTTCCAGGTGTCGCATTCTTTTCGCGCCACGCAAGCTGGCCATGCCCGCATTGGTGACCTTCGTGTGGCTGAGGGTCAATTTCTTGAGTTCCTTCACTTCGCGCAAACAGCCTAGACCTTTGTCGTCGATATTACAGTACCTTAGGTTGAGCGTCTGCAGCTTAGTTAATCCCTTCAGATGTTCGAGCCCCGCGTTGCCGATTTTTGTCTCTTGCAGGTCGAGGTGTTGCAACTGGGGCATCGCACTCAAGTGACGCAAGCCGGCGTCCGTGATCTTCGCCCGGTTAAGTTCGAGGGTCCTCATTTTGGTCAGGCCCGCCAGATGCTCCATTCCCGCATCGGTGATGTGGAGCCACATTAGATGCAGGACTTCCAGATTCGCGAGGCCCTTGAGATGCCTCAGCCCCTGGTCCGTAACGTGGGACGAATTAAGGTCCAGTTCCTTGAGGTCTTTCATCTGCTTTAGATACTTCAGTCCCGAGCCGTTGATTTGTGCATGATAAAGGTTCAATCGTTCCAGCTTGGTCAGGTCTTGTAGGTATCGCAGGCCATCGTCGGTGATTTTAGATCTCTGGATTTCCAGCCGGCGAAGATTCACCAGCCCCTCGAGATGCGCCAGCCCACGATCCGTGATTCCTGTCTCCCCGTTGATTTTCCACAGCGCCAATGTCTCAAGCTCCCGCAGGCCCTGCAGATGCTCCATGCCGGCATCGGTGACCCCAAAGGTTGCAAGTTTGAGATGCCGAAGATCTTTCAATCCCGCCACCGAAGCGAGCCCTGCGTCATACACCTGCGGGCTATTGATCTCGAGTGATCGCAGACTGCGCAACGATTGCAGAGGTTCCAAATCGTAACAGCTGGGCTCTATCAGTTCCCAGCTGTTACCGCGCCAGCGACCGTGATATCCCACGTGCCCGACGACCAATTCGCGAATGGGATCGTCCGAGTCGCCTGGATCATTGAACTGTATTTCTAGCCAAGTCGGCGATCGCCGTTCAATCTCCCAATACCGCACCGACCCACCCCAATCCTCGATCCACGCGACCACGTCGCGATCCGCCTTGGCGATGGCGGTCGCGTGGTCTCGGTTTCTCGCGGCTCTCTGCATGCGGCGGCCTGTCCAGCCGACGAGGGCAACCATGATCGCCATCCCCACCAGCATTGTGCGGAAGCTGAACTGATACCAGCGGCGTTTGGGGCGTTTGCTGCTCACGGCAGTGATTATCTGGTCCAAGACGGGAGAGTGAAATACCGATTTGTCGGTGGTGTTTCCCATCGGGTCGGTAATCGACATTGCGATTAACGGTCGGCGATGATTTGCTGGCGGGCCCTCCGGTTCGTACAATGGGCGGTTCCGTTGTTCGCCCGCCGTGGTTCCCTGACTCTATGGATGAAAGCTTACGGTATGTCCGGTATTCCAAGAAATTTCGCGAATTGTCGTTTTTTCCGATCAATCGCGCTGGTTGCGGTCGTCTTGACGTATCTGAGTTCGGTGATCGAGACGAGCGCCGCAGAACCGAAACGCCCCAACATCGTCTTCGCCATCGCCGATGACTGGGGGTGGCCCCACGCCGGCGCGTATGGCGATCCGGCGATCAAGACACCCATATTTGACCGGCTGGCCAAGGAGGGCGTGATGTTCCACCACGCCTACGTCTCGTCGCCTTCGTGTACCCCGTCGCGTGCCGCGATTGTAACCGGCCAGTGGCACTGGCGACTGGAGGAGAGTGCGAATCTTTGGAGCACGCTAAAGACGAGGTTTCCCGTCTATCCCGATATGCTTGAGGAATCTGGCTACCACGTTGGCTACACCCGTAAAGGCTGGGGCCCCGGCAAAGTCGAAGTCGGCGGCCGGCGTCGCAATCCGGCTGGAGCGAAATTTCGCAACATGGCTGAATTTCTCGCTAAGCGTCCTAAGGACAAGCCGTTCTGTTTCTGGTTTGGCAGTTACGATCCGCATCGGGGTTACAAACTCGGTTCCGGCAAGGCGAGCGGAATCCCGCTCGACAAGATCAAACTGTTTGGGTGTTTTCCTGACAGTCTCAAAGTTCGCAGCGACGTAGCCGACTATTACTTCGAGGTGCAGCGGTTCGACCGAGAAGTGGGCGGGTTGCTCAAACAAATCGACGCCCTTGGCGAGCTCGACAATACGATCGTGGTGATGACCGGTGACCACGGGATGCCATTTCCTCGCTGCAAGAGCAATCTCTACGACTCGGGAGCGCGCGTCTGCATGGCAGTTCGTTGGCCTGGTGGGATCAAGAAATCAGGCCGCGAGATCGACGACTTTGTCAGCACGACCGATCTTGCTCCAACATTCCTGGAACTGGCCGGTGTCAAACCGCCGAAAGAAATGACCGGGCGCAGCATTCTCCCGCTGCTAACATCAGAAAAGTCGGGGCAGATCTCCGCAGACCGTATGCACGTACTCTCGGGCAAGGAGCGGCACGTACCCGGCCAAGAAGGTAAGAACGGTGGTGGCTATCCCCAACGGGCGATTCGGACCCACGATTTTCTCTACATCCACAATTTCGATCCGAACCGCTGGCCGGCGGGTACGCCGTATGCCGGAAAGGCGTGGCGACCGGGCTATTGGCTGGCTGACTGTGATAACGGCCCGACCAAGACCTACATGGTCGAGAACCGCGGGAAAGACGACCTGCATCGCCGTCTGTATGACCTGTCCTTCGGCAAGCGACCGCAGGTGGAACTCTATGATGTCAAGAAAGACCCAGAGCAACTCACCAACGTGGCGGGCAAGCCGCAGTACGCCGACGTGCAGAAGAAACTTGCGGCGCAGCTCATGGCAGAACTCAAGGCCACCGGCGACCCTCGAGTCGTGGGAGGCGGCGAATTATTTGATGACTATCCTTACTACGGCGGCGGCCCGATGAAGCCAGGGTTTCGACGCAAGCGGCCGAAGAAGAAGTAGGCCGGGAGGGCACTCTCATCGGCAGGCGGCGCGGCGCAATAATAAATCGCTGCAGCGGCCGATCGTGACGGCTGCAGCGCAGTCGGGGTGACAGGGGATGATCATTGCGCGACGGGCGTCGCCGAGAGATCTAATAGCCAATCAATCCAGCGCTCGGGATCGTCGTCGATTTCGTCCATAAGCCGGCGCGAACTGCCGCCTGGCGATTTAACGCCTTGCTCCCAGTCTCGCACCGCGTTCGCCGAAACGCCGAGCACCTGCGCGAAAATAGCTTGGCTAGCGCGCAGTTTCTCTCGGACGGCTTTCACCTCGTCGGGGCCGTAGTCGTTTGGCTCAAAGTCAAGGCGGATCGTTTTACAGGTAAATCGGTCCTCCAGATTCTTGCCTTCCTTGAGCGAGTCAGCTGCGGCCGCGAGGCGGCTCGCAATTTTCTTGCCAAAGGGGGTTGCCATGCTGTGCTCCATTCTTCTGCTGTGGGTGGTAGTGTGATGCTGTTTTTGTTGCCGCAATTGCGGCAGAGTGATGGGTGATGGGAAAACTCCGTTCGCCACGCGGGGCATCAACTTCTCTCGTCGAGATATTTCTCGATCTCGGCGATTATCGTCCTAATTGCTTTTTTGTCGTCGGCGTCAAGGTCGTCTGATCGTCCTTTCTTGTAAACAGTTACGAGCATAATCGTCCAATGTTCCTCAAAATAAACGTAACAGACGCGAAAAGCGCCGCGCTTGCCGATGCTCATCTTGCGAGGCGAATAGCGAAGTTTTCGCAACCCGCCAGTACCTTTGATAACGGGCGCCGCTTTCGGGTTCGCCATAATCCCGATCATCAACTCGCCGAGATCGGCTTCGACGTCGAGTTTGCACGCTTTCCATTCGTCGACGAAATTATCAAGTTCGACGAAGTGCAGAAGATCCTCGGGGTCTAAAAGGTTGTGCGGGTCTTTCATTGAGCGATTGCCTTGAGTCGCTTGACTCCCTTACCTTCATGATCACTTGTAACTATACTGCCCAGTGGCATAGTTGTCAACAGAGGGCCAAAAGTAATTTTTTTGGCGGGGGGGTGTCATTGGGTTCGGATCGGCGAGAATACGCACGGTTATCTTAAGGGGCGTGTTTTAGCTGCGGGGTCAGGACGATTTACGTCGACTTTCGCCGCCATCGAAACCCGCTTGACGGCTACTTGGAATCCTTTAGTTCCACGACGATGTTGCGCCAGGGCTCGTCTCCAACGTTGATCGCTTCGTGGATCTCGCCGTCTTTGCCAATCGGCCGAAAACGGACCTCTCCGTCGGCCATCGTGTTGAGCGGTCGTTTCGTGCCGACCGCCTCGACGCCTTGCAGTGTTCCGCCGCCGATGGCGACGTACAGGTAATCGGTATCGTGGTGGTGCAGCCCGGTACTTTCGCCAGGCTCAAGACGCAGATCCCACACACGGACCCGGTCGTTTTCAAATAACAGTCGTGTGCCGACCTCGGTCGTGGGTTCAGGGCGTTCTGACATCGAACATACTTTCCACAAAGAACCTGTTTCGCAACGCCACGCTACTCGCCAGACAGTTCTTCGAACGCCGGCGAGTAGGACTGGGTCCATCCGAGCGGCAGCGTCGCACCGGTGATCCACTTGGCTTCCCGCGAGGCCAAAAATGCCACGGCGGCCGCCACGTCCGACGGTGCTCCAATCCCCAGCGGATGCGCCGCCTGAATCTGTCGCCATTGGGCGTCGGTAATCGTGTTGGCGTATCTCATAATCATCGGCGTCTTGACCATCGCCGGGGCAATAGCGTTGACGCGAATACCCTGTGGCGCAAGCTCCAACGCCAGCGACCTTGTCATCCCGATCACCCCGGCCTTGGTCGCGCTATAGGCGGTCATTGCGGGACTGCCAGCGATTCCTAACACGGACGCGATGTTGATGATCGCGGCTGCCCGATCAGCGAATTGGGACAGCGCCGCCCGGCTCATCCGCATCACGGCAGTGAGGTTCACGCCGACGATCTCATCCCACTGCGAGTCGGTCATCGAGGTGAGCGGTTCCATCGTTTCGATTCCGGCGTTGTTCACCAGGATATCGAGTTGGCCAAACTTGTCGGCGGTCGCCATTACCAATTGCTGGGGCACCTCCGGATCAGACAGATCTGCCGAGTTCCACAGAAATCTGTCGCCGTTTGCTTCGAGTCCCTTTAGCAATTTCTTTGGCTCGTCCAGGCCGGTGAGGCTCACTTGCGCGCCTTCGCTGGCGAGTCGCTCGGCAATCGCCCCACCGATGCCACGGTCACTCACCCCCGTAATGAGCGCCACGCGGCCCGCAAACCGCTGCGGAGAAGATGGATCTGAGGTGGAAGAGGTCGACGCGGCCATAGCGGGACAGGCTGTCAGAAGAAAACAGAATGGTGGTGCCGGGCCATCTTGCCCACGGGATCTCAGCACGTCAACGGGGAAGGCCCGCAGTGGCTCAGTCCAAACCGCTGAAATCGGGCTTGTCCTCGGCCTGAAGGTCGAGATCGTTTAGCGAAGTGCCTGGTTGGACTGAGAAGTTCTTGGACAGCGCCACTTCTTCGAAACGCTTGTCGCTACGACTGTTTAGCCACAAGGAAATCCAAAGCCCGACCAGTGCCGCAATGAACAGTAACGCGGCAATGAATCCGTACAAATTGCCCGTCAGCGACAGGTCTTTCGATTTGCGAGGAATCCAAGTCACGGTGCGTGCGATCAACAGCGGGGCCGGCTGTTTGCGGCCGGCTGCCGCCTTTACGACGTCGTTGGATTTG
>Ga0114996_10008599_pt1 | contig 11318 bp, 7 predicted proteins | sample ArcticOcean_MG_C_4_FD_87039 | JGI IMG/M metagenome (GOLD analysis project Ga0114996, IMG submission 87039) | Marine microbial communities from western Arctic Ocean - ArcticOcean_MG_CB4_134 | ecosystem: Environmental > Aquatic > Marine > Oceanic | place: Arctic Ocean: Canada Basin | collected... | reverse complement strand
TTTGAAAATCTCAATAGTGTATCATCTATATGCTCTTGTATATGGTCTAGCGGGCTAACAAGTTTTACTAGGTAAGGATGGAGAACTTCTTTATTGTTCCACTGTCCGCAAAAATATCCGGCGCAGACTTCTATCCACTTATGGTCGGAGTTTTCCAAATTGTTGACTTCTTTATGTCTGAACCTCTTTATCTGGTCCGAGTTAAACAGTTCTCTATGATTATTGTCCTCGTAACACCCGTCTCCTATTATCCACCCCGTGGTTGGCTTAAACAGTTCCTCCCAGTTGGCGTCACATCCTATTGGAGGAAGCCATCTAATTACAAAGACTCTTTCGTAGGTGTCTGCTGCGGCCCAAGCGGAAGATGTTAACTTTAATCTATCACCGAGACCGTGTCTCGGCCAAGCCACTAAGTATTTCATTATGTCTTGCCTCGAAAAAAGCCTTACATCTTCTTACCATTTTCGTTCGTTCCTGAACATGTCCCGGTCTTTTTGAGATAGCGTGATCGCTTGATAGCTTCTCATAAGGAATGCTCAACCGCCTATTTAGCTTACCGTAGAACGAAGTTAGACAGTACGACAAAAATATGTCCTCGCCATTAGTATACTCAAAATCATCCTGACTTAAAAAGTTTATCTCCGACTGTATCAGATAGGGCAAGATTCTTCTGTTTACACAACAGGCCCGCGTCAGCATTATTTCTATTTCCCCGCTGGCATTGGCCATTTTATAGACGCCGTCTCCATCAGGATTTCTTCCCCATGCTGCATACCCGCGCTCAGAGTCCTGATTGTGGGCCTTCCAGAACTTCTCAATCCCATCCTCCTCCAGAATCAAGTCATCGTCCTGAAAGATAACGCACTCATTCCTAGCGAGGTACATGTTCGCCCAGCGAGTTCTCAATCCAAAGTCATGTGATGTGTTTACTATTTTGACCTTGGGAGAGTCATGGCTTAGAGCAAACCCCTTGTAGTTATTGAAGACAATGATCTCCCCTACGAGGTCATACCGGGATTGAAAATCCAGTATCTCCATGACATTTTCCGGTCTCTTCCAGCTATTGATCAGTAGGCTGATCGTCATGTTGCCACCTTCCTATCGGGCACTGCTCACTATTCCACTTCGCCTTGTGTGTCAAATTACATCCACAGCTTGCGTGCAAGCATCTATCACCTTCTCGATACACACACTGGTCACATTCGTTAAGTCTCTTTTCATACACCTCATCAGAAACAGTTTTTACTCCGTCTGAAACGTGATTTTTTAGAGCCTTACCAAAGTTCCAGATCTTTTTAAATAGTCCGGGCTGCTCCCGCCTGATTTTCTCTTGCAATTGACTCTTGTCATCTTCTGATAAATCTTCCTGACCCGGCCCGTCGCCCATCTCCCAACCATTAAACATCTCACGGTCTAGCTGACAAAGCTTCTTTTGTTGGTCATCTTTCCAGCACTTATGCCTGTCGCAGAATCCCTTACCCGTATCAATGTCGTAGTTCGTAGAAAAACTACAATCACATTTCGTTATAGCATCTTTACCGACTTGCTTTTTTAAGTCTTCTTTTTGCTCCTCTGTAAAATTTTGTCCCGGCCCCTCCCCCATTTCCCACACATCAAAATAATCCTCTCTTGTTTTACACAATTCATGCCATCTCTCACCCTTATCTACCACGTGTCGCGCACACCAGCCCGGACCACTGCATTCACAAGGCATCTCTGCTTTACTCCGTTAGATACAACGTAAAAGAAAAATTGCAGAAGGTGGGGCTACAACCCGCACAACAACAACCCGACGCGCCGCTGCTAGTTCCCGCGAATGCTCCCAGCGAAACAACAAGCGGGCTACAAGAACAGGCTGTTCCGGTGCTGCTGATTGGGGATTGGGGGTCATGGCCGTTCGTCATATTAACACAAGGGGGGTGCGGGTGAGTTGTGTCGACCAGAGCGTAAAGTTGGTCACAACGATTTTCGCCTACAACACAAAATACGACAAAGGTCCAAGTACCGCCACACTTTGTTACACTCCCTCTCCACCAGTCACCCAATACCCAACCCGCCGGTATAGCAGGCGGGGGCAGCGGGCGGTATTTGAGATCGAACTCTGCGCTGTCTCTTTCCTCGGAACAGTCCGGCCCGGCGAAGTCGATCATTTTTCCCGTAATGTCTGCTCCACACATGACCGGACATCCACACTGACATCCCGAAGAAGATGAAGAAGCTGAAGACTGCGAAGAAGAGGACGCAGTACAACATTTATAGCAAATATATGTGTCTATTCCATACGGCTCAGTTTTGTACCCATCACAGTTTTGGGTAGTGCCGGTTGGAGGGTCGTCAGCACACGCGCAACCCGAAGTGCAAAAATCAGACTGACCACCAGCGGGATCACCCTTTGTCCAGCTTCCCGCCCCACCGATCTTATACCAAGTACAATATCCGCAAGTACAAACATCTCCGCTTGAGGAGGAAGATTCGCTAGCGGAGGACACGCTTGATGTGCTTACCGAGGATCCCGAAGACGACACCGAGGATCCCGAAGACGTTGAAACGGATGAGACGGAGGAGGTGGACCGAGAAGATTCAGAAGAAGTGGATTTACTACTTTCGCTGCTAGTACTTTTGCTACTTTCACTGCTAGTACTTTTACTACTGCTACTGCTAGTACTTTTGCTACTACTACTACTACTACTACTACTACTACTAGTACTACTGGTGCTCTTAGAACTGTCTGAACCTGTTGAATCGGTAGAGCTAGTAGAACTGGAACAATCCCCACAACAGATAGCCTTGAATTCCGTGTCGTAGTGCTGACAGTAACCGGGACAATTACCGTCTAGGCAAGTCAAAACCTTGTCACTGACATCAACGGCGCGAGGATCGTCGGGGTTGATTTCACAGCACGGATCTGGACGAAGACAGTGTTTGTAACACCTTTTCCAGTTTGCATTCTGACTTATGAAATCTTCCTCTTTATACCCGTCACAATTAACATTTGGTGGCGCATCTGGACATTTGCAGTCCTCTTTACAATCGGTGGACACCTTGTTCCAAGCTCTTGAAAAATCTGGCTTTTCCCAAGTACAGTCTCCGCAACACTTGCCAAACTCGTCAGTAGGCGGGTAATTACATCCCTCCTGTTCTGGTATGGGGGAGTCTGGCATGCATGACATACAGGGTTGACATACTTGCGCAAGAGTAGTTTTATTCCAAGTACCAGTCGGATCCCACGAGCTTTTTGTCCATATTGTATATCCACACCCGTTATCACATACGCATCTTTTATCCTTACAGCAAGGACAGTTTTTTATTGTTGTTATTCCCATTCTACCATTCCATAAGATGCGTCATGATCTTCGCCAACAAAATCGCTGGCGGCTTTTCTACCTTTTGCCTGATGTAGCTTGTTATTCCATAAAGTAGACTTCTCGCCTATATGTTGGGCGAGAGACGGAACAAAATAGTAAGGAGGCTGATTCGAATGAAACGCCCACCTACCTACTATGTTATCTATATTCTTGTCTCCGGTATGCCCAAAAATTATTTTATGTTGCACACACTTTCTGGCCTTGGACGGAGGAAAGAAGAATGTCTGTGCCATCCAGAGCTTTCCGCTTCTATTCCTCTTGTAAAATCCGGGTCGTTCTGATGTGTAGTGTGAGGGGGTGAATACGGAAACAAAACCAACATCTTTACTAGGCCATAAAACATTCTCTAAAAAAACCCTAACCCCCTTACAGAATACCACATCATCTTGAATCATACCATAACATCCGGCGTCTGGATATATACTTATAAGATCTTTCAGTCCCTCGAACCAGTTTTTCCAGCAGCCATATTTCTCTTCTCTTACTGTTGAGGGTAGGGACTTGTGTCTTGCGGCTAGCTTTACTCCCGGCTCTAAAAATAAATGCGGAGTCTCCCATCCCGCACTTATTATACTATCTATGGTTTGCGTGTGATATTCTTTCTCTCTGGGGGCTATGGTTATTCCCACGGCCCACTTTTTTATTCTCGGCCCTAGAATCTCGTTGGAGGGACTCTCGGCAAAGTCCTTGTTCTTACCCTTGGAGTCTTGACATTTCTTGTTAACCACTCCCATACTAACAATCACAATCTTCTTCAACGAGACAGTCATCCGCCATTAGCAGGACAGATCCGTCTTGCTGAGATACGTAGTTACAGCAATAACACCGTCCACTTATTGAGGGGACTTTCAACCCCTTGACCTTGTTTTTACAAACGGTCGATCCTTCAAATGCATAATAAGGAGTATTTTCTTCGTCCCAGATAGAAAATTCATTAAACTTTGGAATATCTTTGTGTGATCTTATAGCCTTTAAAATGTCTTTTCCTGAAACCTTTGCATGATACTCATTAAATACAGACAAGAAAAGGATGTCCTGCTTTTTTTTATGGGGGAACTTTGCCATGGCGACAATTTCATCGTCTAAAGATACCTTGTATATAAACCCTTGAATTTTTTCTCTTAAGAGGTATTCTTGGAAATCTTTTTTGTTTTTTTCGTGGACCATTATATTAAAGGGTCTATCTTTAGATAGATGATCATAGATCAGATCTAAATCATCCTCCTTGTTTGCGTCTATTTCTGTAAAATTAAAATCCATAAATATCTTCTTCCTTTCTTTTTCATATGAAGTCTACGCACAACCCATTGAGACAGACTAGAACGGGGAAGGGATCGTTCGGGGTGGGTGAACCTTGACAGCAAGGAATAGTGGCACTACAAGCGTGTCCAACGGTTGCACAGGGACCACCGGGAGGGGCGGGGGAGGTGGGGTCACACTCAATCTCTGGGCATTCAGCACAGCCCACGACCAAAATGCCATTCGGGTCACGGTACTCGTTGGGATTTTCATGGATATAAAAGGCTCTCTTAGCGATTTTAAGAGATCCATCATCGCAACATTCAATATCACACACGGCGTGGTCGTCGTATTTTGTAACCCCTGTGTTTACAAGCATAAATTCCGGTTTTCCACCGCCAACGAGATGCAGCATTACCATGACTTTTTTATTCTCACCAACCGGAATCTTTAACGGATTCTTTACCGGTACTGGTGGTTCGAGGGAGCAGCCTTCCAGCAAGACGGTAATATCACCATCACACGTCTGCTCTTGTGAAGTACCGTAATAAATCGTGGGCTGGGGAATCCAAGTTTTTGTATAGTCATTCCAGTTTACAGATAATGGGCCAGCCTTCCAAGAAGCCTGATTCAGTCTATGATTATTTGTAAATTTGGCCTGCCCCCCGAACGGCACCGGCTGTCCACAAGTGTCATATCCCCACCCAACAAGAATAAGGGGCGTCCTTAATCCTAGTGGGAATGTAGTGTCTGGCCACTTTAAGGTGTCGGGACTCCCAACTGAATGTGTGTTCTCATCCCCACTACCCTTCTTGCCCTTGGTAACTTTTACATCGCCCCCAAACCTGCCTGTCAATCCTACAAAAGGAGGTCCGATAGGATTGAAATGATTAAGCCATTGAGCAGAAGGAAGTATTCCCCCAAACGCCTGCCCCACCTCTATTCCGGGGTAATACGCATTTTTGCCTGCCGCCCCAAAACCCCTAAACAAACCCTCTGGAGAACAGTAAGCCAGTCTGTCTCGTTGCTCTTGTGCGTGTGTTTGGTATTGATCTCTTGACATAGTTCCGGCCCAGTGCTGCATTCCATCCTTCTGAACAGCCTGAGCAAAAATGTCGTGAGAAGAACCATATTGAAATCTGGTTGGAGCATTTAGACCGAATAGAGCATTTAAAGCTCCCGCATTAGACCTAACATCAGACTTCGCAATGTACGTGTTTAATTCTCGTAGAAACTGATTTCTCAGATCTACTATGGTTTTGACTCTTTCTTTATAGAAGTTTGCAAGCTTTCCATATCTCAATTTCCATGTTTCAAAGTTATAAGTAGTAACTATTCTATTCGAACCTACCTCCACCCTAACCCCTGTACAGAACGGACCACCCACGGGTAGTTGTTCGCCCATGTTGATCTCGGGACCACCAACAAGAGTTAGGTCGCCACTTTCTTGTTGCGTCCAACGAGAGCCTCCAGCCCAACATTGCAACAGCGCAACCTTATCCATTGTAAGTCTACTACCAAAATTCTCTGGAACCATGCCTGAATCATATTCAATTTCGACTTTACCAAACCCCTGCACGGTAGTGGCCCAAGGCCCGTATATGTGTCTCCTAGCGACTTGAGGAACATGGTAGTGGGTTGGATATGCCGACGCAGCCGCTATTGCAAATTTACTTGCATCAGCACCCATAGACTTTACACCAATACCCCCAATGGTTCCCAACCCACTCGGACCAAGCCATTGCAACTCTATAGATCTTAGTAGCCCGTTGTAGTCTTCTCCCTGTAAATACGGAGATATTTTTTTTGCACGGGCGGGAAGTGTCATAATTACAAAAGGATAGAGTCCATCGTTTGGAGCGCGTAGATAGTATACCTTTTTTTCAACCTGCAAGTTAACAAGCAGTGCAGTATTTATGGCTGCTGATACAAAATCGTCTTTTTTAAACTCCTCTAAATTATTGCCAAGTAAACCATAACTAAGATAAGCCTTCATCCTGCCTTTGTCATCGTACAAATTGTTATCTACTATGTTAGGCCATGGGTGTGGTTCAATCCAAGCGCCCTCCCCAACCTCCCATTCATTCCTTCTCTGTCCAACAATGTTGGTAATATACATCATCACCGGGAGAGGAACAAAAAACATTTTCCCGTAGTATTCGTCACCCCTCTTTTTTATTGCGTCCCATATATAATCAGCCTTTTCATTCTTCTGATCTCCGGGGTTATTTTTTTTGTTGGCAAGCGCCATCTCCTTTGTTGTCATTGGTGCGTAGTCATGAGGAGTAGCGGAGCCTGTCCTCAACCGCGTAAGTAGTTGCGGTGTCATTCTCCTAAAACTGGATCCGATATCAAGTCCTTCTGCTACGGCTGGCCTACAAGCTGAAACAAATGCCTGCCAAGCATCCTTACCGGCCATGGCATGTCTCAGTTCCCTTACTGTATAAATATATGGATTTGCCTGTCCGGGTACTGTCACGCCAACCCCTACAATAGTCGAGTCATTTATAAATGGGGTGCGTGAACCAATAAGATTATCATTTATGGCATCTCTATCGACATGCCAAAGTTGCCATATACAATTGTTAATTGCCCCTCTAGTCTGAGGTCCGCCAAGAATAACCTTACCTATAGGCTCCTGTCTCAACTCTCTTCCGTGCCTTGCACTAACTAGAGTTCCAGAAGCAGCGGTAACATCAAATGTATTGTCGGCATTTCGTATATTATTTGCGCCTCCCGCGAGTTTTTCCACCTCTTTTTGTATTGTCGTTATACTCGCAGGAGGAATCGACCTATTAATTATCTTTACCTTGACCGTTCCAGATATCGGATACCCATCAAAAGTATCACTTCCTCCGTTGTTAAACAGCGCTAGATAATAGTCATGAGAAGCCGTCCTACAAATATCTCCTATTACCTCAGAGAGGCTCATTATGTTTGCGGGCAGTCGATAGCTACTATCCAACGTTAGCGTAAACAACTCGCTAAGATCTATTAAAAACCTACTTCCGGCCAGCTTAAGAGTTCCGCCAAACTGCGCCGCTACCCCGACTGGGTTGTTGATTAGTCCATTCAGTATATTTAAAGTCTGTCTCCAAGCCATCCCTCTCTCATTTAATACCCCGATATCCGCCCGGCTGGCCCCCCAGTTTGGGAATGCGCCTGTACCATCCTGTTCTAAATATGCAAACGGGTTGAGAACGTTCATGAAAGTATTGATCTGCGGAAATGTCTGCTGCGTATCTGGGTTGTACATACCAGTACTTAGTCCGGTAGAACCATAGTTCCAAGTGGGAGATGGATAAGCTAGTGAATCGACCAAAGCCGGGTCGGAAGTACCGAGCCGATAGTAGGATTGCGGACCTCGACCCATTCCATCTCCAGAGAATTCTGGTGAACCGGACATGTCTGACCATAGACTTGCATCCTGAATTCCGTGGTAATCTCCCAATATTACTTTCACACCGTCTAGAACTATGTTAGGAGATATAATATTACAGCCGTATGTTACCGTTCCCTCTGCGGCAATATTTCTTTCCCAAGAGTTTATGATACCGCCGTAGACGAAGGTTCCCTCATTAGTCACTAATTTAAAATAGACTGCATTACCTAATCCGGGGAAGTATATATTATCACCGTCAGGGTAGTCGGTGGGAATGTCGGGGTCTGCGGTTCCACTTAGAGATGGCTCGCCCTTATCATTAACAGGGTACGTATAATCTCCGTACCCCTCAGACCCGGCACTTCTTACATTCAGCTTATCTTCAATCAACCTAACCTGAAGCTGAGATTGACCGTTTTCTCCAAACTGCATAGAGCAGTTGAAGTCTATTACGGTTCCTCCCAAAAAGGTTGCTTGTGCTATATCTGCTGTTGGCGCCATTTCCCTATTTTATCCTATGTTAACTGAGGGTTAAATATTGCTAGGCCAGAATACTCGTAAGTCCACTCTATCTCTAACGTGTATCTACCACTCTTTGGATCCCATGATTCTCTTGGGGCGCTGTAGAATACCTTGTTCGAGGCAACATTGACTCCTTGGGGCTTCGCCCCAGATATCACCCCTTTTATTGCAGCCTTCCTTGCTGGAGTAGAGTGCGGATGTGATCCTACGGGATTAAGTAAGTTGCTAGTCTCTTGAGGCCAAACAACCTCTATAGTCAACGACCTCTTTGACTCGGTTCCACACCCAAGCCATTGCAAAACTGGCCCCATAATTGAACGACCTATAGCACTAGTAGCTCCGAAGAGGTAGCCCGGATGTGTTTCTCGTACTTCTATCCTATCCGATAAGGCATCAGTGCTTGCAAAACAAAGGGCGGGCCTATCATCAAATTCTATATTACAAGTTACCGTTCCCGCCACCGGGTTTTTTGTCACATTTTTTGATAATGGTATGGGGTTGAATGTTAGACCGGTTCCCAATTGAGCCGCTAAAGTATCAGCCCGACTCAGCCAATTAGTATTATCAACATTGTCAATAGCATCAAACCGAGCTAGTGCATTAGTATAGGAGTCATCCGTAGTGCTCAAACCAGTCCTTAATCCAGTTATTGTTACGCTAAAACTTAGCGTAGTTTTACCGGTCTCAGAGGGGTTGGTACTTACACTTAAGTCCAAATCTTCTATCGCATTTTCAGAGTTTGTACTGTCATAAAGAAGGAAGGTTTCTGTTACACTAAAACTTCCGGCTTTCTCGTCAACTGATTGTGATCGTACATGATTTTTACTAACAATATTACTACTAGGAATAGTTAGAACATCCGTGGTAACAGCGCCACCAGTAAGGGTTGCGTTATTAAGCCCCTGCAAGGGCAGATTAGCTAACACATACTCTCTAGCTTGTTGCCAAGCCAACCCGTAAGTATCTAGCGTGGAAGCCGATGCATATTTCGGCTTTCCGGTCGCACTCACAGTATGGCTAACTCTATACGCCGTTCTAACGGGAGGATTTGACCCACCCCCGAGATTCGTCGTAACATCTTTAATATCCTCCGCGTATTCTACCTCCCAATTTTCAGAAGCACTAACAATATTATACCCAAAAGAGTCACCGTCAGCAGTATAATCAGTGCATTTTAAAACTATGGTGTAGAAACATGACTGATTCAAGCTCATCTCTCTTGGGCTTCCGCCATCAAAATCAATTGATTGAACATGGCAACCTACGTATTGTGTGCTGGCGCCTCCGGTGGATATGGTAAGCGTCTTCCCCGCTCCCGTAGTAGTATCAGTGGCTAAACTTTGTGAGAAGGCATCCCTAATAGTTTTCTGTGCCGACAAAATGGCATCCAGTTGAGTAGACGTTCCATTAAGCGGCTTAATTATAACACCGTTAAGAGTAATATTGAATGTGCTACACAGAATTCCTCCGTCACCCCCTTCCGTATACTCCTTACCTACCGACACCATCGGAGCCGGTATTAAGGAAGTGGTATTAAATTGTACTGACACACTCATAATAAAACCATTCTAGGGAGTTGGCATTTGAGGAGTAAACATATCTAGGTCAGAATAAGTATAGGTCCATTCCATCTCTAACGTATACCTGCCGTTTGCAGGATCCCAAGACTCCCTTGGGGGGCCGTAAAGCGGATTTCCAGCGGGAGTGGCATTACTTATTATAGTTTGTATCTCGCCTCCATAAGTGGCATGAAGACTGGGTAAACTGGTTACGGGATTACAGTAACTGGTCTCTGGAGGCCATACGACCTCTAAAACTAATGATCTCTTAGATTCAGTTCCTCCTCCGAGCCATTGCAAGACCGGTCCCTTGATTCCACGACCTATTGCAGGAGTAGCTCCAAACTGGTAACCCGGATGAGTGTCGCTTACCGTTGCGCTCTCCGAAAGTGCATCAGTCATCGTAATCGCCGGTCTATCATCAAACTCCGCAGAATATGTTACAGTCCCTGCCGCTGGATTTTTACTGATTACTTTTGATAGTGGTATAGCATTTAATGTTACCGAAGTCCCCGATAAGCTCTGTGCTTGACTCTTAAGGCGCGCATTTTGTGTTTCAACAGTACCAGAAAATAAAGTAATAAAATGGCTAATTGCCCTGTCATAAGAATTATCTACGTTAGTCAGCCCACTCCTTAACCCAGTTATTGTTCCATTGATATTTACGGTGGTTCTTCCATTTTCGGCGGGGGTTTTGGACAGACCCACCTCTATCTCTTGTGTTGCCTCGTCAGAGGTATCATAAAGTATAAAGGTTTCTGTTACGCTAAAAGTTCCGCCCTTCTCATCGACGGATTGCGATCTTACATGATTTCTACTTTTAAGTCCTGAAGGAACATCTAATGTACCAGTAGTGTCAGCACCATCAGCCAGAGACGAATCATTAACAGTCTGTAATTTCAGTTTATTAATTACATATAGCCTAGCTTGCTGCCAAGCTAATCCATCGGTAACTAGGGCGCTGCTGCTGTCGTATTTCGGTTTTCCAGTGGCGCTTACAGAGTGACTAACCCTGTACGCGACTTTAACTGCTGATAATGCGGTTGCACTCATTATAGCATTCTTAATATCTTCCGCATATTCTACTTCCCAATTCTCAGAAGCGTCAGTAATATTGTAGTCAAAAGTATCATTATCGGCCCCATAGTCTGTACACGACAAGACCACGGTATAAAATCCCAACTGGGCTAAACTTACCTCTCTTGGTCCCCCTCCGTCAAAATCAAGAGACTTTACATGACAGCCATCATA
>Ga0114996_10008598_pt1 | contig 11319 bp, 14 predicted proteins | sample ArcticOcean_MG_C_4_FD_87039 | JGI IMG/M metagenome (GOLD analysis project Ga0114996, IMG submission 87039) | Marine microbial communities from western Arctic Ocean - ArcticOcean_MG_CB4_134 | ecosystem: Environmental > Aquatic > Marine > Oceanic | place: Arctic Ocean: Canada Basin | collected... | reverse complement strand
TAAGAAAATCTCTGGGTTTTTTAGTTACATTTTTAAAATCTTCTATTGTTAAACCCATTCCAAGACCGAGCATTATAAGAGCTAAGCACGTGGGGGCAATTTTTGTTACTATTTCCATTATTTCCCTACTAAAAAAAAATTAAAATTATTAAATAGTAGTATATAGATAGTTATTTAAATCAATGCTAAAAAAATTATATGATAAATGTGTAAAATGGGCAGGGCATAAAGCTGCTAAACCTATACTTGCGTTAGTATCTTTTTTAGAAAGTTTTATTTTTCCAATTCCTACAGATGCAATGATTATTCCCATGGTAATTGCAAAAAGAAATGAGTTTTTTAAAATAGCATTAATTGCAATAATATTCTCAGTTTTAGGAGCTTTGATCGGTTACGTTATTGGATATATTTTTTTTAATGAAGTGGGAGTTAAAATCTTTGAAATTTTTGGAGCAGAGAATGCCAATATATTTAGAGAAAAATTAGCAAGTGAAACAGGGCTACTCTCAGGAATAATAATATTATTTATAGCTGGTTTTACACCTCTGCCATTCAAAATAATTACAATATCTAGTGGATTTGTTCACTTCAATATTTTGCTTTTTATAATAGTATGTTTTATAGCAAGAGGCTTAAGATTTCTTTTGGTTGCTTATTTGGCTCATAAATACGGCGCAGCAATTGGTCCTTTCTTAGAAAAAAAAGGTGGTCAATGGAGCATAATTATAACTGGAATAATAGTTGCTTTAGTTTTGCTAATTTATCTTATATCTAAATAAATAATGTCTGCGAACAAAACAAATAAATATTTAGTTTTTATACTTTTTATTATTTTGTTAACTCTCATTTCAGCGTTTATAATTGAATATGTTTTGAAGCATGAGCCTTGTAATTTATGTCTGTATGAAAGAGTGCCATACATTATTTCTATTTTTTTAATTTTTGAAATTTTATTTATAAAAAAACACGTAAAAACTACTTTGCTATTACTATCCTTTATGTTTATTTTAAGTGCTGCCCTAGCCTTTTATCATTTTGGAATAGAACAAGGTTTTTTTAATGAATCGTTTGCCTGTGAAAGCAAAAATATATCTGAAATAATGACCAAAGATGATCTTTTGCAACAACTAAAAAGAAATCCCATAAGTTGTAAAGATGTAAACTTTAAAATAATAGGATTATCACTTGCTTCAATAAATACTATTTTTTCTTTTTTTCTAAGTGTTATATTCTTAAAATTGTATTTAAATTATGAAAAAAACTAATAAGAAAATTTTAGAAGAAATTATAAGAGTAGACCATGCTGGAGAGCGTGGTGCAATTAAAATTTATGAAGGACAGTTATTGGCATTAAAGACTATTAAACAAGATAATGAGCTAAAAGATATAATTGAAAAAATGAAGGAACATGAACACGAACATTTAAAATATTTTGAAAAGGAAATTCAAAAAAGAAAAATAAAGCCAACATATTTACTTCCTTTGTGGGACTTAATGGGGATTACTCTAGGATTTGGAACAGCAATAATTGGGAAGAAAGCTGCAATGTTATGCACTGCTTCTGTTGAGGAAGTAATTGAAAATCACTATCAAAATCAACTTGAAAAACTAGGAGATGACGAAAAAAATTTAAAAGATAAGATCAAAAAATTTAAGAGTGATGAAATTATGCATAAAAATATTGCCTATGAATCTGGAGCTACCAATAAAGGTTTTTATTCAATAATGGACAAAGTAATTCAAACTAGTTCAAAAATTGCAATTAAGATTTCAGAAAAAATCTAAGCTTTTTAAGGTAATAACTCGACGTCCCAATAAAGATAATCCATCCAACTTTCATGTAAAAAATTGGGGGGAAAATTTCTACCATTTTGGTGTAAGTCATCTATAGATGGTGTAAATGGTTTTCTACTTAAATTCATTCCAGAAGTAGAATAAAGTCTGCCACCCTTTTTAACATTACAATCTGAACATGCTGTTACTACATTATCCCAGTTTGTTAGGCCACCTTTAGATTTAGGTAGCAAATGATCAAAAGTTAGATCTTTTTTATCTCCACAATACTGGCAGGTAAATTTGTCTCTCAAAAACACATTGAATCTTGTAAAATTTGGATTTTGTGTTGGTTGAATAAAATTTTTTAAGGCTATGACACTTGGCAATTTCATTTCAAAAGAGGGGCTTCTTATTTTTCTTTCATAATTTGAAACTATACTAACTCTTTCAAGAAAAACTGACTTAACAGCATCTTGCCAGCACCACAAAGACAAAGGGTAATAGCTCAATGGTCTGAAATCAGCATTTAAAACTAGCGCGGGACACTTTTCCAAGGGTACTTTTTCAGATACTGATATAATCATATAAATAATTTAGTAGATTCAGTTAAATTTTGCAAGAATTAGTTTTAGAAATACCTTTAAATTATAAAAGATTTTGTTTTAAAAATTTCAAACCAAGACTTGAACCTTCAATAGGTATTTTATGTTCACAATTATTAAAAATTTTTGTTTTAACTTTTACACCATGATTTTTTAAATATTCTTTTGCTTCTAATAAATGCATGGGCGGCACAATTGGGTCAATTGCACCATGCATTAAAAATATATTTGGTTTTGAATTAATGTTTTCTGATAAATGTTTTTGATTAATTACTTTTCCAGAGTATCCAATCAGACTATTAATTTGTTCCTTTTTTTTTAGCCCTACCTGAATGCTTATCATGCAACCTTGACTAAATCCTACTAAAGAGAGCTTATTTAGTGGTAAATTGAAACTTTCACAAGCTTGATTTAAAAACTCACTTAACTTTTGTTCAGCCTTTAGAGATTTTTCAAGAATAATTTCTTCTTTGTCTGAAGATAAATCAAACCATTGATAGCCACTAGGATTAATGGAGCAAACTTCTGGCGCATTCGGACACAAAAAAATAGTATCAGGTAAAAAACGTTGCCAATTAATTGCTAAAGTACTTATATCTTTTCCGTCGCCACCATAACCATGACATAAAACAACTATCTGCTGAGGTTTATTTTTTGAAAAAGTAGGTATAGATGTAGTTTTTAGAATATAATTAGTCATAAAGTAAAAGCCATTTTACAAATTTTTCATCTTTGAAGTCAACCTCGCCAATAATTCTAGCAAATTCTTCTCCTTTTTTATTGATTAAAATAGTGGTTGGAACGCCTCTAAGCTTAAATTCTTTTACAAAGTTTAAATTTTTATCAAAAAATATTTCTAATTTTTTAATTTTAAGGTCAGAAAAAAAAATTTTAGTTTTTGTTTGGTTAGGTTCCTCCACATTGACTGCAAAAAATTTTAAATTGTTAAATTTATTATCTTGAGAGAGACTATCCAATGATGGCATTTCTCTCTTACAAGGGGCACACCATGTTGCCCAAAAATTGATAATTATAAGATTTCCATGATAATCTTTTAAATTTACTTCTTTGCCAAAAAAATCTTCAAATATTATTGGAGAAATTGGCTTAGGAATTTCATTAATAGCTATATTATTAAGTGGAACATCTTCATTTGTTTGTGATATTGATGAAAAAATACTAAAACAAAAGAAAAAAAATAAGAATTTTGATATTTTTATATTTAAAAACATAATAATAACAATTTAGCATATGAAAAATAAAAATAAAGCTATTTGGGGAACAAGATTTAACAATTCAACATCAAAAGTTTTTGAAAGAATTGGCTCATCAATTAACGTTGATAAAAGGTTATTCGAAGAAGATATATTTGCTTCTATTGTGCATGCTCAAATGTTAATTAAACAAAAGATAATAAAAAGAGAGAAGGGTAAAAAAATAATTAAAGGTCTTAATAAAATTCACACAGAAATAAAAAAAAATAGATTCAAATTCAATACAAAATATGAAGATATACATTTAAATATTGAAAAAAGGCTTTTTTCAATTATAGGGAATGATGCAGGTTATTTACACATAGCACGATCTAGAAATGATCAAGTCGCGACTGATTTTAAATTATGGATTAAAAAATCTTCTAAAATAATAGTTAAAAATCTAGATAATTTAATTAAAGATTTTTTAAAAAAATCAGAAAATAATATTCAAACAATTATGCCTGGATTTACACATTTAAAAAATGCCCAACCTATTTCTTTTGCTCATTATTTATTAGCATATGTTGAAATGTTTAAACGTGATAAAATTAGATTCAGTAGTAATATTGGTTATATAGATGAATGCCCTCTGGGTGTAGGCGCGTTAGCAGGCACATCTTACAAAATAGATAGAAACTTTACTTCTAAAAAACTTGGTTTTAAAAGACCTACCAATAATTCTATTGACACTGTATCTGACAGAGATTTTGCATTAGATTTTTTATCTGCCGCATCAATTTGTGCTGTCCATATTTCAAGATTTGCTGAGGAATTAATTATATGGAATTCTGACATATTTAAACTCATAAAACTTGATGACAAAATGCTAACAGGTTCATCAATTATGCCTCAGAAAAAAAACCCTGATCCCGCTGAATTGATTAGAGGTAAGGCTGGAAAAAATTTTGGTTTATTGCAAGCAATGCTAACTACCATGAAAGGTTTGCCAGTTTCATATTTTAAAGATATGCAGGAAGATAAATCCTTAGTTTTTGACGGTTATGATAATATTTTAGAATCAATCATTATAACAAGCGAACTCATTAAAAATTTAAAGCCAAATAAAGAAAGGATGCTTCTTTTATCAAATGAAAACTATACCACAGCCACTGATTTTGCAGATTATCTTGTACAAAATAACAATTTGTCTTTTAGAGAAGCATATAAAATATCAGCAAAATTAGTGAACTATGCTGAAAAAAATAAAAAACAATTAAACCAGCTTAATTTTAATGAGGTAAAACAGATTAGAAAAGATTTAAATAAAAATGTAATGAGAGTATTTGATGCCAAAAACTCAGTAAATTTAAAAACTTCTTATGGAGGAACTTCTATAAAAAATATAGAAAAAATGATATCTAAATTAAAGAAAGAATTTAAATAATGAAAAATTTTTTACTAGTTTTTATCTTGTGTTTATTTTGTATGTCTTGTGGGGTAAAAAGTGATCCAAAATATGAAGCTAAACAACATAATGATAAAACTATAAATTTATTATAAAAAAATGAATTATATTAACCTCAGAAAAAAAAATCTTACCGTAGAAAATGTTTTGGCAACCTCTCTTGTCAGGAAGTATAAAACGCCATTCTATTGTTATTCTCTCTCACAATTAAAAAATAATTTTTACACTTTTAATAAAGCATTTAGAGAAGTCAAACCTTTAGTATGTTTTTCAGTTAAATCAAACTCAAATATAAACCTGCTTAAGGAATTAAAAAAAATAGGGTCAGGTGCGGATGTTGTATCTTCTGGAGAGTTATTAAAATCTCTCAAAGCTGGAATTAACGTAAAAAAGATAGTCTTTTCTGGTGTTGGGAAAACTGAAGACGAAATTAAACTGGCGATTAAAAAAAAAGTTCTTTTAATTAATATGGAATCAGAAAATGAAGCAATTCTTATTAATAAAATTTCAAAAAAAATGAACAAGAAAACTTCAGTTGGAATAAGATTAAATCCTAACATAACTGGCGAAACTCATAAAAAAATATCTACTGGAGGAAAACATGATAAATTTGGTTTAAGTTATAAAGATTGTATAAGTTTTTGTAAAAAAATTAGTACTTTAAAAAATTTGAAACTAATTGGTCTAAGTGTACATATTGGGAGCCAAATTACTAATATTAAACCTTTCCAACAAGTGCTGAGCGTACTAGATAAATTAATTAATGAGGCCAATATAAGTTTTGAGTTTATCGATTTGGGTGGAGGCATGGGAATCTCTTATTCAAAGAAAGAAAAAAAACTTAATTTAACAGAATACAGTCAATTAGTTTATAAATTTATAAAAAATAAAAAGGCCAAGATCATTTTTGAACCTGGAAGATTTATTATTGGAAATTCTTCTATTTTAGTATCAAAAATTCTCTATATAAAAAAAAGCAATAATAAAATTTTTATTATTTTAGATGCTGGAATGAACGATTTAATGAGGCCAGCTTTGTATGATGCTCATCATGAAATTATTCCCTTGAAAAAAAGTAATAAAAAAATTGTTGGAAATATAGAATTTGTTGGGCCTATATGCGAAAGTTCAGATACGTTCTTAAATCTAAAGAGTTTTCCTAAAGTTGAAGAAGGGGATTATGTAGCTATAACTCACGTTGGTGCGTATGGAATCTCTTTATCCTCAAATTATAATAGTAGACCAATAATTGCAGAAGTTATGGTAGATGGCAATAAACATAAATTAATTAAAAAAAGACAAAGTTTAGAAAATTTAATCAATAATTAATTTAAAATTTAATTAACATGATACTTTTAAGATCATTACTTTTTAATCTATTTTTATATACGGGAATAATAGTGGTTTTTTTACTAGCAATACCATCATTATTATTGCCTCCAAAATTTTCATTATTATTTGGAAAATTTTTAGGTCATTACGTTATTTTTATTGTTAAATATCTTTTAAGTACAGAAATAGAAATTAAAGGATTGAACAATATTCCTAAATCAGAAAAATATTTTATAGCATCCGCACATCAATCTATGTTTGAAACATTTGCTCTGCAGGCTGTTATTAATTATCCTGTCTTTGTCTTAAAAAAAGAATTACTAAAAATTCCATTATTTGGTCTTTATTTAAAAAAAATTAAATCAATAGCAATAGTTAGAGATACAACTACAAAAGATAATCTCAATTTCTTTTCAAGGGTTGCAGAAATTATTAAAAATGAAACTAGACCTCTTTTAATATTTCCTCAGGGAACACGTGTTGGAGTTAATGAAAAAATTCCTTTCAAAAAAGGTGTTGGAAGAATATACGAAGCTTTAAACATTTCTTGTATACCTATAGCCCTAAATTCAGGGAATGTTTGGCCAAAAAAAGGAATATTGAAATATCCAGGTAAAATAACAATATCTTTATTAGAACCTATAAAACCCGGGCTTGATAGAAGCGAATTCATTAAAAGCTTGGAAAACAAAGTTTATAATGAAATAAAAAAAATTTGTTAATTATTATTTTCTACCAAAATCGGGTTTTTTCACGTCTTGACCTGCTTCTATAATTTCTTTTCTAATTTTTTTTGTTTTAATGAAAATTTTTTCTATTTTTTTACCATCTTCATTTTCTATACTAGTTTTTAGATCTTCTAAATTTTTAATGAATTTATCAATCATTACTGTTGTATTTTTTTTATTTTGAATAAAAATATCTCTCCACATAATTGGATTGGAAGCAGCTATTCTTGTAAAATCCCTCAAGCCTCCCGCACTATATTTTACAATTGATTTTCCTTTTTCGTCTTGAATATCAATGGATGTGTTAACAATATTGTATGCAATTAAATGCGGAATATGACTTGTAATCGATAAAATATAGTCGTGCTCTATGGGATCCATAGTATCTACTTTACTACCTATCGTTTCCCAAAAATTTTTAAGTAGACTAATATCTTTTTTTTTTGCTGTTTTGCTTGGTGTTAATATACACCATCTATTTTGGAACAATTTAGAAAATCCAGCTTCTGGACCACTCTCTTCGGTACCAGCTATTGGATGTGAAGGTATCCAAGAAACATTTTTTGGTAAATTTTTTTCCACCAAAGCTATTACTTTTTCTTTCACTGATCCAACATCAGTCAATATGCTGTCATGTTTTATATGATCTTTAATTTTCAAAATTACTGCTTCGTAACTACTAAGCGGTGTGGCTATTATAATAAGGTCAGATCCTTCAACCATTTTTTTTGTATCTGCACTCGAATCATCAACTATATTTAATTCAATAACCTTTTTATTTGTAGCTTCAGATCTATTAGAAGAAACTATTTTTTCTGCCAAATTTTTTTCCTTTATTGCTCTTGCTAAAGATGACCCAATTAACCCACATCCTATTATACACACTTTTTTAAACATTATTTCATAACACTTTCTATAGTTTTTATAAAATGCTCATTAACTTCTGAGTTTCCAATAGTCAATCTTAAAGAATTTGGTATTTTATATTGTTTCATTTTTCTTAAAATTAAACGCTCTTTAGCCAGCTCTTCAAATGCTTCATCTGAACTAATTTTTGTTTTATTAAAATCTAATAAAAAAAAATTTGCTGAAGGTTTATTTGTAATAATTTTATTTTTTTCTAAAACTAGAAATATTTTTTTTGCCCAGAATGTATTATGCTCAATAGCCTTTTTTGTCCATTCATTATCTTTTATAGCCTCAACTCCTGCAAAGAGTGCACTTCTATTAACATTAAAAGGAGGTTTAATTTGGTACATTGAATTTATAATTTTTTTTGAAGAATAGCCCCAACCTAATCTTAAACCAGCTAATCCATAAATTTTAGAAAATGTTCTGGTGATTAATACGTTTGCTTGATTTTTAAAAAGATCTAAACCAGAGGTGAAATCATCTTTATTTATAAATTCAAAATAAGCATCATCTACTACTAAAAGAATATCACTTCTCAATCTTTCTCTTAGATCAAGCATTTCAGTTTTTGATAAATAGGTACCTGTTGGATTGTTTGGATTTGCAATAAATACAATTTTAGTTTTTTTAGTCACATTTCTTATTATTTCATCCACAGAAGCTTTGAAATTTTTCTCTTTAGCTAATATAACCTTACCATCGTAAATCGATGCATAAATCCTATGCATGATAAATCCAAACTCAGTAACTATAACTTCATCTTTAGATTCTAAGAATAATTTACAAACTAAATCGAATATCTGATCTGAACCAGCTCCACAAATAATTCTATCGGGCTCAATATCAAATTTTTCTGATATGACATCTCTTAAAGAGTTAGAATCAGATTCTGGGTAATTCAAGATATTTTTTTTATCTTTTTCATAAGCTTTTATAGCTTGAGGACTTGCCCCTAAAGCAGATTCGTTTGCAGACAACTTAATTGGATTTTCAACTTTTTTAAATTGTGACAGGCCTCCAATATATCTTTCTACATTTATATTTTTTGGTTTTGGCAGTTTCATAATTTTATTAATATTTAAATATATAATATGTGTACTGGTAAATACTATATACGTATTTTTATGGCAAAAATAAATACCGACTAAATTGACAAAAGATGCGCTTTTTAGTAAAAGAAAACAGCGCTGATTTAACTTGATTGCGAGCGCTTAAGAAAAACAGCTAAAAAAGGTTTTTGCCCGGCTTAGCTGGGTTTTTTTTTGTTTAATATGAATAATGACACAAAAAATATAAAAAGGTTAATAATTAACCAATCGCTAGAGCTTGATTGTGGAAAAAAAATTAAAGGTTTTCCATTGGCTTATGAAACTTATGGAACTTTAAATAAAAGTAAAAATAATGCAATCTTAGCATTTCATGCACTAACGGGAGATCAATTTGTTACAAATATCAATCCAATTACTAAAAGAGAGGGTTGGTGGACATTTGCTGTTGGGCCTGGAAAAGCAATTGATACAAACAAATATTTTGTAATTTGTGCTAATGTTTTAGGTGGTTGCATGGGTAGCTTTGGCCCTAAAGAAATAGATGCAGAAACTAATAAAAGTTTTGGTACAACTTTTCCTGTAATTACAATTAAAGATATTGTTAAGGCTCAAAAATTTTTATTAGATCATTTGGGCATCAATAAACTATTGTCTGTAGTGGGTGGATCTATGGGTGGCATGCAAGTATTACAATTTGTATCATTATATCCTGACTTGTCGTATTCTGCTGTACCAATAGCTTGTAGCGCAAGTCACTCCGCACAAAATATTGCTTTAAATGAATTGGGTAGACAAGCGATTATGGCAGATCCAAATTGGAAAAAAGACAATGCATCACCTGATAAAGGTTTAGCAGTAGCAAGAATGGCCGCGCACATAACATATCTTTCTAAAGAAGGTCTGCAGGAAAAATTTGGAAGAAAACTGCAAGATAAAGGAAGTTTAAAATTTAGTTTTGATGCTGATTTTCAAATTGAAAGCTATCTACGTTACCAAGGATCAGCTTTTGTTGACAGATTTGATGCTAATAGCTATTTATATATTACTAGAGCAATGGATTATTTTGATCTTGAAAAACAATTTAATGGAAATTTATCTTTAGCTTTTAAAAATACGAAGTCAAAATTTTGTGTAATTTCATTTTCTTCTGATTGGCTTTATCCTACAAGTGAAAATAAAGAGATAGTGATAGCTTTAAATGCTTGTGGTGCAAACGTAGGTTTTGTTGAAATTAATTCTGAAAAAGGTCATGACTCCTTTTTGCTGAATGTTCCTAAATTTTTAAAAACATTAAGTGAATTTATTAACTCAACTTATAACGAAACAAGTAATGAAAAAAGAATTTAAGATTATATCTCAAATAATCCAAAATAATAAAAGGGTACTAGACGTAGGTTGTGGTGATGGAACCTTGATGAGCTACCTTAAAGAAAATCAAAAAAATGATGTAAGAGGATTGGAGCCAAAAAAAGATTTTGTGCAACAATGTATTTCAAAAGGATTGCCTGTTATTGAAGGAGATGCTGAAAAAGATTTGTTTCAATTTCCTAAAAAATCATTCGACTATGTTGTTCTGAGTCAAACATTGCAAGCATTCCTGAATCCTGAAGAGGTATTAAATCAGCTGCTAAGAATAGGAAAGCAAACAATTGTTTCAATTCCTAATTTTGGATATTGGAAAGTTCGTCTTCATTTGTTATTTAAAGGAACAATGCCTGTAACTAGAAATTTACCTAATGAATGGTATAATACTCCAAACTTACATATGTGCACGATTCAAGATTTTGTCAATTTTTGTGATAAGAAAAATATTAAAATTGATAAATCCTTGTGTTTAACTAATGAAAAGATTTCTGAAATTACAAAAGTAAACTTGAAATATAAAAATATTTTTTCCCAACTTGGCATATTTCTTATAGAATAGTTAATCATGCAAATTACTCCTATATCATGTCTAAACGATAATTATGCTTATATTATTAATCATAAAGAATCTAAAATAGTTGGTGTAGTTGACCCGTCGGAAGCAAAACCTATTATTTCCTTTTTACGTAAAAAAAAATTAAAACTTAATTATATTTTAAATACTCATCATCATTTCGACCACGTAGGAGGAAACATTGAGTTAAAAAAAATGTATAGTGCTAAGGTCGTTGGGTTTATTGGTGATAAGCATAGAATTCCAGGAATAGATATTACTTTAAAAGATAAAGAAAAATGGATGTTTGGTAACTCAGTAGTAGAAATATTACATATACC
>Ga0114996_10008597_pt1 | contig 11323 bp, 9 predicted proteins | sample ArcticOcean_MG_C_4_FD_87039 | JGI IMG/M metagenome (GOLD analysis project Ga0114996, IMG submission 87039) | Marine microbial communities from western Arctic Ocean - ArcticOcean_MG_CB4_134 | ecosystem: Environmental > Aquatic > Marine > Oceanic | place: Arctic Ocean: Canada Basin | collected... | reverse complement strand
TTTAAAATTAATTTTTTTTTGAATAACTATCGCCTCAATAAAATGAAATACTATAAATATCATTAAAGATAATAATATAAATTTCGTGCTATTTGATGGAGAAAAAAAACAAAAAAAATATGTAATGATAACTAATAGCGTACTCTTATATATAAAGTATTTGATTTGATTTGAAATATAATTATTTTTACTGATTAAACCTGGAAGGAGGAGGAAATTTAGTATTAATAATGAGAAGGCAACTATTAGAGGATGAAGGAGCAGGGCTATCATTGATCTGATATCTTATTCCAGATTTGATAGAGAGAAAAAATTCCTCCAATAAGTAATCCTACTACCATTCCAAAAGGATTAATTATAGAAAAATTCTTATCAATTAAATGTCCTAGCCATCCAAATAACAATAAAGATGCTGCTATTTGAAATCCAACGGATGAAAGAGAAAGCCAGTTATTTTTTTGATCCTTCATTAAGATTTGCAACCTTTCTATTCGAAACTTCTAATCTAGTTAATTTTGAAGTCATTTTACATAATCCACTAAATGAGGCTCCCTCTTCAATTACAAGTATTGAAGCTAGTAAATCGCCTTCTAAAATAGATGTGGATGATAGACTTGCTTTTTGCTGAACCTCTAGATTCCCTTTAATTTGTCCACTAATATCAGCAAATTTAGTTTTTATATATCCTTGAACAATAGAGCCCTTTGCCGTTGTAACTAATCCTCCACAGTTAATATTCCCATCTATCTTTCCATATATTAAAAGATCACCTTTAATCTCAATATCACCCTTAACTTCTAAATCAGGACCAATAATCGAACTCATTGTACTATTATTCTGTTGAAACATCTAATTCTCCATATTTTATAATTACATTTCTAGGGTCTATAATAGTATCATTATTCCAAATTTCAAAGTGAAGATGTGGACCCGTAGTTTTCCCCGTATTACCTAGTGTCGCTATATGTTCACCCTTTAAGACGAGATCTCTTTGTTTGACAAAAATAGAATCGCAATGGCTATAAATAGTAAAATAATTAAATGGGTGAGATACAATTACCGTATTACCTAAATCACCATTATATCCTGAAAAAATAACCATCCCGTCTTCAGCACATTTGATTAAATCACCTTTTTTAGACACTATGTCTATGCCATTATGATTTTTTATTATATCCAATCCCCCTGTAGAATATCCATCAATTGGTGCAATCATTAATATGTTTGGCCCCCCTGAAATAATAAGATTTTTAATTTGACGCAAATTTAGTGAGTCAGAATTGTTAGATAAACTATTAAAAACGATATCTGATACATCTGATTTGAAATTTTTTAATGTGCTGTAGTCGGATGATTTATTACTAGGGGAAAAATGATTTTTAAAGCCATAGCAACTAAAAAATAATATAACTATTAATAGGGTAAATACTAATGCCATGGATCTACGTGATAACCTAATTGATTTATTTAGATGATCAGACTCTGAAGCAATTAAAAGCGTATAATATTTCTTTATCAAATTATTTCTTTACTTATTTAGTAGACGTAGAATTCGCTCCAAATCATCTTGAGTATAATACTCAAAAACTATTTTACCTTTATTGCTTTTATTGAATAGAATGGAAACTTTGGTCCCATATTTATGAATTAATTTACTTTCTATTTCATTTAATAGTTTAGACTTTGTCGTTGTCTTGCTCTTTAGTCCGCCAGTAGATAGCTTCTTGATTTTAGAAATTATTTTCTCAGTATCCCTTACGCTTAAATTTTTATGAATGATTCTATTGGCAATGGCAAGCATTTGTGCTTTACTTTTTAGCCCGAGTAATGAGATCGCGTGTCCTACAGTAATTTTTTTACTCTTTATATCTTTTTTAATTGAATTAGGAAGTTTTAACAATCTCAGAGAGTTTGCTATTAAAGATCTACTTTTACCAACTCTTTTAGAAATCTCTTTTTGAGATAAATTATATTTACTTTTAAGTAATGCAAATGCTTCTGACTCTTCAATGGGATCTAAATTAACCCTCTGTATATTTTCAATTAAAGCATACTCCATGATTTCTGATTCATTGGAAATTGATAATACATATGCTGGAATATTCTTTAAGCCTGCCTCTTTAGCTGCTCTGTATCTTCTTTCTCCTGCTATAATTTCATAATTTCCATTTTTTAACTCATGAACAGCTATCGGTTGTAATATCCCCTTTTCCTTGACAGATAATATTAACTCATTCATCTTTGAGTCGTTAAAATCTTTTCTTGGTTGATTCGGATTTACTTTGATTTCATCTAGTGAAATAGCATCATTGATATAATTGCTATCTTGATCAGTAGCATATTGAGATATTAAGGCTCCTAAGCCTTTCCCTAAATTAGATTTCTTACTCATTATTTTTGAGGACCTCCAATGCTAAATTCATATAGTCACTTGCTCCTATACTTGAGGCATCATATAATAGTATGGGTAGCCCATGACTAGGTGCTTCACCTAACCTTACATTTCGATGAATCTTAGTCTTATAAACTTTATCCTTAAAATATTCTTTAAGTTCCCTGACAACTTCTTTTGATAAGTTAAGTCTATTATCAAACATCGTTGCTAGAATCCCTTCTATTGAAAGATTTTTATTTAATTTTTTCTGAACTAATCGGATTGTATTTAATAATTGAGATAAACCTTCCAAAGCATAGTATTCACACTGAATTGGAATAATTAATGAGTTTGCTGCAGTTAAAACATTAATAGTTAATAGGCCTAAAGATGGTGGACTGTCTATAATAATGTACTTATACTTATTTTGTATCTCTTTATTTAGTAGCTGATCTTTTAACATCCTTTCTCTAGTGATCATCCCAACTAATTCAATCTCGGCTCCAACAAGTTGCGCGCTAGAGGGAAGAATATCTAAATAATCTAAATTTGTTTTTAAAGTACATTCCTTAATGGTTTTTTTACCTATAATTACATCATAAACAGATTTTTTATAGGATCTTACTTTAATCCCAAGTCCTGAAGTGCAATTAGCCTGAGGATCCATATCAACAACCAATGTGGGAATTTCTGAAGCAGCAAAATATGCAGAAAGATTTACAGCTGTCGTAGTCTTTCCTACACCGCCCTTTTGATTAATAATTGCTATTATCTTTGATTTGTTTTTTTTACTCATAAGAAGTTTTATAATAATAATTAATTTTATATAAAAAAATAAATATTATAATTATCCTTTCTAACAAATGTTGGTATAATTAAATTTACAAACTGTATTCTTAAAGGAAATTAATAAACATGTTTAACAATTTCAAAAGCAGACTGGTACTAATATTTTTACTAATTGGGATCGCGTGTTACTTTTTAATCCCAACATATAATAAATATTTTACTACTTCTAATTATGAAATAATATTCAATTCACCAGATAAAACAACATTGATTCCAATTGGAAATGGTATACTTATGGAAGTGAATGAATCTGTAGATAGGGAATGTCTATCAAATTTTGAATTTTATTCAAATGATATAGCTAATTCTCAAGAGGCTCTATTGCTCAATGAGTCTAGTCAGTTAACTGTTGATTGGGGGAAATTAGAATTATCAAATCAGAATCAAGAAATTTTGGGGGTTAGGTGTTTAGATAATGTAGATGTATGTATTGCTATGCAAAATTCTACTTTATACTATGACACCTCCGTAAAAATTTCAAAATTTAAATTTTCACATGATGGGTGTATTGATCATACTATAGGTGGGGATGTCCAGGCATATAATTTTATTGATTTAAGTGAAGAGATTTTTGAAGAAGATGGGGCAATTAAATTAGGTTTAGATCTTCAAGGGGGAATGTATATACTACTTGAATTAGACGTTGCTGAATTAATTCTAAATAGTACAAATAGATCTAATAATGAATTAAAACAATTAGTCAATCAGATGAATAATGATAACTCTAATTTTTTTAGTGAATTTTTAGAGTTATGTAAATTGAATAATATTAGATTAACTCAACAATTCCCTCAATATAAAGCACTAAATGATCAGGAAGTTATTGAAAAATTAAAAATTGATAGAGATCGGGCCCTTCAAAGTGCAATTAAAGTATTAAGAAATAGAATTGATGAATTTGGAGTTTCAGAGCCTATCATTCAACAATTTGGTGCCAACAGAATCGTTATTGAACTTGCAGGCGTGCAGGATAAAGATAGAGCAAGAGAACTTATAAAACGAACGGCTTCATTAGAGCTATCTCTTGTGCTACGCCCTGAAAGAGTTGAAAATGCAATATCAAAAATAGATAGTTATTTATCTAAAAATACCAACAAGAATTCATTCAGAGACTACCTGGAGCCTAACCTATATGCTCTATTTGGTGAGCTTGGAGTAAAAAGAGGAATGGAAGATGAGTTTGAAGCATTATTAATGGAAATAGAATCTATATCAGATATTAATCTTGATGGACGATTTGTATTAGCCAGTGAAGCTATAGATGGATTAACATTCCCAGATCCAGAAAATGATAAAAGCTCAATAATCATTGATCCTTATAATCCAGTATACTATATATCTAATAAGCCAGCCATCATTGGAGGAATGGTAAAAAATCCAGTGGCAAAAATGGCAGGACCTGGCTCTGAAAACTCAGGGCAATGGGTCATCAACCTTGAAATGAATCGGGAGGGAGCAAGAAGATGGAGTGATTTCACTGGTAGAAATATTAAAAGAAGAGTTGCTATAGTGCTCGATAATAAGGTATTTATGGCTCCCCAAATTAATAGTAAAATTCCAACAGGCCAAACCGTAATTAGTGGTTTAGATGATGCAAATGAAGCACAGGATATAGCTAATGTATTAAGTGCCGGAGAGCTTTCTGCTCCTGTAAAAATAGTTGAGGAGAGGTCAATAAGCCCATCCCTAGGAAGGGACTCTATTAAATCAGGTACAAATGCACTTATGATTGCATTTGCCACTATATTGATTTTTATATTATTTTACTATAAGATCTCAGGAATGATTGCAATCATCTCGTTGTCGTTAAATGTAATCTTTGTTCTATCTCTACTATCTATTTTAGGCGCGACCCTAACCTTACCCGGGATCGCTGGGTTAATTCTAACAATAGGAATTGCAATTGATTCAAATGTAATTATTTTTGAGAGAATAAAAGAGGAATTAAGCTTTGGGAAAAATGCAATATCTGCAATTAGATCAGCATATAAGCGAGCCTTTATTACTATTATGGATGCGAATGTCACAACATTAATTGCAGCATTTGTGCTAGCGAATATTGGATCTGGACCAATTAAAGGATTTGCAATCACCTTAAGTATTGGAGTTATGTGTTCAATGTTCACTGCAATTTTTATAACTAGAACATGTTATATGATCATGCTACGTAATAAGGATAATACCATAAGTATATAATGCGATTATTAAACAAAACTAATATAGATTTTATATCTAAAACCAAAGTGACACTCTTTGTTTCTTTAGTGATAATTCTTCTAGGAATTGTCTCTCTTATTATAAAAAAAGGGCCAAATCTATCGATAGATTTTGTTGGGGGAACCGTTATTCAAGTAGCCACATCTAAGGGAATTAATATTAATGAACTAAGAGATCTATTAAATGAAACCATTTTAAAAAAATCAGAGGTGACGGAAATTACGGGCCTTAATATTAACCAGCAGTTTAGAATAAAAACTAATTTAAAGATTGAAAATACAACTGAAATAAGTAATACTATTCTAAAATTATTAGATAGTTATGCCCCTGAAATAAGGGCAATTGAAAGTGTGGGTCCGAAGGTTGGAAAAGAACTCCAAACACAAGCAATCTATGCATTTGGATTGGCTTTACTAATGCTAATGATTTATATTGGATTTAGATTTGACAGGTTTTATTCATTGGGGAGTGTCATTGCTATAGTCCATGATATTCTTATTACACTAGGAATTTTTTCCTTATTAAATCTAGAAATAAATTTATCGATTGTTGCAGCTTTCCTAACTATCGTTGGATACTCTTTAAATGATACAATAGTAATATTTGATAGATTTAGAGAAAACTCTCACAAAGATTTAAAACTATCACAATATGATCTTGCAAATTTATCCTTAAACCAAACTCTATCAAGAACTATAATAACATCATTAACAACACTAATGGTCGTGGTGATATTATTTTTTGTGGGCGGAGAAGTAATTAAATATTTTGCGTTTGCTTTAATTATTGGAGTAATTGTAGGAACTTATTCAAGTATGTTTGTGGCAAGTCCATTCATGCTTTACTTTAGATCAAAAATGAAAATAGAAGAGGGGGAATAATCTTGGCAATTTGTGCAGTAATAGGGGGGCAATGGGGCGATGAGGGAAAGGGTAAAGTTGTTGACCTTTTAAGCTCAAATGTTGATGTCGTCGCAAGATATCAGGGTGGAGCAAATGCAGGACATACTATTTATAAAAATAATGAGAAAATCGTATTGCATCAAATTCCGTCAGGAGTAATGAGAACTGATTGCAAATGCTTACTTGGAAATGGGATGGTCATTGATCCGATCGAACTGGTAGAAGAATTTGAAAATATTAAATCAAAAGGATTAAAAATAGAAAATATCTTTATTTCAATGAATGCTCATATAACATCCCCTATTCACAAGCTAATAGATGTTAATTCAGAAAAAAAATCTAATAACAAAATTGGGACTACGGGAAAAGGGATTGGTCCAACATATGTTGATAAATATAATAGAGAGGGCATACGCTCATGTGATTTATTAGATAAAAAAATCTTAGAAACTAAAATTGATTTACAAAAAAAACGTGCATTAGATGCAAATCAAATTTCTACAAATCAATTAGATAATATAAAAAAAGAATTTAATAATTTTTTTAATGCATGTGAGATTATTGCTTCACACATAATAGATATCATGCCCATTGTACATAAAAGTAAAAATATTTTAATTGAAGGTGCACAGGGAACCTTACTAGATATTGATCATGGAACTTACCCATTTGTTACTTCCTCTAATCCATCATCTGGTGGGATTACAACTGGACTGGGTCTTCCACTAAATAAAATAGATAGGCTAATTGGAATTTTTAAAGCCTATACAACAAGAGTAGGAAATGGCCCATTCCCTACAGAATTATTTGATGAAGATGGAGAAAAATTACAAAATATTGGAAAGGAATTTGGTGCAACAACTGGTCGCCCACGACGATGCGGATGGTTTGATGTGCCACTTGCAAACTATAGTATAATGATAAATGGATTTAATGAGATTACAATGACAAAGCTTGATATATTAGATGAATTTAATGAGATAAAGGTGTGCACAGAATATCAGTGCAATGGGGAAAAATCGAAAAATTTATCATCATTTATAAATCAACTTGAAAATATCACTCCCATATATACTATTATCCCAGGATGGAATTGCTCTACAGTCGGGATAAATTCATTTGATAAACTCCCAAAAGAAGCACAAAATTATGTCTGCTATCTTGAGGATATACTATCTATATCAATAAAATATATATCTACTGGTCCAAAAAGAAATGATATGATAATAAGATAAGAATTTAAAGTGACTTTTATTGGTAGGATAACTAAATTCACTTTCTAAAAAGGTTAAGGTTCTCTATGAAGCTATTAATTATAAGTATAATTTTATGTTTTACCCTAAAGGCGGATCCCTTAAAGCCCCTTCCAATAGATTTCTTGGATAAAAATGAAGTAAAGAAAAAGGAAAAAACCCAAAATCCCAAACAAAAAAAAGATAAAAAAAAGAAATATAAAGATCTAGTTGAAGAAATGGAATTTGTATCAGGTTTTTTTGATTTTTATATAAATAAGGAAAAAGTTTATTTATCCATTAAGCCAGAGCAATTGAATGTTGAATTTTTTATGGGATTCACAAGACAGGCTGGAGATGGATATCAATTTGATGGTGGATCCATGATGGGTGATGGGGTATATTTTTTTAATAGAGTTGGAGATATTCTACAACTAGTTGAAAAAAATACTAAATTTCGGGCTGATAAATCAAGGGCTATACATAAATCAGTTGAGAACCATATCCCTAATTCAATTATTGCATCTTCAAAAATTAATGGGCAGCCACATGAGAAATCTAAAGCATTTCTTGTAGATGCTGATAAGTTTTTTATGTATGATTTCGCAAATGTTATAAGAAGAACAAATAATAAATATACTTTTGACAAACAAAACAGTTACTATAATTATATTAAATCATTTCCATTAAATACTGAGGTAGATGTCTATATTCACTTTAAAAGTAAAAATTCACAGGATCGCTTTACTCTAACCTCTACAAAAAGTATGATGCATAGATATCACGTTAGTATATCTGCTATTGAAGCATCATATTATTCATCTAGAATTGAAGATGATAGAGTTGGATATTTTACAACAATGTATCAAGATTATTCAAATACCCTTCAAGAGGACCCCTATGTTAGGTATATAAATAGATGGAATCTTAAAAAAGAAAACCCTCATGAAAAAATTTCAAAACCTGCTGAGCCCATTGTCTACTGGCTAGAAAATACAATCCCACAAGAATTTAGACAGGCGGTGACTGATGGTATATTGGGATGGAATAAAGCATTTGAAAAAATAGGTTTTATTGATGCTATTGTTGTGAAACAAATGCCAGATGATGCTACGTGGGATCCAGCAGATCTTAGATATAATACTATTAGATGGATCGTTCAACCTGAATCAGCATACGCGGTTGGGCCATCAAGAGCAAATCCTTATACGGGTGAACTTTATGATGCTGACATACGAATTAGTAATGATTATGTCCGATTTTATTTTGATGATTATAAAAATTTTATAGATCCCTTGTTAAATGAAAAAAATATCGGAGATGAGTGGTTGGAGAATGAAAATTTTAATCATCATGATGAGTCTAAAGTTTGCAATTATGGTGAATATCTAAAACATAAAATGTCATTTACGTGGAATTACCTCATCTCTAAAAATATGGTTGTAGATTCACATGATGAGATGATGAAATTTGTTGAAGATGGTATAATTGACCTTCTGCTTCACGAAGTTGGACATACATTGGGATTACGACATAATTTTAAAGCAAGTTCAGTATTTACCTATGAGGAATTAAGTAATCCTACTTTTACAGAAATTTATGGGGTAACTGGTTCAGTGATGGATTATAATGCAACAAATCTATTAGATGGCGGCAATAATTATTTTCAAACTAAACCAGGGCCATATGATTACTGGGCAATTGAGTATGGCTATTCTGAAAAACCTTTTGGATCAAATCTATCTAATAAGGAGTGGCTTGAATTGATTGCTTTAAAATCAACTGAGCCATGGTTAGCCTATGCAACTGATGAAGATACTTATGGAACAAGTATAGACCCACTAACCAATAGAAGAGATATGACATCTGATCCTATTAAATTTTATGATCACCAACTAAGAATAGCAAATGAATACTGGTTAAATTTATCAACAAATTTTGAAAAAGAGGGTGAAAGATATCCTAAACTTCGATCTGTATTCTACCAAGGACTATATGAATATTATGGGGCTTCTAGAAATATTCCAAAATTTATTGGGGGTATTCATCATAGCAGGCACCATATTGGCCAAAATGATAATCTTTTACCACTGACCGTTGTGGATGCTGATCAGCAACGTCAGGCTTTATCTTTTCTGATAGATAATATACTTGATAGCGATGCATTTTATTTTTCTCCTTCATTCCTAAATAAATTAGCCCCAGAAAGATATGACGATTTTATGAATAGGCTGTGGAGGATGCAACGCTTAGATTTTCCTATTCATAATATCATTAGAAACCTTCAAAGATCAACATTAATGAAAATTCATGATCCTAGAATTATACATCGAGTACATGATAATATTCTAAAGGTGCATAAAAACGATAATAAATTTACCATATTTGAACTATTTAATACTGTGTCTAATGAGCTATGGTCTGAACTTAGTGGGGTTGAAGAAATTAATAGTTTTCGGAGAGAAACACAAAACTTCTATATTGATCTGCTCGCCATTATTTATTTTGATGAAAATAGTTTATTCCCAAGAGATGCAAAATCTATAGCATACTCAACACTAAGAAAAATACGATCAAATATATCTGAAGCATTGCCATACTATGTATTTGAGAATGAAACTACGTCTGCGCACTTACAAAATATGATTAATAAAATTGATTCAGTCTTAGATGCTCAGGTAATGGCGAGATAGTATTTAAATGAAATCTACTAAGCCCACATACAATAAATATCTACAATTAAATAAAATTTTAAATGCACAAGATCGTTTATCTGAGGTGTTAGATAAGCCGATACACGATGAGATGCTTTTTATTATAATCCATCAAATTTATGAATTATGGTTTAAGCAGATTATCCATGAAATTGATTCAGTTATATATTATTTTAAGAATCCAAAAGTTACTGAAACAAATATAAATACCATTGTGGGAAGACTAAATAGAATCCATGATATACAAAAAATTGCAATCACTCAGATAGATATATTAAAGTCAATGACGCCAATGGATTTTCTAGAGTTTAGAGATCTGCTTAATCCAGCATCCGGATTTCAAAGTACACAATTTAGAATAATAGAAAATGCTTTAGGTCTAAAAACAGATTCTCGTATAAAATTTAGTAAGCAAAAATACACAGATTATCTTTCAAAGACTGAAGTGAAGATAGTTGAAAAATATGAACAGAAAAATATTTTTGATTTAGTTGAAGAGTGGCTAGAGCGAACACCCTTTATCGAATCTGAAGAATTTAATTTTTGGGAATCATATAAAAAGGCAATTAAAAAGATGCTAGATGATGACCTTGAAATAATCTGTAAAAATCCAAATCTAGATAAATCTTCAAAAGCAGAGCAGATTGAAAACTATAAAAATATATATAAAAATTATGATTCTCTATTTAATGAAAAAAAATATGAAAAATTAATACAAAGCGGTTTAAGAAGATTATCTCAAAAGGCATCTTTGGCTGCACTATTTATTATGTTGTATAGAGAGGAACCAATTCTTCAGACTCCATTTAAATTATTAACTAAACTTATAGATATTGATCAATCATTAAATGGATGGAGATATGCTCACGCATTGCTTGCGCAACGAATGATTGGTGCCAAAATTGGCTCCGGTGGCTCATCAGGGTCTAGGTATCTAAAAAGAACTTTAGAAAAACATAGTATATTTGATGATTATACTAATTTGTCCACATATTTAATTCCAAAATCTGCATTACCTGTATTGCCTACTACTCT
>Ga0114996_10008596_pt1 | contig 11323 bp, 10 predicted proteins | sample ArcticOcean_MG_C_4_FD_87039 | JGI IMG/M metagenome (GOLD analysis project Ga0114996, IMG submission 87039) | Marine microbial communities from western Arctic Ocean - ArcticOcean_MG_CB4_134 | ecosystem: Environmental > Aquatic > Marine > Oceanic | place: Arctic Ocean: Canada Basin | collected... | reverse complement strand
TCTGGAACACCCAGGTGCGCGTGGATGTGGTGCGAGAGCATCTGGCCTTCCGCCGCAAGGCATGGTTGGAGCTTTTGGGTGCGACTTTCTTCATGCTCCCCTACGTTCTCGTAGTGATTTATTTCGCGGCAATTTTTGCCTATGACTCATGGGACATCATGGAGATCTCGGCCTCACAGGTCGGCTTGCCATATCGCTACGTCATCAAGGTGGTTTTGACGTTCGGCTTTTGTGTAGCAGCACTTGCCGGTTTGGCGGTTTGGCTGCAAGCGTTCTTAGCACTTACTGCGCCCAGTGACATGCGTTTCACGCTGATGACCCTTGAATGGCCGGAAGGCGTAGGGGATTCGTTCGAGGGCAAGGAGCGGATGGCCGTTGATCTGGAAATGTCGGTGGAAGAAGACTTGCAACGACAGACCAAACAGATTCTGGGCACTGACGCCGCCGAGAAAAAATAATCCGATTGCCGCCTTGTTTGCGCGGGCGGCACTGCGACTGGTAAATTATAGGGGGCGTTCGATGGTTTTCTTCGAACGCCCCATTTGCTTCGCCTTTAGCGATGCACCGGGAGAGGGCGCGAATGTTCAAATTGCAAAACTTCCTCAAACGCTATGTTTGGGACGCAGAGACAACGCCCTATTTCACCGCTGTCTCGAAGTTGAGCCGCAGCCAAGCCGACAGTGAGTTATTCTTCTTCGCCATCATGGCGTCGGTCCTGTTCGGAGTTGGCACCTTCACATCGATAACCGGCCAGGCGCCGTATGGCGTGTCCAATGAGGCGGCGATCTATTGTTTCACTATCGTCTCGGCGGTGGTCCTGGTTGGAACGGTGAAAAACGTCTATGCGGCCATCTATTCGGCAACTGCTCCGATCATTGTCGTCGCTGGGTTGTTCTTGTTCGGGTTTCCGGAGAAGATGGCGCTAATTGACGAATTATTATTGTTGTTCATCGACTTGGTGGCACTGCGCTACATGTGGCGGATCTATACGATTTGTCGGGTTTATCGGATGTTACCGCATCGCCCAGTGGAGAATCGGACGCGGCGAAGCTTGTTCTGAAAATAGGTGGAGTGAAATCATGACACTCGACGGCGTCTGCAAGGCCTTTTTGATCAGCTACCGTTGGCACCAAGCCGCCTTCCTCTTGGGAATGACGGTGATGACTTTTGTTGATTTTTTTTTAATGGACGGTTGGGCAACGTTTTGGGTGATGACCGCCTGGTCGATACTATTTGGCGTTCATTTCATGGTTTCCCGGTCTCTATCGGTAGACGATAAATGGGTCGAGAAACGGTTGTTCTTCAGGGTCTACCGCCCCTGGGATTTCGGTCATATTGATGCGATTCGCAGCAATCCTTACGGTCGTTCGGCGTATAGAACCGAATTCGGTCGCCTCGACGAGAATGGCAAGGCGGTGAAGGTTAAAAGCGAAGACGAGAGCAACGCACCGCCGCCGTCTAGTTCGTATTAACGCTGGCTTCAAGAAAAGCTGGCAGTTCGGCGATACTGGGGATCACGTGATTGGCCAGCGGCGCGAGCAAGCCGGCCTCTGACGCCCGGGCTAGCACCGCAACCACCAAACCGCAATTGGCCGCCCGTCCGGCGTGATGATCCGCCGGGCTGTCTCCGACCATCACCACTTCGGCGGGAAGAAGGTTGGTGGTTTAGCAGGAATTCAAATTTATTCATGGCGCCAGCTTCTTGGCCCCATGGCCGCTGTCATTGTCATGGGGTTGGTGGAAAAGGTCGGGTATCTCAAACCGGCTCAAGGTCAGATGTGCCGCCCGCTCAGTGTCATTGGTGCCCAGGTCGAATCCGCCCTGTCACCGGGTCCCGACCACCCGCGCCAAGCATGGCGCCGTCCATATTGGCTCGCCCGACGGTATCGGCGAGGGCATAGGCGCTTTGTAACAACGCTGGGAGCCAGGTGTTCTCAAAATCAGCAAGAGTGCGGTCCTTGTCGAAGACGATCCTCCGCTTGGCCGCCACGGGTTACTGCTGGGCCGATGCGTAAACAGCGCCGCGATTGCTATCCAGCGCATGATCCACTTCCTTGGGCCAACAGCAAACACCGTGCCAAAACTCGACCGGCTATTCGGCAGCCTGGCTCAGTTTGGCGCTGGGATTGCCGATGCGGCCGACCGAACGCACTAAATTAGCCATATCGTGTGAAAGTTTTGTGATGGTGGGCAGACGCTCAACGCGCTTTTCGTCCATGTAAATGCTGCGGCTAAGCTCGATCTGCAGCGCGTGGATACCCTCACTCGGTCGGCCGTAATGTCTGGTGACAAAACCACCGGCATAGGGATTGTTGCGCTGAACTGCATAGCCCATGTCAACCAACAGCCGCTCTGCCTCGTTGGTGACTAGAGAACCGCAGGCCGTGGCGTGACAGTCGCCGAGAACCGTATCCACCGCCCGAACCCTACCGGTTTTCCCACCGCGCTGGCTGACCGCGCCGGAGGGCATGGAATGGCAATCCAGCAAGATGCAATAGCCGAATTGCTCCCGGGTTTCCAAGATCAAAGCCGCCAGCGCGTGGTGATAGGGGTCATAGTAAGTCTGGATGCGCTCTTTGGCCTCGGCGAACGTTAATTTATCGCTGTAGATTGGTTCAGCGTTCGAGACTACCCGGGCGATGGTGCCTAGGCCGGCGGCAATCCGCGCGTTTCGGGTGGTAACATAGGCCGGAAGCGGATCGGCAAACATTGTCTGGTCAAGCTCAAACGGTTCTCGATTAACGTCCACATAAACCCGAGGAAACAACGCCTGAAGCAACGGCGCGCCGCATTCAGGCGCGCCGGCGAAGATCTCGTCGACGAAACTGTCTTCCGAGGAGCGCAGGCGAAGCGGGGACAGCGCCGAGCGGGCGATGAGGTCGTCAGGGTAGTCGCGTCCGCTATGCGGCGAGGCCACGACAACGGGAAGTGTCTGACGGGTTGGCCGATCGATGCGCAGGCACGGAGCCTCCGGATCTAGGCGCGGCGGCTTTGCAACGTCGGACTCGTTCAACGATTTGGCTTTACCCGGTCCCCGTGATTTTTGATCGCCATCGAGCATGTTCCAGACTTAGAGCAAAGGCCACCGTCTGTCATCCCGCTGGAGCAGTGAACCTTGACGCGGGTTTCGGGGTTGCGAAATCCCCCCTGTTCGTTATAACCACGGCTTCCTCGCGGTCGGCCCCGTAGTCGGCTGGGAAAGTCCGGTTAATCAACATAAGACGTCTTGTTGGTATGACACGGGTTGTAGGCTTGAGTGAGCCACGGGAAATGGGCGCGTAGCTCAGCGGGAGAGCACCTCGTTGACATCGAGGGGGTCACTGGTTCAATCCCAGTCGTGCCCACCATTTCCACCTGATTTTCAGGTCGCCGCAGCGGCAATCTCTGCCTAATGATCAACCGGCGCGGCCAGGATTTTATCCAAAACCGGTAGCAAATAACCCCGAAACGCGGTCGGGTTTTCCGACATTGGGAAATGGCCGACGCCCTTCATCATCTGGAAAAATTCGGCGCCAACCAATTCGGCGAGTTCGCGCCCCATTTCCGGTGTCGCCGAGGCATCGTATTCACCGCTTAGCAAATAGAGCGGACAGGCTGATTCTCGAAGCGGCTCGGCAAGCCCGTTTCGCAAATCTCCATCGGTGAAATAATAGTGCAGATCGCCCATGAACACGCCGGGGCCACCCTGCATATAGTGCCACATGGTCTCCCAACGTTCCGCCGCCGGCGATTGCGGAGCGATCATCCCGGCCATCGAGGCGCCGGCGCTTTTACCGCCATGAATATCGGGGCGGTGCAGCGCCATGCTGGGCGCCGGGTCTCCCAGACTGCGGTCCTCGGCGTAGAGGGCGGATTGCAGGCCTATGGCGGCCCGCAGTCGCTCACCGTGGCGCAGCGCCAGATGCAATACTGCCCGGCCACCGATCGAGCAGCCCATGACCACAGGATTATCAAGCTTCAGGGCATCGATCATCGCCATTACCACCGAGACATAACGATCGGTGGTGAGTGCGTAGACCTCCGTCTCGAAACCCGGTGGCGGCGAGGACTTGCCGTGCCAGGGCAGGTCGAACGCGATAACCCGAAACCGGTCGGTGACAGCGGGATCATTTAACAGATGGCGATATTGCCGCCCGTCGCTGCCGGCAGTGTGCAGACAGATCAACGGAATTCCCTGGCCGGCTTCCTCGAAATAAATCCGGTGTGGCCGACCCTCGAACTGGAGCCGCAAATACCGGCCTGTCACCGGTTCGATGAGCGGCTCGTCGAACGTCTCCGGCGCCGGCGTCGCGCTATGATCACTTAGATTGGAGAACAACAGTTCCAACAGCAGGAGGTGCTGTTGGAACTTCACCATATCACCGGTGACGATGAGGTTCTGGGTTCGTCGCATGGTCGACAGGGTTTGGAAGCCGGGTTTTGGCGTCGGTTGACGTAATTCGGCCCAGGCTGAGGGTTTGGCGCTAAGGGTAATGTCGACGGCGTGTTCACCGGGCGCTCCGGAAAGCCGGGCGCCGTCTGCGTCGATGCTCAGGAAGGTGCATGTGTCATCGGCCCGCAGTTCGACCGATAGGGGGCCGAAGGCGCAGTGCAGAGCTCGATTGGGATCAGCTTTTGCGCGTTCAATGACATGCTCGAACATGACAACTCCCGGAGGCAGCGGATGAGACGAAACTGACCGTGAGTTTAAAGCGGCGGAAGTGATTGCCCAAGGGCCTTACTCTGGCTCGTGGTCTATCGTTTCTCGAAATCGATCCGTTCGTCTACCGGTAGACCTTGCAGGCGGCGGCGCAGACAGTCGATAGCCAACTCGGTCGCACCCAACCGCACCCAGTCTCGACCGCCGAGCATGCGGGCGGTGCGAGCGATGGTGCCGGCCTCGTCGGCGATACCGACATTGATGGTGCCGCCGAACTCGATCCGGTCGGCGCCGTCGTCGAGCTCTATCAGCACCGCAAGGGCGTGACTGGCGCCGCTTTGCGTGCGTAGGCCAGAGGCCAGTGCCATGGCTGTTTCAGCGTTGAGCCCGGCGCCTTCCGCTTTGGCGCCAAGACCGACGGCATCGTGCATTTGCGATAGTTCTCGCGACACTACACCACGCAGGAACGGATCCGCCGCGCCCTCCTTCGGCACGAAACGCGCGGCAATGGCGCCGCCGGTGTACATCTCACCCGTCGCCAGAGTGCCGCCGCGCGCTACCAGGGCATCGATGACGACACCCTCCAGACTTTGAGCGTCCTCGGCGACGATGAAATTGCCGAGCCTCTCGCGCACCCCCGCCTCGATCGGCGCGAGCAACGCGTCCAATTCTTCCTCGCTTGCGGCCTGGGCCGCCAGTTTGGTTTCTAGTTGCGGGTAATGCGCCTGGAAGCCGAGTTTGACGGTGCCGTCCGGCACCAGTTTTTCGATCCCATCGAGCATCTGGTCGGCCCTAGATTCGCCGACGCCGAAGGAATGGAAGCGTTTTAACCGGGTGACCACCTTCAGCCCGCTCATCTTCAGCAACCGTGGGATCACCTGATCGTCGATCATCCGGCGCATCTCACGCGGCACGCCAGGGGTGAAAAAGAATCGCGCGCCATCAATGGTGATGGCGAAACCACAGGCCGTGCCGACTGGATTGTCGATGAACTCCGACCCTGCCGGCAGCATCGCCTGCTTCTTGTTGTTGGACGGCATCGCCCGACCACGCCTGGTGTAGAAATCCTCCATCCGGGCCAACCAGTCCTCGTTCAGGACCAAGTCGACGCCCGCCGCTTGCGCCGCGACTTCCTGGCTGAGGTCGTCGACGGTCGGGCCGAGCCCACCATTGACGATTACCGCATCGGCGCGCTTGGCGGCCAACCGAAAAGCCTCAACCAGGGACTCGCGATCATCACCGACCGTGGTACCCCAATGCATGGTCAATCCGACTTCGCCAAACCGGCGTGCCATGTGACTGTGATTGGTGTTGATCGTCTTGCCGGTCAGAATTTCGTCGCCGGTGCAGAGAATTTCGATGCGCATGCGGGGCGTCCGTGCTGGTTGTCGTTGTCAGGGTCTCGGGCGGATAATCTCTCTAGCATCTGGGTCGCGCCACGGCCATGGATCGACCGAAACGCGCCTCAGAGGGCGTCCGGCAAGGCGCGCGGATCAATCACCAGGTCGGCGACCGGTAGGGCCTGGCCTTCCAAATAGGCTTCGGCGTTGGCGACCGCGCGAGCGGCGATTGTTGCGAAGTTGTTGAGGGTGGCACCAGCGCAATGCGGCGAAAATACAGCTGTTTCCAGTTCGAAAAGTGGGCTGCTGTCGGGCGGTTCGGAGGTGAAGACATCTAGGCCGGCGCCGAGCAGTTTACCGTCGCGTAATGCCGCCGCCAGGGCTGCTTCGTCGACAATGCCGCCGCGCGCGCAATTGACCAGCACCGTGTCCTGTTTCATCACTGCGATCTGTGCCGCGCCGATCATCCCCTTGCTCTTGGGCGTCAACGGCAAGTGCAACGTGATAATCTCGGCGGTCCCGATCAGCTCTTCAAAGGAGACCCCGCGCACGCCAAGGGCTCGCTCGATCTCGCCGGGTGCGGGGATCAGGTCGTTGTACAGGACTTCGACTTCGAACCCGGTCAGGATTCTGGCCAAACGACGACCGATGGCGCCGAAACCGATGATGCCGACGGTCTTGCCGTGGATGTGCTGATTGACCCCCCGGGCGGGTTCCTTATCCCAATGACCGTTTCTGACCCGGGTATCGAAGGCAATCAGCCGGCGGCTGGCGGCGAGGATCATCATCGCCGCGTGCTCGGCGACCTGTATCGCGTTACCGGCGCCAAGCCGTGCGACCGTGATGCCGGAGGTCTGACAGGCATCAAGGTCGATATTGTCGACGCCGGCTCCCATCTTTTGGATGAACCGTAGTCTCGGCGATTGTCGCAGGAGGTTTTCGTCGATGCGGGCCGCCATGATCAGGGCGACATCGGCCCCCGCCATGGCTATCGCACGGGCCTCGGCGGTTGGCGCGGTGGCAATTGAAAGGTCCCAGCCATCGGGCAGAAGGTTCCGAATGGTCTCGATGATCGCCGGATGGAAGGGATCGAGGATGGCGACATGCGGGCGGTTCATGGGGTCAAGACTCCGGTTTTGGCTCCGCAAGTGGGATCGATCTGGACCGTCGTTGCATCGTATTCAAACAACCAGTCGTAGCGCATTTTCACCTTCTCCGGAGCCCATTCGCAATCGAGATAGTCCTCCGCCGCCTGGGCATCGGCAAGCACGGGATTTTGGAACCGTGTGGCATTGGCGGCCGAACCGTGGACGATCCGGGTGGTCCGCTCGATCCGCAGGTCCTCGTAGCGCTTCAAGGCCCGGGCTGGCTCAGCGCTAAAATGGTCGAGGCAGCGGGCCAGGACCATTGCATCCTCCAGCGCCATGATCGCGCCATGGGCGAGGAACGGGAGCGTCGGATGACAGGCGTCGCCCAACAGGGTTACCCGGCCCTTGCTCCAGCGGGCCAGAGGCTCGCGTCCGACCAGGGCCCATTTATAGGGTTGATCAATGGCCCAAATCATTGCCTGTATCGAGGCGTGCCAGCCCGGAAAATACGCGGCGCATTCCTCTTGGGTTCCGGTCGTCGACCATGATTCCGTCCTCCAGGTCGCATCCTCGGCGATACCAACGAAGTTTAGAATTTTCCCGGAACGCAGGGGATAGGTGACAACATGACCGTGTGGGCTAACCCAATTGGCGCCGACCGGCCGGCGCAAATCGGCAGACAGCCGGTCCATGTCGATCAAGCCGCGCCAGGCGATCAATCCGGAGAAATTGGCCTGCGGGCTCTCGAACAGCTGGCTGCGGATCGTCGAATGGACCCCGTCCGCGCCAATCAAAATGTCGCAAGCGATGGTTGTTCCCGAGGCGAGCTGTGCCGAGACCCGATCGCCCTGGTCACGGTAACCGGTCACCCGCGCCCCGGTGCGGATCGCGTCGGATTTCAGGGCCGTGACGGCCTCCCGCAACACCCGGTACAAATCTCCGCGGTGGACGAACCAATAAGGCGCGCCAAACCGCTCCCGGGAGTCGGCGCCGAGATCAAATAGTTTTCGGGTGATCCCGGTGCTCCAGACCCGGACCTCTTTCCATTCCGCCTCGCAGACGATCTTCTCCATCTCGGCACCCAGCCCAAGCGCCAGCAGAATGCGCGAGCCATCGGCGGCGAATTGTAGCCCGGCGCCAAGTTCGCCAAGCTCTGATGCCTGCTCCAGCACCGTCACGTCATGGCCGCGCCGTAGCAACGCCAGCGCGGCTGTCAGGCCGCCGATACCGGCGCCGGCGATCACAATGCGGCTCGCTACGGTCATGCTTCTTGGTGTCCAGGTCTTTAGCAGGATGGGTGGGCCAAATGGTGCATCTGCCTTAGAACAACCTATCGAGAGCTCACGTCTAACCTCCCGGCAAAGGCGTTTACCCCCACAACTCAGCGCTTGCCAGGGCGGCGCCCTCGACTAGGGATTCCATCTTCGCCCAAACTACATCCTCGGTAGTGAAAGTGTCGCCGGCAAAGGTCCCGAACCCGCAATCCGTGCCGGCCATGATCCGGGTTTTATCACCGACGCAGTGGGCGGCGCGAACCAGGCGCTCGGCCACCACTTTGGGATGCTCGACATAATTGTTGGTCGTCTCGACAACCCCGACGGTCAGGGACATGTGACCCGGCAGCGGTTGGGTGCGGAACGCCTCGATTTCGTGACTGTGGCGGGCATTGGCAAAGGGTAGAACCAGAGCGCCGACCTTGGCCTGATACATAACCGGCAAGACTTCCGGGCAGGGCACGTCATGGTAATGCGGTCCGTCGCGATTACCCCAACAGGCATGCAGGCGGATCTGATCCGCCGGAATATCGGCAATCGCCTCATTCAAGGCGGCGATATGCATCTCCATCGCCGCGATGAACTCCGGCAGCGATTTATCCTGAAAGTATCCGGCGCGCTCAATCCCCATATCCGGCGAATCGATCTGCAGGATGAAGCCATGGCTGGCGATATGGTCGTACTCACGCTTCAGCGCGTGGGCCATGGCGAAGACATAGGATTCATAGGTATCATAGTGCAGGTTCACCATCGCCGTGGCGGCAAAACCCGGGGAGACCGCCGTCATGAAAGCCTCGGTGAAGCCGGACGGTTGGGCAGCCAGAACTTTCTTGAAATCCGTGCATTCGGCCTCGACCCCGGAAACATCGTCATAGCTAAGCGGGCCGATCGTTTGCGGCAGCCCGTAGGCATTCATCCGGCGGCGGCCACTTTTCTGAATATGCTGGAACCAGATCGGGAATTTTTGTGCGTCCAGCGGCAGTCGCCGCTTTGGTCCTTCGCCTCTACCAAACCCGTTCATCCGCTCGGTGATGTAGGAAATGAAATCCGTACGCGGCATCTCGCCATCATTGCCGACATCGATGCCGGCCTCGATCTGCCGTGCGACGATGTCATTCAGCGCAATGCCCAACGCCGCGTCGAAGGCGTCAGGGTCGAAGGCCTCTTCATTGACTTTGGCGACCAGGATGTCCGAGAGCGCCTCGCCGCGCGGTAAGCTTCCTGTGTGGGTGGTCAGGATCCGGCCCTGGCTGGTCTTCATGGTTGCCTCGCTGTGGAGTGTGTCGGATAGTTTGCTTGGTTTGAACTCAGTTTGGAGGCGGTAATATGAGCGAAGCACCCGCACGCGTCTATGGGGCCCGCGCCCGCATGGCGCTGATGGTTCCCTCCGTCAATACCGTCGCCGAGACCGAGTTCTGGCGCCTCGCACCGGAAGGTTTGACGGTGCATACATCGCGCATGCCGTTTTATGCCGATCGCCACGAGAAGCCTTTTGATGAGATGGAAAGCCATCTACCCCGGGTGATCGACGAGGTGAACTCAGCCCTGCCGGACGTTATCGCCTATGGCTGCACCGCAAGTTCCGCCAAGGGCAACCCGGCCGACTATGAGGAATTGCTGAGCGCGAAAATTGGTAAACCCACGGTGACTGCTGCCGGCGCCCTGGTCGCCGCCTTGAATGCGTTCGGCGCCAAACGCATTGCCCTGGTGACACCCTACCCGCAAGCAATTAACGACAAGGAGCGGGTGTTTTTCGCTGCGAACGGCATCGAGGTGGTCGAGGATGAAAGCATCATCGTTGACGACAGCCAGATGCAATTCAAGAATATGAACCGGGTGCCGGTGGCCCTGTTGATCGAGCGGGCCAGTGCGCTCGGCCGGCGCGACGACGTTGATATGGTGGTGCTGAGCTGCTGTGATATGCCGACCCTGGAGGCGATCCCGGCCATTGAAGCGGCGATCGGCAAACCGGTTACCTCCAGTACCCAGGCCTTGTTTTGGCGGGCTGCCAGAACCGCCGGTATTTCCGAGGCGATTCCGGGCCGGGGGCGGCTGTTGGCTGAGAATTAATGCTGCTGGCCAAAGCCACCGTCTTGCGGCCTACGACAACTGAGCCTTGGGCTATGACGGCATTATGCGCGACGAATAGGAGGATGCCGAAGGATGTTCACGGCATTTCTGGCGGCAATTTCCGGCGTGTCGTCGAACAGATTTAGGGATAACTCGGACATAATATGAGCGCCCTGACGTTTCGTCGCCGCGCGTCGTCATGCTAATTTCTCGTCCAAGGATTTCACAACCCCGCTGGAAACTTAATATGGCCACTCCGCTGTTGTTCTCTCCTCATGTCATTCGTGATGCGACCTTGAAGAATCGCGTGGTGATTGCTCCGATGCATCAGTATTCCGGTGTGAAGGGCTATCCGACCGACTGGCATGTGATGAGCGTTGGACGGTATGCAGCAGGTGGCGCTGGGCTGGTGTTTGTCGAGTCGACGAAGGTGGAACGCCGGGGTTGCGGAACTGTTGGTGACCTCGGTTTGTGGAACGACGATTTCATCCCGCATTTCAAACGGCTCGCCGATTTCATCCGTCAGTATGGCGCGGTGCCGGCGCTGCAGCTTGGCCATAGCGGCCGCAAGGCTCGGCGCTTCCGTCCCTGGGAAGGCGGCAAGCCGCTGGGGCGGACGCTGGAATTCGATGATTGGGACGCCTGGGAGCTGGTTTCCTCCAGTGGTGAAAGTGACAGTGGTGACCCGCCGCCCCGCGCGCTGTCGATCGATGAGATCCAAGACGTGGTTCAGCATTGGGGCGATGCGGCGCGCCGGGCGAACGAGGCTGGGTTTGAGGTGCTGGAGGTACACGGCGCCCATGGCTATCTGGTTCACCAATTTCTCTCGCCCAAGGCCAACCGGCGCAATGATGCCTATGGCGGCTCAGAGGAGAATCGGATGCGCTTCGCCATTGAGGTGGTGGAATGCGT
>Ga0114996_10008595_pt1 | contig 11323 bp, 9 predicted proteins | sample ArcticOcean_MG_C_4_FD_87039 | JGI IMG/M metagenome (GOLD analysis project Ga0114996, IMG submission 87039) | Marine microbial communities from western Arctic Ocean - ArcticOcean_MG_CB4_134 | ecosystem: Environmental > Aquatic > Marine > Oceanic | place: Arctic Ocean: Canada Basin | collected... | reverse complement strand
TCTGTGTCCTCGCTTGGGCCGCTTTCCGAAACATCACGGCCAAGGCCGACATAGAGCAAAAGCGGAGCAGCCACGAAGATCGACGAATAGGTTCCGACGAGAACGCCCCAAATCATCGCAAACGTGAAACCCTCGATGACCGCACCGCCGACGACGTACAAGGTCAACAACGCAATGAGAGTGGTCACGGATGTCATCGTCGTTCGGGACAACGTGTCGTTGATGCTGACGTTCAGCAATTCCTTCAGCGGCATGCGGCGGTATTTGCGGAGATTCTCCCGGATACGGTCATAGACCACCACAGTGTCGTTCACCGAATACCCCACGATCGTCAAGATGGCGGCAATGATGGAGAGATTGAATTCCAGACGGGTCAGCGAGAATATGCCGATCGTCAGCACGACATCGTGGACAAGGGCCAACACCGCGCCAACGGCAAACTGCCATTCGAAACGGAACCATATGTAGACCAGCATTGCAACAACGGCGAGCACGCTCGCCAGGGTGCCTGCACGCACCAGTTCCGCGCTGACCTTGGGCCCGACGAACTCCACCCGGCGATACGAGATCTCCCCAGTGATTTCCTTTGCCAATGCTTCCTTCACGGCCGCGACCGCCAACTGTTGTGCTGCCGAATCACCCGGCTGCCGCTCGACCCGAATCAATACTTCGGTATTACGGCCAAACTCCTGCAACGCAACTTCACCAAGATTCAATCCCGACAGGGCGCTACGCATCTGGCTAATATCCGCCGGTCCCGGCGTCCCAACTTCGATCAGGATGCCGCCTTCGAAATCGATCCCATAGTTGAGGTCCGCCCACAAGAAATATCCAATGGATGCGACGCACAAAAATCCAGAAAGAAAGAACGCTCTGATGTGCTGCGTGAGGAATCCGATGTTGGTCTTGGCAGGAACGAGTCTGAGGCGGATCATGGTCAGTCCTCTCAGATCGGCAATGCTGCGGGCCGCCGCTGCCGCAGCCACTGGGAAATCATCAGGCGCGTGACCGTGATCGCCGTGAACAAAGAGGTGATGATTCCGATTGCCAAGGTTACCGCAAAGCCCTTAACGGGCCCCGAACCAAACTCAAACAACAGGATCGCCGCAATCAATGTCGTCACGTTGGCGTCGATAATCGTTGTGAGCGCGCGCCGGTAGCCGGCCTCGACAGCCGCGAACGGTGTTTTGCCGGTTCTCAACTCTTCCCGGATCCGCTCGAACACTAGCACATTGGCGTCCACGGCCATGCCGATGGTCAAAACAATACCCGCGATTCCCGGAAGCGTTAGCGTGGCCTGCAGCACCGAGAGCGCCCCGGCGATCAGCGCAATATTGACCAGCAAAGCAATGTCCGCCGCCAATCCGAACAGCCCGTAAGCCAGCGCCATGAATATCATCACGAAGACAAAGGCCAGCACGCCTGCGATTTTGCCGGCACTAATGGAGTCGGCACCGAGATCCGGTCCGACCGTCCGTTCTTCCAGGATTTTCAAGGGTGCCGGCAGTGCACCTGCGCGCAGCAGAACCGCCAGGTCATTGGCCTGCTGAACGGAAAAGCTGCCGGTGATGATCCCCGAACCGCCAAGGATCGGCTCGCGAATCTGCGGCGCACTGATGACCTTGCCATCCAATACAATGGCGAGCGGTCGCCCAACATTGTCCTTGGTGACATCACCAAACCGCTTGCCGCCGATGGAATCGAACCGGAAACTCACGACGGGCCGGCCCTGGTCGTAAGTCGGCTGTGAATCGACCAGATTCTCACCACTCACGTAAACGCGCTTGCGTACCACGTATTGTGCGGCGCCGTCCTCTTGTGTATCGGCTCCCAAGAGAACCGAACCTGGCGGAATGTGTCCGCGGCGGGCGTCCTCCACCGTGGTCGTGGTATCCAAAAGCCGGAACGTCAATTTCGCCGTCTTGCCGAGTAGGCGTTTGATGCGATCAGGATCCTTTACGCCGGGCAGTTGCACCAATATGCGGTCTTCGCCTTGACGCTGGATGCTGGGCTCCCGCGTACCCACTTCATCAACGCGCCGGCGCACGATTTCGATGGACTGCTCCACTGCCGCCTTCTTACGATCGAAAATGGCCTGTTCGGTCAACGTCACACTCACCTGGCCGGCAGTGCCGGCCGCAACTTCGATATCAACCCCACCGCCTTGGCCAAATAAATCGGGTGCCATGGGGCTTCCCAGATCACGAATGAGCTCCATTGCCTGATCAACGCGGTCGGCCTGTCTGATCCGCACGATCACCGCTTGGCCTTGGGCAACACCAAGTCCGGTATAGCCGATACGTTCCTTGCGTAACTCCGTACGGATCGAATCAACCAGAGATTCGAGACGTTCTGTGATGACCGCGTCGACCTCGACCTCCAACAGCAAGTGCGAGCCGCCCTGAAGATCCAGTCCAAGATTTATTTGATTATGCGGCAGCCAGGATGGAAGGTTGCCGGCAGTCTGTTGGGAGACGAAATTAGGTGCGGTGAACACCACGCCCAGAACACAAATTCCCAGAACGAGAGCGACCTTCCATTTTGTGAAGTAGAGCATTCAGCAGCCTGATCTAACTACAACCCTTACTCGCTCTTTTTTCGCCCAAACCCGAACAACGAGCCTAGTATTCCGCCACTCGGCCGTGCCGCCTGGCCACCCTGTTGCACGCCACCCTTAACAGGTTCGGTCTTGCTCCGGACGTCGGCAATCGTCCCTTTCATGACCTGAACGCGAATCCCTTCCGCGATTTCGACCGTGATGTCGTCGGCTTCGCTTACCTTTGTCACCTTGCCCACGATCCCGCCGCCGGTTACCACAATATCACCACGGCGAACCCCTTCGACCATCTCACGATGCAGCTTCGCTTTCCTCTGCTGCGGACGAATGAGCAGCACGTAGAAGACAACAAAAATGATAACCAGGGGCAGAAGGCCTTCGAAGAGGCTGGGGCCCCCGCCCGCGGTCTGGGCGTAAGCTGGAGAGATCAACATGAAGGATTCCCGACAAATTGGCGTGAATTCGCGCGGACTATAGCTTTACACCCCGGATATGCAAACTGCGCCTCACTGACATAGGTCGCCGGACGACAATTGGCAACAATTACCGATTCCACGAAACTTTGATCTAGCGACGTCCCCTCTTCCATTGCCCCACTGGTGCACTCCCTCTTTGTCTCTTCCCGTGCCAGGGGGGAGAGGATCATGCGGTGACGTTCAATCTCTTTCTCCTTAACAGGGAGGGAGGTGGATCGTATCGCAGAAGTACTCGCCGTTAATTGCTCAGCGTCAGTGGGACAGCCCAATTTTATTCGAAGTACACCATGTGATAAGTTTCGCCGCCTGTTCAATAGAGTCGATCACATGCAAGACGAGAGTTTGGAACCGCTGTTGCGCCGGATTGCCGAGGCCCTTGAGCGAATGTCACCACGCCCGCCAGAGGCGCTTGAGCTCAATGATGCCGAGGCTTACATCTGGCATGCGGATAACAATCTCTTGGAGCCCGTGGCAAAGGTCAACCGCGTGGATCTGGATTTACTCAAAGGGATTGATTCCGTACGAGATACGTTGCTTGCCAACACCCGGCGTTTCGCTGCGGGCTTGCCCGCCAACAATGCCTTGTTGTGGGGTGCCCGCGGCATGGGCAAAAGCTCATTGGTCAAGGCCGTCCACGCCGAGGTGAACGGCGAGATTGATAGCAGATTGATTCTGGTCGAGATTCACCGGGAGGACATTCCGTCCCTGCCCGACCTACTGTTGCTCCTGGCGAGCGTGGACTGCCGCTGCATTTTATTTTGCGATGACCTGTCATTCGATGGGCAGGATGCCACCTTCAAATCCCTCAAGGCGGTTCTGGAGGGCGGCCTGGAGGGGCGGCCCAGCAGCGTAGTGTTTTACGCGACTTCCAACCGGCGGCATCTCATGCCGCGCGACATGATCGAAAACGAGCGTTCAACAGCCATCAATCCCGCCGAAGCCGTCGAGGAAAAGGTGTCGCTGTCCGACCGATTTGGGTTATGGCTCGGTTTCCATACCTGCAGCCAGGATGAGTATCTGGCCATGGTACGGGGATATGTCGCATTTTATGGAATTCCCGCCGACAACGAAACGCTACGCGCCGAGGCGATCGAGTGGTCCGTGACCCGCGGAGCCCGGTCAGGCCGCGTGGCTTGGCAGTTCATCCAGGATCTCGCCGGCCGCCTGGAAGTTCAGCTCGACCGGTCTTGATGTGAGCCGCGGCAGGTATCGAGTTGGATTAACTGTCCGAGTCCCCTTGCGAATTTCGAAGTGAAGCTGCGGTGAACGCACATTTCCGGTATCGCCGACCCGGCTGATGACCTGGCCGCGGCTCACAACGTCGCCGCGCCCCACCAACAGAGATTCATTGTGGGCGTAGGCCGTGATCCAACCCTCTGCGTGACGGATCAACAGCAGATTGCCCAAGCCGCGCAGCTCGCCCCCGGCATAAACGACGATCCCATTGTCAGCAGCACGCACCGGCTGGCCACGTTTGCTCGCTATGTTGACCCCTTCGTTGTAGAGCCCGCCGCCTTTGTCGCCGTATCCATCCACAATTCGGCCTTGCACCGGCCAAGCGAACAAGTCACCCCCGCGCGGCGGTACAGCTTTGGTCGATTCACGCCGCGGGGACGACTGCCGCGGCACCGTGGTTGCTTCGGCTCTTCGGGGCGGCATTACCAGTCGGGCAGTCGCAGGAAGGCTTAGTTCCTGACTGGGTTTGATCGTGTAGGGCCGTTTCAGGCGGTTCAACTGGACCAGACTCGCCATGTCGACCCCATAACGGCGCGAGATTCCATATATGGTATCGCCGCGTTGCACGACATGGCGCCGGGCAGACGGGACTTTCAATCCCTGACCCGGCCGCAGCGTGAACGGTGCCCGGAGATTGTTCGCGGAGATGATCGCCCGAACCGGCACACCGGTACGCCGCGCAATTCCCCAGACCGTGTCGCCCTTACGCACGACGACGTCGGCCGCCTCGTTGGGAGCACCCGATGCCACAGACGCGCCTCTCTGTGCCGGTTGGAATTCGGCCATGCCTTTGTTTTCCAAAGGCGCCGGTGTCGTTCGAGCACAGGCTGCGATCATCAAGACGGCACCTAGCGCGCACAATGCCTTTGGGCTTAGCGCACCCAGTGCATCTGACAAGAGAACGCGTCGCGGCATCGCTGACGGTGGCTCCCTATCCGGTAGCCTTGGCATCCTGCAACGCCCGCCAGACTCGCTCTGGCGTTGCGGGCATATCGAAATCAACGATTCCCCGTTCAGAAAGAGCGTCGGCAACCGCGCTTAGGACTGCCGGCAAGGCTCCGACGGCACCCGCTTCGCCGGCTCCCTTCACACCCATCGGGTTGGCGGTCGTCGGCACATTGTTGTGCTCGATGTCCATATTGGGAACATCGTCGGCCCGCGGCATGCAGTAGTCCATGAAAGACCCCGTCAGAGGCTGCCCGGACTCGCTGTCGTAGACGATCTGCTCCCAGACGACCTGCCCCATTCCCTGAGAAACTCCGCCGTGAACCTGACCTTGAACCAGTGGCGGATTGATGGCCTGCCCAACATCGTCAACCACGTGATAACTCTTCACGTCGACCACCCCGGTGTCCGGGTCGATCTCCACTTCGCAAACATGACAACCGTTGGGATAGGTCGACGCAGGCGGCACGTGGGTCTTCAACGCACCCAATCCCGGTTCCATGCCGGCCGGCAAAGCGCCGATCCGATAGGCCGTACGCGCGACATCGGAAATTCCGATCTGCCTGTCCGTGCCGACCACCCGAAACATGCCATCCTCGAATTCGATGTCGTCGGCTGAGGCTTCCAGGACGTGGGCCGCGATCCGCCGCCCTTTCTCGATGATGATGTCGGCCGTCTCCTTCAGCGCCGCGCCCCCAACACAAGATGAGCGGGATCCGAAGGTGCCGCGCGCCCGGGCAACGACATCGGTGTCGCTGGCAATGATGCGGATGTTCTCGAGCGGCAGGCCCAGGAATTCATTCACGTATTGGGAATACATGGTCTCGTGTCCCTGGCCCTGCGCGTCGGTTCCGACCTGAACGGTGGCGGTGCCATCAGGGTGCAACCTGATCTCCATGGTTTCGTCGACCCCTCCGGGTCCAGCCATTTCAATACAGTTGGCGAGCCCGAATCCGCGCAACCGGCCTTGGCTCCGGGTGGCCGACCGGCGCTCTTCGAAATTCGCGTGATTTGCGAACACAAGGACCCGGCTCATGTTCTTTTCGAATTCACCGCTGTCGTAGTTGAAGGTAAGTGGCGTCTGGTAAGGCATAGAGCCCGGCGGGATCATGTTCCGCTGGCGCAATTCCATCCGGTCAAGCCCCAGCTCCTGGGCCGCAACATCGATCGCGCGTTCGATCGCAAAACCGGCTTCCGGGCGTCCAGCACCACGATAAGGTCCGGTATTCATCGTGTTCGAGTAGACCCCAATGACGTCCGTATAGATGTTCGGCGTCTCATACACGCCCGCGAGGCCGCCCAGGTTGTTGGTCCCACAGTGAGGTCCGTAAATCGACAGATAGGCCCCGAGATTGACGATGGTTGAGACGTGGAGTCCCAAGAAATGGCCGTCGGCATCCAGGGCAAGTCTGGCCGTCGACACGTTGTCCCGTGCCTGGGCATCGCTGAGCAGGCCCTCGCTGCGCGTGCTGGTCCAGCGTACTGGGCGTCCTAATTTTCGGGCAGCCCACAACACCTGGACGAGTTCGGGGTGCACCATGCCTTTCATACCGAAACTGCCGCCGACGTCAGGCGCGATGATGCGGAGCCGATGTTCCGGCACCTTCAGCAAACTCCCGCAGATAATGCCGCGGACAGTGTGGGGATGCTGGACGTTGGCGTGGAGCGTCCATCGTTCGTCCCGCGCACTGTAGTGTCCGACCGCGGCCCTCGGCTCCATCGGGTTGGCCGTGATCCGCGAGATGACGAAGTCCGTCTCGACAACGTGCGCCGCCCGCTCGAACGCTGCGTCAACGGCATCCTTGTCACCAAGCTCGAAGAAGAACGCGTTGTTGTCGGGCGCCTCTTCCCAGATCGCCGGAGCGCCGGGGCGGGCCGCCGCGGCGGTGTCCGTCACGAACGGGAGGTCCTCATAGTCCACCACGATCAGGTCGGCTGCTTCGGCAGCAATTTCAAAGGTTTCAGCAATGACCAGGACGACACATTCGCCAACGTAGCGCACCCGCTCTACTGCCAGAATCGTGTGCGGCGGCACGAACATAGGAGAGCCGTCGCGATGGTTGCGGGGCACGATGTTGGGAATCGTGCCGAGTCCGTCCGCGACAGCGTCGTCGCCGGTCAGGACTGCAAGAACACCCGGGCGATCGCGTGCCGCCGTCGCATCGATCCTGACGATCCGCGCGTGAGGCCTCGGCGAGCGGACCACGTAGGCATGGGATTCGTTCGGAAAGCGCAAATCATCGACGAATTCGCCTTCACCCCGCAGTAGGCGCGGGTCCTCCAGACGCGGAACCGGTTGGCCAATGCCAAATTCACCCAAGTCTGAACCTCCAAATCATGATGCGGCTGCAGTCTATGATTCCGGACGCCCTGCCTCAACCAAGTTAAGGTTTAATCACAGAGGACACCGAGAACACTGAGGGTTTGGAACCCGTGGCTGGATTTTACCAATAACAGCCAACGTTCTTCATACGTTTAGTTCGTTCAGTTTGGTTCAGGCGCATAGCGCCTCGATTAAGTTAATACATTCTGTCCAAGATGACTTGGCTCGAACTCTAAATCCGGTCCGCTTATCGGGTGATCTCGGTGTCCTCGGCGTTAAACAAATCCAATTGATCAGACACCCGGTACGTTAGACGGCGATTCGCTGTCTAACGCATCTGGCTAACAGATCAATGATTTCTGGGTCAGATCCCCCGTCGCGCCAGAGGTAGAGGGCAACGAGCGGCTCTTCCACTGTTTCCATGGCATGGTTTAGCCAAGGGACGAGTTTGCGGGACACTGTGTCCTGCAGCGCCTGCCAAACATTGGACGACGGGGAGGCTGTTCGGCTCGACCGGGCGCATTTGCGGCGGCGGTTCAGGCCACCCATCCAAAAATGGACGCAAGCACGGCTCAGCCAGTCTCCGCAGCAAGTCCCTCGTCGCCGTGACCAGTCGGGTCATTTGAACTTCGGACTCCAAGTCTCTGGATGTCATGGCCGCCGGCCCACCCAATTCACTCGATTTAGGTCGTTCCCGCGATGCCTTCGACAAGCGGGACGAAGCGGACCGGCAAAAGCTCTTCTGACGCGAAACCTTCCTCGCTGCGGCGGATCCGGATAACGACTTGGTTCGCCCCGCTGTCACCGATGGGAATGACCATGATACCCCCGACTGCGAGTTGATCTTTCAAGGCCTCGGGAACGGCCGCCGCGGCCGCCGTCACGATGATCCGTTCGAACGGCGCCTGCTCTGGCCAGCCAAGGTGGCCATCGCCGAGCTTGGTGACGATGTTATGCAGTCCAAGCCTTCGGAATTGCGTCTCCGCCTGCCGCAGAAGAGAGCGATAGCGCTCGACGGTGTAGACCCGGCGGCAGAGCTTCGAGAGGACAGCCGCCTGATATCCAGACCCCGTGCCGATCTCGAACACCCTCATACGCGGCCCGAGTTCCAGGGCAACTGTCATGAATGCGACGACGTAAGGCTGGCTAATCGTCTGCCCCTGATCAATGGGCAGGGCCGTATTCTCGTACGCCTGGTCGCTGAAGTTGGAGAGCACGAAGTCTTCGCGGGGAATGCGTTCCAAGGCGGACAACACGTCCGTGTCGGTAATGCCCGACTGACGCAATTCCATGATCAGCCGGATTATTCGGGTGTCCTCCGTCACTTCAATGCTTTTTCAAGAGCCTGCTTGGTACGCCGATGGGTAAGGTCGATATGCAGCGGCGTCACTGAAATGCCGCCACGAGCCACCACGGCGAGGTCGGACTTCGGATGAGACTCGCCCTTATGCCGGCGAAACCCAATCCAATAGTACGGCACACTCCGGGCATCTATCCGTTCTTCGATGAAGACGTTGCCGGCGTCGCGCTGGCCTTGCTGCGTCACAGTAGTTTCTTGAACACGTGCTGAGACGACGTCCGGGAAATTCACGTTGATGAGCACGCCTTCTGGCCAACCCGCTTTCAACAGACGGCGAAGGAGTTTGGGGCCGTGATGCTCCGCCGTTCCCCACTTGACGGGATGAGGACTGGTGTATCCCTGGCTCAGAGCGACGGACGGGATTCCCAGAAGCGTCCCCTCCATCGCCGCCGCGACGGTGCCGGAATAAGTGACGTCCTCGGCGATATTAGTTCCTCGGTTGACGCCAGAGATCAATAAATCCGGTGCCTTCTGATCCTTGAGAATGTGATCGAGTGCCATGATCACGCAATCGGTCGGCGTACCACTCACCGCAAACTGCCGATTGGACACCTTGCGCACGCGCAGCGGCTCATGAAGCGTCAACGAATGTGATGCCCCGCTCTGTTCCGTCTCGGGCGCAACCACCCAGACGTCGGACGACAACGCGCGGGCGATCTTCTCGGCAACCTTGAGGCCAGGGGCGTTAATGCCATCGTCATTGGCAACGAGAATGCGAAGTTTTTGGGGATCCCGCCCCGCAGTCTTCGGCATGTCAGTCTTCGGCACGAATAACCTCTCGACCACCCATATAGGGGCGCAACGCCTCCGGAATTAACACACTGCCATCTTCCTGCTGGTAGTTCTCGAGGACCGCGACCAAGGTTCGCCCGACCGCTAAACCGGAGCCGTTGAGCGTGTGCACGAAACGTGTCCCCTTGGATTCGCCCTTTGGGCGGAATCGCGTCTGCAGGCGCCTGGCTTGAAACTCGCCGCAATTCGAGCAGCTCGAAATCTCACGATAAGTCTCCTGCGCGGGAAGCCATACTTCGATGTCGTACGTCTTGCGCGCCGAAAACCCCATATCACCGCAACTCAGGACAATAGTCCGAAAAGCGAGCCCTAACCGAGTGAGGATTTTCTCGGCGCACCCCGTCATGAACTCGAGCTCTTCATCTGAACGGTCGGGATGGGCGATCGTCACCATCTCGACCTTTGTGAATTCGTGTTGGCGAATCATGCCGCGTGTATCCTTGCCTGCTGCCCCAGCTTCCGAGCGGTAACAGGACGTGTAGGCGGTGCGCCGGATCGGCAAATCGGCTTCATTCAGGATCTGCTCGCGCACGAGATTGGTGAGCGGGACCTCCGCCGTCGGGATGAGCCAGTAGCCATCGTCCGTATGGAACAGATCTTCCGCAAATTTTGGGAGCTGTCCCGTGCCGAACGCGGCGGCATCGCGGACCAGACTCGGCGGCTTTATCTCCTGATACCCGAATTCTTCGGTCTGGATATCCAGCATGAAATTCGCCAGGCCTCTCTCAAGGCGCGCCAAAACGCTCTTGAGAACGACGAACCGGGAACCAGACATACGCGCCGCCGCTTCAAAATCCATCATGCCGAGACCTTCGCCGATATCAACATGGTCCCGCACGTCGAAATCGAACGTGGGTGGATCACCGATCCGGCGGACCTCGACGTTATCCGATTCACCCAAACCATCAGGCACGTCGCGCCCCGGCAAGTTCGGTAACGCCGACAGAAGCTCTTCGATCTCAGCGCCGAGGCCGCGTTCCTCCTCCTCGCCGTTGCGGATGACTGTCTTGAGTTCGCCGACTTCCGCGACCAACGCCTCGGCGTCCTCGCCACGTCCCTTGGCAGCACCGATTTCTTTTGAGGCCTGGTTGCGGCGATTCTTGGCTTCCTGAACCTTCGTTTGCGCGGCCCGATGGCGCACATCGACGTCAAGCACGGTCGCCGATACTGGATCGAGCCCGCGCCGTGCCAGTCCCGCGTCGAACGCATCGGCGTTATCGCGTATCCACCTGATATCGTGCATGTGAAGTCTTAGAGGTTAGTGCCACACCAATGCGCGCCCGTTATACGTCCGGCGTCGGCAAGCTGTCGAGTTGTGGATCGGAGTTTCCAGTATTTTCTTAGTTTTAACCGATCGAAATACAGGAGAGTTGAAAGTGATGAATTGGGAACAATGATTCACCTGGCGCCTGACCACTCGAATGTCGACTGGGGTAGAACAACTTCTTCAACAGCCATCGCACTTTGTTTCGGGCAAAACACTTAAAACCGCTGCCTTCTTACTATGCTTCCGAGAATGGTGTGCCCGAAGTCGACACGCCCACAGGAATACGGTTTCTGTTGCCGCGCCCCTCGCCGATTGCTCTACACTGCAAACTAATTCCCAAACCATCTCTAGGACCGCCGCCACATGA
>Ga0114996_10008586_pt1 | contig 11330 bp, 8 predicted proteins | sample ArcticOcean_MG_C_4_FD_87039 | JGI IMG/M metagenome (GOLD analysis project Ga0114996, IMG submission 87039) | Marine microbial communities from western Arctic Ocean - ArcticOcean_MG_CB4_134 | ecosystem: Environmental > Aquatic > Marine > Oceanic | place: Arctic Ocean: Canada Basin | collected... | reverse complement strand
CCGGGTACATGCCGAATACTATCAAGCAAGAATGTTTGTTCGGTTTTGTTCAGGTCGTAAGCATCGAGTAATTCGACGGTGCTGCCGACTTGATTTATTGGGACCTCTGATCGATTGGCGACTATGACCATGGTTTTCAGGTCATAGACGTCTTCTTCTGAATTATCATCCTGTGATCGCGCAGGAGAAGCCAGGCAAAGGAGGCTCAGTACCGTGGTGGTAATGAATCTGGATTTGTCCGTATTAATTATTGCTGGTGTCATGTGTTTTCTGCCAGACACAGAAACACACGTAAGGACTCCAGGGCTGTTGATTCAGCTTCTACTCAGCTGAGTAAATTTGGATGCATCCACTTGTTTCTGCGACAAGCATTGGTGCATTTTGCTTCCAGTATTCGGACTTCAAGCTTTTGGCCTGTTACCGTAGCGCGACTGTCGCCGATTTTCACGGCGTTCCCTGGGTGAACAAAAATACGATTAGATTATGTTATAGAACGAGCGGTGGTTTAAGCACCTAATTCAGAAGGGATGCAAGGACTTTGTTGCAACGTAATTTATAGATGATCAAGTATAGTTGTTCTGGGTTCAGAACTGACTTTTCCGGTAAGGTGAGCCGCTACCGAATCTGCGATGGAAAGGATTACTCCACGAGACGATAAAATCGTTTTCCATTCAGAGGTTCGGAATCCGTGAATTCGAATAGACCTTCTATCCCGGTGACCGAGTTGGTTAACGTTTCCCAGCTTTTAAGATCGCTACTGTTTTCAATGCTGTAGCGTGCGCCTTCGGGGCCGTTCCAGTTCAGGTGTAGGCCAACAGGAATTTGAGAAATATGGACTGTGACGTTAAAGTCCGGACTGGCAACTCCCGCCACAAGCATACGAATTTTGCCGAGAGAAGTAGTGGTTTCCCAAAATAGTATCGACGGATTGCCCAGAGAATTCAGTTCGAGAAATACCAGGCCGTTGAAGGAATCGGTCTCTTCGGATAAGACTGTATTTGTGATCCAGGCACCGATGGAGTTTACTGCATATTTCACGGTCCGCTTGTCACCGTAGGCAATGAGGATGTCTCCATTCGAGGCACGTTTCATCGAGATTGATTTGCGGGCACCCATGTCATCAATAAATACATGGTTGAGTTCGTCTACGGTAGTGATTTGCCAAGTGTCAGAACCGGCGTTAAGCAGGCCGTAGCGGAGGATGGCGTGGGAGCTGTCCGCAGGGTCGACATCAAACCAGCAGGCGTGCAGGTTATCTTCGGGATCGATCAAGAGTGAAGGGAATCGTCCTGGATTGCCGGTTTCGACGACAGGCGTAATGGTCCACACAAAGCCCATCTTCGTGGCGTAATTCAACGATCCTCCGGAGGTGAAGTTCTTAGTTTCGCAGTATAGGATATGGGGATTGTCTTGGCTATCTACTGCAAGTCCCAGGCCAAGTCCGTCAATGAATTCGCCGGACTCGGGAACCGCTTGAGTGAAAGTCCAGCTATTGTCTCTGAAGATCCCATACTGCAGCGCCGGAGGCCCTATTTGTCCGTACGGCATGTCTGCTGCCAGGTGCACGTTGCCTGTAGGTCCTTTGGCCAGGATTGCATCCCACCCGTCATGGGCGTCGGGGGAATTAATTGTGTGTTCAATAAAACTACTGTCGTTCGGACCCTTGGTAAAATGCTTGGGGCCTTCTGTGGTATGGTCGTGTGCGGCCATGTGCAAAGTATCTCCGACAAAAATCATATCGGCGGGTCCTTCGAACCCACCATCTGCGACATCAAAAGGCTCAGTTTGCTCACCCATATAGCTGTAGCTTCGGTAAAAGAAAGAAATCGATTTGTCCGGTTTAATCCGCAGGGCGATCACGTGGTAATTGTCATTCTCATCGATTACGAAACTGGGATAAGTCCCTTCTCCCAGATCTATTGGAGTCCAGCCTGGAGACAAAACTTCTTTGGCTGACAAACCACGAGAAAAGAAAACCCCCGCAGCTCCGAGAAGAAACAGAGTGTGTAGCCGGACATTCATCCGTGGCGTGAACATGCTCCCGTTAGAGCGTCGGGTAGGGCCGAGTCCAACAATGGTTCATAGACCTGGAAGACCTCAGGAGCGAGCGCGAGTCTCCAAAATATCATTTTGAAAAGAGTGATAAGATCCTCGTGTCAGTAACTGGTTGGCGGAGTGTCTAATGCCGGGGTGGGGCGAAATACAGGTCCTCGGTCAATCACACTTTGCAGGAGGTTATCGTCCAGGTAATCGGCGTGAGGATCGATGGGTCGAGGCGATTGGCCATCGTACTTCAACCGCTCGCGCACCTGCTCATTAAGAAAATAGGCGCCCGGAACTAATTCGGTCAGAATCCCGTAGGACGCCTCATCGTGGGTGCGAAGTTCATTCATAAATTCTTGCGGATTCTTGTCGGCTGCGTCTTTCAGGATTTTAAGAAGACCCTCTAATAAATCCGGGCGGCTTACGAGCACTGTGTCCAAGAGTTCATTGGCTACTCCCGCCTGGCTGGCCGACAGAAAATCGTCACTGGCTGGGATTAATACGTCTGCGAGCGCCGCGAGAATTTTGCGTTCCTGGTTTTCGATTTTCATGCCGGTACTTTTTGATGACTACGTTGTTCGACAAGGTGCTCGGCGCAGCGCAATGCCATCGCTGCAATGGTGGCTGTCGGGTTCATGCCGCTCGATGTCGGCCAGGTGCTGCCGTCGAAAATAAAGAGGTTGGGAATATCGTGACATCGGCCCCAGGGATCGACGACCGAGCTGCTAGGGTCCGAGCCCATTTTTGCAGTGCCGAGCAAGTGCCAACCGGTTTCCCTGATTAAGGGAGCAACCACTGTTTCGCTGGCACCGGCGGCCTCTAGAGATTCCTTGGCTTGTTTGAGATGAAACTGCATCAACCGTTCGGAGTTTTCCGACATGCGGTAAATGATTTTCGGAGCAGGTATACCGTCGCCATCCGTCAAGACCGGATCCAGAACGACGCGGTTTTCCTCTTCCGGTAAGTCTTCAGCAATAATGCCCCACATGGCGGAATGATTCAGACGATGCTGGAGATCCCGATGGAAAGAATCCCCCCAGATGGAGTTCTCGGCTCCCCAAGGGTAAGCGCGCGTCATTGAGAGTGGGCCGCCGGTGGGTTGAAGTCCCCACTTTGCGCCACGAACAAATCCACGCGCCGAGTCGGTTTCGTAAAATTCTAGAGAGTGCAGGTGTTGTCCCCAGAATCCATGCGCGCTTCCCAGGTCCTCCTCGAACAAGCCGACAACGGTTCCAAATGGGTGCATCATTAAACGCCGGCCTACTAGTCCCGATGAGTTGGCCAGGCCGTCTGGAAATTTTGAATTTGCCGAAAGCTGCAGTAGACGAGGCGTTCCAATTCCGTTGGCACAAACGATTGTTACGTCTGCTTTTTGAAAAATCTCTTTCCCTTCCCGGTCCACATAATGCGCGCCGGTGACCAGGCCATTGCCATTCGTTTCCAGTCGTTTAACTCGTGCTCCTGTGATGAGGCGCACTCCGAGTTTCTCATTTTGCGGCCAATGGGTAATATCTACTGAGGATTTTGCGCCTTCGACACAACCCCACATGCAAGTAGCGCGCTGGGTACAGGCCTTAAGTGGTCCATAAGGACGTGTGGCTATTGCATTAGGTGCAGGCCACCAATGCCAGCCTAGACGGTTATGCGCTTGCGCGACCAGCTTGCCCATTGGACCTAAGGGAGCTGGCGGTAATGGCGGTCCTTTGCCTGGTGGAAACGCCGTGTCTCCTTCCAGGCCGGATATACCGAAATCCACTTCGACCCGTTCATAAAACGGCTGCAGCTCTTCGTAGCTTAGAGGCCAGTCGTCGGCAATTCCATCCAACGAACGAACCCGAAAGTCGGATGGCATGTTGCGTTGCCAATGAGCTGCGTAAATCACGGTCCCGCCACCGACAGCGTTATAAAGTACTGCCGATATATCCGAGTCGGAATCATCAATGGGATAGTCGGCCGGTGCCTGACGACGGTTTGGGTTGGCAGACCAATAACTACCCATGGTCAGTTCGAAATCGGGAGAATTCGCACGGGCCTTCGAGTAGTCGGGCCAATCGCCCTGTTCGAGTACCACGACACTCATTCCCGCTTCGGCGAAACGTTTGGCGGCAACAGCACCTGAAGGGCCAGCGCCTATGATTAATGCATCCGGGGCAGTTTGAGATTGATTGTCCATGCGATTAGGTGGGATAAAAGCGTAAGCTATTGTAGGTGACTACTCCCCGTCGAGAGCAATTCATTAAGGTGGTATGCGAAGCGGTTGCCGAATCTCGGACTGTCACTATTGTCATCGATACTCCTCGATATCCTGGTGAAGTTTTAACGGTTCTTCGACCAAGGTTTTAAGGTAGGCGATCAGATTTCGAAGGTCCGATCTTGAGAGGGCGTTTGCAAAAATTTCAGGCATGGTTGACGGGGCAGTTTGACGGGTCGCGATTTCTGATTTTGCCAATGACCTGGATGTTCCATCCGTCAATTTGAGTGAAAGGCTCTCCTCCGTTTCAGAGGAAACGAAGCCAACCAGAATATCGTTTGTCTTTGTAGTCACTATCGCCATTTCGAAACCCTCGGCCATTCGGTTGCTAGGTTTGATGATCGATTCCAGTAAATATTTTGAGTCCACCTTAGAAGCGATTCCGTAGAGCGATGGTCCCGGTTCTCCGGTATAGGTTCCGTCTGAAACGTGACAGCGAATGCAAGGGGTGATACTGTTTTTTTCGAAAACATTTCTTCCTTCATTCGGGTCTCCACCCTCGAGCGTGTATTCGTAGGGTGCCAATGGATCATTACTTTTAGCCAAACCCTGCTTATACGTTTCCAGAGCCGCTTTCACGGAGGGGTGAGTTACTGCATCAGCCGCCTCGAGGAGCTCCAATTGCGCGGGGACTGGAATCTTTCGTTCTTTCAATAATTGGATACTTGCAGTCAGAGTTTGATTGGCGATTGGATGTTTCATGGTGCCCAAGGCTTTAAACGCTGCTTGCATTTCAATAGCTTCCCCGGTTTCGACCAGGTGCTTTAACATGGATGCTGATGAATCAGGTGACAACTTGGCCAACACCGGGAGCGTAGCCAGTCGCAGCTGGGTGTCATCCGACTCGCTCGCAATTCTAACTGCTTCTTCTACTTGAGGGTCGTCCATTTTGGAAAGTGTATTGAGTATAGCGATACGAACTTTTGTCGGTGTGGTGTTGTCCTTAAACTTTCCGAATAAATCTTTGGTGAGAGATTTTAAGTTCATACCGGTCGCTGTTTCGATGGCGCTGGCTTGTACCGATTCTGGAGCGTTGAGTAAGCTGCTGAAAATCGAAGATAGAGCGTTGGCGGCTGGTTTCTCATCACGGTCGGGAAGGGGACGATAGAGTCCGATGACGCGGTCGCGGGCTGGTGGTGTTGCCCAGTTGGAAAGGTGGTGCAGCGCTTCGATTCTCAACTCATTGGACACTGCATTATTCGCGGCGATTCCTGCCAGGGCCTTTGCATCTCCGGCTGTTCCGTTTCGAAAGTGAGCATTCAAAACGCGAAGTCCCAACATGTAATCGAGCTCGGGGGCTTTCTTACTCAGGGCTGCCAGTGCTGGAAGTGCATCGGCAATATTTGCGCCGATAATGGCGCGGGCAGCTTCCTCAACCAGGGTAGAATCGGAATCGTTTAAGAAGGTTGCGACAGTTGGGTTTTTCAAGCTGCGGTAAACCAGTAATGCTCCCAGGCGAACGGAGCGGTAGGGGCTTTTGCTGGCTTTCGCGAGAACACGCTCATCTGCCGTACCTACCAACCCCATAATGGCTGCGTGCCGCAAGTAAACGTCGCGGTCGTTGTTGATGAGTAATAGATCGATCAAGGACTGGGCTGCTTCGGGATTACCCAATTTCCCAAGACTCTGAGCGGAAAAGTATTTTATGCGATCGGAGGAGTCGTCCAAAGAAGCGATAAGAGTGTCGTAACCGGCCGCGAGATGGTGATCGCCTATAAGTTTTAGGGCTTGAGCTTTTACTTCAGTCGAAGCGAGGCGAGCCAGTTTCAAAATAGCTGCTGCCGCTTTCTTATTCGTGTCAGCCATTTGGCCGAGCGCCCAGGTTGCATGGATTCGGCTTAATTGATTCGTATCGCCGGCCCTAGCGACCTGGTAGAGCAAATCAGGATCCGTTTTTCTGGCAGCCAGTTCATACTGAGCTTCCAGACGTACCCTTGAATCCTGGTGGCCAAGAAGTTCTATGAGTTGATCCTGGTTGCGCCCGCTCATGCCTTCCCTGATCAGAGATTCTGTTTCTTTAACCAGGCTCGTGTTTAATGTGTCGTCATGACCAACTGTGTAAATTCGGCCCTTCATTGATTTTGGCCAACCGGGTGTCCAGTCGGAGATAAATAGTTTTCCGTTCGGGGCGAATGTTACGTCGGTAGGAAGCACGCCTTTTAAAAAGATGTCCTTCTTATCCAGCTCGAAACTGGCGCCATTCGGCTTAAGCGTATAAGTGTAAACACCAGAGCTGGCGATGCTGCCGCGAAACTGACAGACGAAGAAGTGTCCCTGGTAGCGTGAGTGTAAACCCGTGCCCGGGTAGTAGGCCACGCCTGAAGGCCCGTCTTCAATATTTGCCAGCGGTGGAATGATATACTCCGGCTGACCTGCGTGACGTGGTTTCCACATATTTTCAAGCATCCACGGTCCAGCTCGCCCAAGTGGTGAATATTGATATCCTATGCGCCACCCCGCATCGCTTCCTTCCGCCAGGTAAACCAGCCTTTCGACGTCGCCGTTATCGCAATCGTTATCGAAGGTGAAGAGGTTCCCGAATTCGTCGAAAGCCAGTTCCTGAGGGTTGCGTAAGCCATGGGCAAACATCTCCAAATTCGAACCATCCGGATCGCAGCGAAATACGGCTCCTTCGTCAGGAAAATCGAGGACCTTTCCTTCCTTGGTAGTAATATGAGTTCCTCGATCACCCATCGAAAAATAGAGCTTTCCATCGGGACCAAAAATAAGGCCATGCATGTCGTGCCCTGTGTAGCCGAAATGAACGCCGAACCCTCGAGCCAGTTCGGTGCGTTTTGCTGCTTTGCCGGGGGTATCGCCTTCTTCAAGTAGCCAGAGTCCGGGGATTTCAGCGAACCAGACCTTTCCGTTTCTTGCCAAAACACCGGAGGCTATTCCGCTCAGGGATTCATTAAAACCGCCAGCGAATGGCGCTGAAAAGTCAGCCTTCCCGTCACCGTTTGTATCTTCGAGGATCCGCACGATCTCTGTCTCGATTTTGAAATCAGATGCTTCCTCTTCAAATACCGAATCGATCAATGCCATGCGGTCCTCAATTGTTCTGCTGGCCAGATCGAGTTCAAGCATACCCATATAACTCCGAATATCCAAAGTGCTGGTGAGGTAGCGGTTGGTTTCGGAGACAAAGACACGGCCCATTTCATCCACGTCGATGGCTACCGGATTCACAAGCATGGGTTCCGCGGCCCACAGTTTCACGTCCAGATCGTCGGGTGCTTGGATGATTTGCAAAGCAAGTTCGGCTTCATTACTTGCAGGTGCGATTATGGGTTCAGCCTGTCGGACATCAGGAATTAAATCGAGCGTTTGTGTAAAGGCGGATCCTGTAGTCAGAAAACAAAAGGAAGTCAGGAAAAATTTATACGTCATTTTGAATGAAAATGTTAAGGGCGAAAATCGTTAACGGATTAACGAGGTGCCAGTTTGTGCGTGTCGATAGTAGCTTAAGGTTACGGCTTCTTCCACGATGATGGGGTTGGTTTTTGTCCGATAGGTTTGCCGTCCAGTTTAGCGATTGCCCAGGCAAGACCTTCCATGTTGTCGCGTAATCGCAGCTCCGCGTCTTCGTCGGTATGATTCAGAATTCCGATAGGTCCTTCCCAGCCGCTGTCCCGAATGGTTTTCAGCAGTTCGAGGTCGAGGTCGCCTTGACCAATGGGAAGGATCAAACGATCGATCTTGTTGCCGTCTACAACCATGCCGTTGATGTTCAGTGCCAGGAGGTAGGGTTTCATCTTCTCGAGCAGTTCGGGAAAACGATCGAGGTGTTGGTGGCCGTGATGCAGATTGTAGACGATACCCAGATTGGTGATGCCGTCTTTTTTCAATCGCTCGATAATCGCTATCTGATTCTCAGGTTCGCCAAACCAGTTGTCGTGATTGTAGAGGCCTACCATACTGCCAATTGCTTTGGCTGCCACTGCGATCTCGCCGATGCGTTTTGCTTCCGCTTCCACAATGGCCGATTGATTCTCCGGAGAATTAACTGGTCCGCCACCTCCCATCACCCAGAGCTGCGGGTGTTCTCCATGGCGTTTGAGTACAGCGAGAATGTTCTTTGCTTCCTCATTGAGAGATGTTGGAAACCACCATGCCGTCAGTTCTATTCCGTGTCTATTGAGCGCCTCAATCTCGGCGTCAAAGGTGGGAATGTGTTCGTCCCGGTAATCGTAAGCGAGCCCTTTGATACCGAGTTTTTCGAGCATCTCTGCGCGTTCTTCAGGACCGCGCTTTTTACCGTCGAATGGGACGACACACCAGGCGACCAGATTGTTTTTCGCGAACAGTCCAGTGGTGGGCAACGACGTTTGTGAAGGCTGTTGAGCGGGCGCGCATGCAGTAACGCAAATTCCGGTGGCAATGCATCCGATGAGGAGAGCGTTTTTAATCGAGGACGGGGCGCGATTGATTGGAAAGAAGAATTGTTTCATGGGCGTTCCTTAGGTTTTTATTGATGAAAGATTTGAGTTGATCTGAAAAGAATTTGAGCAGTGTTTTTAATGATTTAGCGGCTTGATCATGATATTGCGGAACCACACCGGATGACCTTCGGCCTGCAGAGCTATGTGCCCGCTACTCAATTGCAAGTTCGCTCCGGCGTCGATTAAACGCTTCGCGTCCGGATCTTCAGGATCCAGAATTGGATTCGAATAGCGGAGGACTTCGTCGCCATTGACTCTATAAATGATCTCGTCGTTTCCGTGAACCTCCGCCTCGAAATTTACCCACTCATCACCCGGAAACATTCGTGAGCTTGAATCAATGATATGGGCATGGGTACGTTCTCCGTTAACTTCAATGTGTGTGCCGGGAGTGCATACATTGCCGGTCTGAGTTCCCGCTGTGGCTCCGGTAGCGAGAAACTGACCTTCCAGGCTGACCGGAAATTGCTGTTCTAATGTCATGCTCAGAGGTGATTGCGAATGAAACATGATTCCGCTATTAAGGTTGGCCCAGGAAGGTGCATCGGCCATGACTTTGCCTGGTAATTTATATTGAAGGCGAATGATATAATTCGTGTAGGAAGCATTTGAATACAGGTGTCCGAATTGCATATCGAACAGCTCGTATTTGTCGTAATAGGCTTTTATGATACCGTCTTCGACGCGGTAGGTATCCTTGAAATTCACACCAAGGGGATGACCAGCAATCTTTACTGTCCAGCCATCGAGGTTCTTCCCATTGAACAAGGGGATCCATCCCTCTTCAGCTTTGCAAATGGTCAACATCAAAAGGAGTTGGATACCGGCTATGATGGTCCAATGCTTTGGTTGAGTCTTCATATTCAATTGTGAAGAAAGCCCTTTAAATCCATCCATTCGTGCAGCCGTTCCAACCACTTCGACGACGGTCCTACATTCCGCTCTCGTAGCCCAAAACCGTGACCGGTGTCTGCGTAGATATGCACTTCAGCGGATACGCCTACCTTCTTGAACATCTGATATAAATTGGTAACCGCGTCGGCGACGCTTTGCCGGTCTTCATGACCGCTGACCAGAAAGGCTGGAGGAGCATCGTTTTCTGGCTGAACATCCATGGTGCCGCCAGGGTAAACATAAATCTGAAAAGCAGGTTTTGAACTTTCGTGTTCCAAAGGATCTTTCGCATTCAGGTCACCATCGTCGTAAATGGACCCCGCAAGGGCTACCAGTTCTCCGCCTGCCGAAAATCCCATGATGCCGATTCGTGATGGATCCACTCGCCATTCGGCCGCCTTATTTTTTGCCATGCGCATTGCACGGTGTGCGTCAGCAAGCGCGTGTTCCCTAATTGAGTAAGTAGATTCCTTTTCCCGCGCAAGGCGGTAGTAAACAACAAATGCGGCTACTCCTCGTTCGTTCAACCATTTTGCTATATTGTGTCCTTCGTGTTCGCTCCAAAGTTCGCGGTGTCCGCCTCCGGGAAATATCACGATGCCAGCTCCGGCTTCAATGCCTGTTTCCGGAAGATAAACCGTCATGCTGGGTTCGTGAACATTGGAAATGATTCGTTCGCGGCCCTCATGAAGTCTGATGGTTCCCCGCCCACTTTTCCCTTCCGACCCTTGTGGACCCTCGGGCCACAACAGAACCTGCCGCGTTTCTTCTGCTCGTGAGATGGAAGCCAGAAGCAAAATTGCCGAAAGAAGAGGTATCCAACGACTGATGTGCCTGTATAAAGTTGAAGCTTTCATGCAATATTGATTTGCCGCCATTGGGACTTTCGAAGCCCATATTTGCTTGGCAGTGATTAAGAAATAAGGGATGGAGTATCCAGTATTGTTAAATGAATTAAATGGTTAACGACCACTAACATGGTAACGCAGCTCGCCCTGTTCGTCGTAGTGCGACCAGGGAGCTCCGTGGTTATACCAACCGCCGATTATTTTCTTTTCCTTGGCTTCTTGCCATCCCAGTGGTTGGTCAAATTCATGAGTCGGTTCGAAATAGCCGGGTTTGTAGTGTTTTATCCTCTCCTTGGCGCGTCGCACATAGATGTCGATGTCGACGTTGGCGTCCGTATCGCCGTATATGGGAATCGATTCATGAATCTTTTCGCCAATCAATTTCCAGGCAGGCCACCCCATTGCTTTCCCGGCAATATCGAATAAAGCCATATCGACTGCGCTGAATCCTCCTCCGTATCGACCATGGTCGGAGAAGGGGCGAATACTTTCCATAATGCCTTCTATATCGAGCGGGTCCTTGCCGATCAAATACGGTTTCAGCATCAGAGCCTGGCCGAGGTAACCCATGTCGCGGACCTCCCCAAGACCGGTTATGCCCTGGTTTGTGTAAACTTTGATGAGAGGATAATCGTAATTTGCGGCTATGGTGCAGCCACGAATATCCGTGATACGCAGCTTGGAGGGCCTGCCAAATGCGTGCTTAGGATTGATTGCCAGGCCGCCGAGAACCATGCCGGTGAATCCTGCTGCAGACTGTTTGATGAAATGACGTCTGTTCATGGGGTAATTTGAAAGATAACTGATATCTAATAGAGTATTACTGCAGATTTTTTGCCTCTGATTTTACGT
>Ga0114996_10008584_pt1 | contig 11333 bp, 14 predicted proteins | sample ArcticOcean_MG_C_4_FD_87039 | JGI IMG/M metagenome (GOLD analysis project Ga0114996, IMG submission 87039) | Marine microbial communities from western Arctic Ocean - ArcticOcean_MG_CB4_134 | ecosystem: Environmental > Aquatic > Marine > Oceanic | place: Arctic Ocean: Canada Basin | collected... | reverse complement strand
GCAAATCAAAAGGTGACAGTCTCAATTTTTTTAGGTTGGCGCGATCTAGTTAGCGCTAAATCAAAATTCTTAGCGCTAAACCAAAAATAAAATTGAAATTGTTTTGATTTGCTTTTCATATTATCTAAAATGTTCAAAGCAATCAAAGAAAAGATAGAACAACGTGGTGCTGAATTTCCAGTGAATCTTGCTGAATTTTCAGAAGAAGTCGTTAGATATATTTATCAAACCTGTGAATCACACGCAATAATGAATGACGTGTTTATGGAACAAGACGAAGAACACCTAAGAATTGTGAGAATTACTGTCGAACTTTTATCAGCGGCTGTCTATAGATTTGATAAGACGACTAAACGTGACTATAGAATCCATAATATCACACGTCATTCATTATTGCATGTGACATTATCCAAACAAGGTTTTGATGAATTCTTACTAATGTTCCCTACCATTTATGCATGGGCCGCTGAATTATTAAACACGGTTTATGATATGAGCAATGTTTCTGAATATTATAAATGTCACGCCACCCAAAAAGAATGTGTCTATCTGAATGATGAATTTCGATGTTATTTTTGCGAAGAGAAGCACTATGAGACTACTACTATCGCCAATCATGATCATTGTGATAAGTGTAGATTGGTTAGCTGTGTTAAAATTCAAAAAATATTCAGGGGCTACGATCTTAGATGGAAAGACCCTCGGAGTGTTTGGCTTTTGGGTCAGAAGAGTTAATTCTATCTTGTGCTAATTTATAAATATCAGCGTCCATCTCAATACCGATAAATTTACGACCCATCTTCTTACAAGCTATACCCATACTTCCACTGCCCATAGTCGGGTCTAATACGGTAGCACCAGGCTTGGTCCAATATTTTAATAGGAACTCCATAAGGGCAACTGGCTTGGCGGTTCTATGTCCGGTTTTCTCGTCATTCTTAAATTCACACCAACTAGCTTTAATTTTGATTTGCTTCTGGACTTAAAGATATATAATTATAGAGTAAGAAAAATGGACTCATTTTCTTTTAGTGGGTATAGTTTAGTTTATACACTGGCTCTCGAAGACGATTGTTTTTATATAGGTTGGACTAATAATCTAAATATTCGATTGTTCCAACATTTTAACGGCGAAGGTAGTAAATGGACTAAAGAACATAAACCTATAAAATTAATCGGGGTTAAGATTGGCGGAAAGTCGGAAGAGTCCGAAGAAACTCTAAGGCTAATGTATATTTACGGTAGAGAAAAAGTTAGAGGGGGGGCTTACACGGCTCTAGTAATTAATAATATTAAAAAGTTTGATTGTAATTATATTAGTCCGAAATATATACATAAACCCGCTAATTGAATCCCATAATAGTATGGATAGTGTGAAATTGGATTTTTTTAGTTTTATCATTTAATTTGTGTATTATATAGTCGTTTGCCTTTTGGACATTTAAAAAATTTCTAGGAAGAACAAAATCATTATCTCTATCGTAAATACGATACTTATCAGGGAAAATTTCTATTATGTGATGTTTCATTTAAAATTATAGATATTTTAAATTTAATTTCTAAACATACAATATAAAATGTTAAGCCCGTATTTAGTTAAGAGTGAAGGACTAGGAAAAAGATCTCAACCAACACACCTAGATAGAGTAAATCCAACAAATGTAAATAATACCGATAATAGAGCAATGGGCATATCTAGAATGCTGGGAAAACTTACTGCTGATGGCGACTATCAGGCAGAGGCCCCTATTGATACTCGCAAACAAAGCCAAGGAGTCCAGTTTAGTAATAACGCTAATCAGCTTCGGGTAGGGGCTGTTGAAGATCCGGATATTGGGCAGTTTGCGTTACACCGCTCTAGAGCTGATAAAGATAGAAAGATGGGTAGAGGAAGACGGAATAACGCATATTGAGAAAAAAAATGAAACTGTTTAGAATTTTAATATTATTATAAAATGAATTTTAAAGAGTATCACGGGTATAAGGTGTGGGATAATGGGGTGGTTATTGGAAGGGATGGATTACCACTAATAACAAATATCACTAAAAAGGGTTATTTACGTGTAAACACAAATCCACCTGCTAGAATTCATGCTCTAGTTGCTAACCTCTTTTTACCTAATTTTTACGGACTTCCAACCGTCGAACATAAAGACCGAGATAGAACTAATAATAGCTTATATAATCTAAAATGGGCAACGTATCGTGAACAATGTATTAATCAAGGAGTTAGGTTTGATAATTCATCGGGGATTAAGGGAGTTTGTTGGCTAAAACGTAGAAGGCGATGGTGTGCTTTTATATCACCTACAATTGGAAAACGTAAAGAGAAACACTTCAAATCCAAGGAAGACGCCATCGCCCAACGTAAAGCCTGGGAACTAGAATATTATAATCTTATATAATATTAAATGCCACATTTTTACCCTAAACCCAATAAACACTATAAACCGCCTAATGTTATTAAAGTAGTTGCAACCGCCAAACTAGAAAAAACCAAAAAAAAATACTAACTATATTATAATATAATGTTTAATCGTGATATACATAAAATCGCTATTAAAAATTACCACACCAAAGCAGTAGGACTACCAAGATTCGATAACCCCTATCTATTACTAAGTAGAAATGATGTTTTAAACCAAATAAGTATAAATAAACACAAATTAAGACCACAAACACAAACCGATCAAGATCAACCTATACAAACTATTGAGACATCTATAGACGACCAAGAAGACCTGGCACGACATGTTATGCAAGAGGTTTATACGGACCCAGATGAAAGAAGAGATATTCAAGGTTTTACGCTTTCTAATAGTTTATCGTCCGATGAGACCGCTGTATATATAGGAAGAGATAATATTCTTTTTGGCTTACGTGGATCGACTGTACCCAAAGATTTTGTCGCGGATGCAGAAATAGGATTACAAAACATTATAGATTATCCCGACAGCTTAAGCGAGACTATTAATAATAGATTCCAAAGAGATGAAGATATGTATAATAGAATTAGGGCGATGTATCCCAATAAACATATCATCATGGCGGGACACAGTTTAGGGAACACGCTGGGAATGAATATTCTTAAAAATCATCAGAACGATAGAAATATTAAGTTTTTTGGTTATAACGGTTGGGTCCATCCCAATTATAATAAAGATATTAGAGCCTTCCATACTAGACAAGAAGGAGATCTGGTTTCAACTTTCACTCCAACCGATGCTACAATTAACCTAGACCCATCTACTAGGGTTGGAGTAGCGGGTGTGGGTGTGGCCGGGGCTATAGGTTATATAGGAAGGAAACGGGCCCGTGAAAATCTGGCAGATATAACTAGAGAAGTAGATAGACTACAAAATCGGGCTAATCTAGGATCAGATAACGCAGCCGGAACTCAGGTAACTCGAGAACAAATAGAAGAGGCATTTCCAGAATACACAAATGTTCGTACTGTATTGGAAGACTCGGATCTTTCAGATTTTGAAGAACTAGGAAATACGTCAGGATTCGATAATGGACTCTATATAAAAACAGCAGATACTGAAGCCCTTCATGATTTACTATTTGAATATCAACTAAACGGAATTGATCTAGATACTTTAGACTGGGCCGACATTCATGAAACTTTACGTCAATTTAATTCTAGTATAGATTTAGCAGCGCATCCAGAATTAACAAATGCAACCGACTGGGCCGATGCAACAAATATGATTGATCCATTTTATTATCCCCATAACGTTTATGTTACCGATGGCGACGATGGACTAAACGAACTTAATGGTTTATCGGATACAACCGATGTCGAGTCGGTTCTTGACCCACACTCATATAGTGGTATAATGGATCAATCCCGTATTACCTCAAGTGAGATTCTCGATACTCCAGGTACAATACAAATCCATACAGGAACTGAGGTTTTAGCAGACGCCGGTGCCGAGGATATGTTTTGGGCGGTTACGGCAGGAGAAGCAGCTTTAGCGACTGCTACCGCAACTGGATTAGCACTTGTAGGAGGGGCGGGATTAGCAGCAGTAGGATATTGGCTTTGGTCTCACTCCGCTAAACGATTTAAATTAAAAAATAATAGGTTTCGTGGAAAATAAATATCTATTTATATTATATAAAAAATGTCAGGATCTTTATTAACTCAAACGAGTCCATATTTACCTAATCCACCGGTAGAACAGATTAACCAGCAATTAGAATATCTCAGTGGAAATCAACCACTTCAAGCTTTAGATGCGAGATTTATTAAGGTAACCCCAGCTAATGGCGGGACTTTCAATAAACAATCCAATATGATTGAATTCCGTATTCCAAAAATGGCTAGAAGTTTTATTGACGGAACACAAACTAAATTAAACGTAACACTAGAAATCAAACCGGTTGTAAAAACTGCGGAAACGGTGGCTTACGGATGTTACGCTACTGGCTCATTTCAAAATGCCATCTCCCGCTTTGAAGTCTTATCTAGTTCGGGAGAAGTATTAGAAAACATTATTAATTACAATAGAAGCTACTGTCCCTTATCAGATGTATATTGTAATACCACTCAACTATTAGGAGCCGGTTCAGTAGTTGATTTATACTCATCACCTGGTGACAACAATCCCGGGGGTAAAGCGGGGGGTAAAAAATTAACCGACGCTACTGATCCCGCTGCTGGAACGGCCTTCACAGTTACGAAACAGACAATATCAATTCCAATAAGTCTATCTAGTCTATTTGGACCCGGTGCTAATAAGGCGATCCCAGTTGGACTAATGAGTGAAGGATTACATTGCAGACTTTATTTAACCACCCAAGTTCCTGAAATGTATTTCTCTATGGCTGCCTCCACGGCTACTGTTCCCTATACAGCTAGTTATGATTCTACTAGCGACTATTCAGTTACAAATGTATCTATGGAACTAAAGGCTTTAACTTATAGCAGAGAAGGATTTGCAATGATTGAGAAGAATATCGGGCGTGGAATCATTAGTTGGAACGCTACCCAGTTTATTAGTAATACGGCTAATGTAGCCCCCAACGCTAACAACCTTAATGTATTACTTCCAAATACTAATTATAGAGATGTAAAGGCTATTATCTTATCTACTTATTACTCTGATATAACCGCAAATACAATTACTTTCGCATCAATAAATAGTGGATTATATAAATATAATGTACTAGTAAATGGAGACACTTATTGGAACGGTAGATCCATCGGGAATAATAACACTGATAATCTTAATAATAGTCGTGCTGAATTTGTAATGAATCTATTAGCACTTCAACAGAATTCTAGTAATTATTGGGAAGCTAATAGTCAGATATCAACTCAATATAGGTTTGGCTTAGAAGCAACCTCAATAGCTACCGCACCCAATTTTACTACTTATGGAGGTAACTTACAAACTAATACCGGACCATCGACTATTCCGGATTGTACGATTTCTTCTTTAAACGCAGGGTATGGCACTGTCTCAAATGGAATCAACGGAAGTGTTACTCCACCTTATATTTATGCGGGTATTAGTTGTCTTAAATCTACTGATAAATCTAGACGGTTAGTTGGGACTGATTTACGAGGACGTCAAGTCGTGGTAAATATGGAGAAATGGAACACTATCGCCAACACTACTAAAGATGATATTTTACATGCAACGATGAGTGTAGGAGTTAGATTTGAACTAGACCCTAAGACGGGGGTTATTAGACGTGTTTGTTAATATTTATAAATAATTTATTAGGACTATCTATATGAAAAAAGATATTCCTAGTGAATTAAATTACTGTGGGGCAGAGAGACATACTGATTTACATAAACAAGATTTTATCAAATTAATGTTACCAGCGGTTCAAGAGATGATGCTGAAGGAAAATGAATATAGTAAAAGTAAGGAGAAAAAACAGTCAATCTTACTTACACCCCATCCAGAAAAATATACTTAGAATAAATATCTATTGTTATAATATAAAAAATGAACTCCGTCGTATCTGATAACTTTATTTACGAAACAATTGACAGGGCTACTGACTCACATCAATACAGGACAACATTCTTGTCTGAGGCTTCTAGTTACAGTCTAGGTGATCGAGTTGTGATTTCAATCCCACCAATCCAGAACGGCTTCCTTAACCTATCGAACACATATCTTAAGGTAGATTTTACAGCAGATACTATTGTAGGAACAGGATTAACGACAACTGGAACATGTATGAGTCATATCGGGATTAACTCCGCCTTCTCACAAGTTAATCTTTTAGTTAATGGTAATTATATTCAACACTACCAGCACTACCAGCCAATATTCGCAGTTAATGCAACCCAGAATACTAATTTATCAGCGTCTCAGAGTAATAGTATTACTAACGGAATGGCAATCAAGAATTCAGGACCAGCTACTGGAAACGGTAATAATAATTATCTAGACACCATAGGAAACAGCCTACCTACCACGGGAACTGCTACTGCCATGACCGCTGCGAAAGTTAGTTTTGCGCCATCTCTATTAGGTATATTTAGTGGAGTTAGACATCTTCCATTATCTTGGTTATCTAGTGACGCAAATGTAGAAATAGTCCTAACTCCATTTATTCAAGATATATTATTTAATAGTGTTGCTGCGGGTACTCTTACAAATGGTTCCGCTACATTTACTATTTCTTTATCCGCACAAATAGATGTATTATCAGATAACTCATTAAGGAAAGTCCAAGATTTCTGTGATTTTGGACAAGGCGCTATTAGTTGGAGTGATACTCAGCAGAGAGTTAGTCTTAATAGTATTCCAATTGCGGAACTTAATTCATCAACTAGTCTTGTCAAAAGTCAGCTTATTACAGGCGTAAGACCCCGTAAATTACTCAGTATCGTCCAAGCAGCATGTCGATCAAATAATACATCGGGTAATTGTGACAGATGGGCTATTGTAAATCCTTACGATGAGTTCCAGGTTAAAATTGGGGCAACACTATATCCCCCAAGAGTTATGGCAAACAAAGCCGAGATGACACAACACACCCTCGAGTGTTTCAATCAGAACTCATACACTGTTTATAATAATAAATTACTCTCCGGATTACCAACTAATAACCGCTTCCAAAGTACTGGTCCAGCTAAGTCACGAACCGAAGTGAATTGTATTGGTATTGATTTGACACAATTCGACCAGCAAGGAGATGGCTTAAATACGGCTAGTGCAAGTATGGAAACACAAGGAATGCTCTCTCTTAATTCAGCACTCACCGCCGTAGAATCATACGAATTATATACTATTAAACGATTTGGGGTGTTGTATTCAGTTAGTCCAGAAGGAGATCTCTCCATTTCATACTAGATATTTTTCTAAATTAATATCTACTGATATAATATAAAAAAATATGAGTGCTATAATTCCAAATAAATTAGTATTACATGAGGAGATGGACCCATTAGGCTCACAATGCCAACGCATCAAATATGAAAGCAAAGCCGGAACCGCAAAGGCAGCCGGAATCTCAACGATCCATGTCCCGTCATCACGCAATGCCTATATGAAATGCGCTAACTCTTGGCTTAATTTTAGTGTAAAGTGTAACGTAAATGGCACACTACTTCCAACCGCTACTGCTAATACAGGAAATCTTGAGTTAGATCCGATGGGAGCAGCAGTCTTTATCCAGAAAATCACTGTTTTGCAAAACGACCTACCCGTAGCAGTATTAGACAACTACTCACAAATCCACAGTATATTACAAGTCAGCCAAGCTACCGCTGCATCAGCCGGAGTTAGAAGTGCTATTGACGGTTCTAGTTGGGGCATGAATGGTGTTCGTAATACATTAAAGGGAAATCGAATCAGAGATTGGGCCGGTCCTTTCCCCGCAGTTTCAACCGCTACCGCCTGTGTAACTCCCCTTATGTCTTTTAGTCTTCCTATTGTTGGACTGTTATCGTCAGCTAACCTACCGATGTGTCTTCTTAAAGGAGGTATAGAAATCCGTATTAATTGGCGTGATGATGTTAGAAAGGTTTTCACTACTAACGCAAAACAAACGACAGAAACGGTATCTATAACTGATAAAGGAAGTATGGAATTTTCTAATATTACTTGGGACGGCGAGATTACGACAATGGACGACTCAAGTCAGCTAGAAGTGGCTAAGGAAAATAAATTTGAATCAGGAACGGTCGAGTGGTCCGATGTATTTTACTACGCATTCACGAATCAAGTTCCAGTAGCACAACTATCCACCGCTACCATTGTTAATACGATTGTAGCAGGTTTCCGTTATAAGAGTCTAAGAACCATTTACCACGCCGGTTTCGCCCTGCCTACTTTGCGTCAATTAGATTCCGTTAATGTACCCCATATTTTTTGGAATGATATTCAGTATCGTGTAGCCGGTGTAGAACACCCTAAACAAAAAATAGACACTTTAGCGGAAGTAGTACAGCAGAATGTAGCTAGTCAGAGTAATGTTAGTCAGAGTTGTGTTACTGGTTTAATGGCTCACGGTTTTACTAGTCTAAATTGGCGACCTACTGAGTCGGTTCCAACAGTTCAACCACGATTTACCGATAGAGGAGTAAGCGCAGTGAATCTAGAAAGTTTTCCTGATATTCATAATATTAGTGGAGTGGATACTACTGGCGCTGATGTCGAATGTACCTTTAACACTATTGGTGATGGCTTGACAACTTCTACACTTAATATATCACAGGCATGGGTAGCGGCATTTGACTGTATCTATACTATCCGGGATGGGGTGCTCCGCAGATCGAATTAATTCTATCCAGTGAAATTCTAGATATATTCCATTTACTATGTCTTGGTAGAATTTTACCGTTTAATATCTGATATAATGCTGTCCGAGGGATACCACATTCATCCGATACTTCTTTCCATGACTGACAAAATATTTCATAAAGAGGGTCCTCTTCATTTGTAATATGGTACCTTAATTTACTGAAAGTTCTTCTTTGATTTTTAATTGGTCCCATTTATTTATATATAGATAGTTTTTTTTATGTGCTTTCATTTCGTTCAATTTTTTTATTTGTTTAAAAATTGAAATAAAAAAGCATTTAAACCTGTTTGATTATATATAATATATGAAATCCGAAACGGTAAATCTTTTAAAAGTTAATTATCTCTATAGTTTGTCAGAACCTCAACTAAAATCTCTAATTAACAACCCTAAAGAGTTAAGTGCAAATGGAGAAGAACTGAGTTGGAAATCATATTATACATATATTAGACGCTATTTTAGACGGGTCTTATCTGATAATATCGCTAACTACAATGTTAAATATACTACCAAGGATTGTAATCGTCAATACAGTGAAGATTGTTCTATACAAATGTTACAGACCGATATTAGAGGCTTTGTCGTGGATAGTATGACTGACTACGATATGTCGAACTGTCACCCCACCTTTGCTAAATACCTTTGTGATCGACATAAAATAGACTGCCCTGAATTAACTAACTATTGTAATAACCGGAAAGAGTGTTGGATTAGAATGAACCCCAGCCTAGAAGGTAACGAGCTTAAAAGCCGTGGCAAGACGGGTGTATTAGTCACTATGAATACTGATAAAGTTGGAGGGGTTAGGTGGCTAGGTGCGTTTTCTAAAGAGATGGATTTGGTTAAGAGACAACTACTAGAATTAGAAGCACCACAACAGGCTAAGCCGGGTAGTAAGAATCCAATTAGTAGTAGGTTTAATAAATTACTATGTCTATATGAAAACGAGTTGTTAAGCCAAGTTACCAAAGATTTAGGCAATTGTGCTCTAATGTTTGATGGGTTTCTAACTAGTGAGTCGGTTAGTTTAGAAAGTTTAAATATAGCGGGTAGTAAGTATGGGATTACTTGGACTATTAAAGAACCCAGTAATGTGATTATCTTACCAGACGGATATGAAGCTATACCACTAGATGCCGATTATTCACAATTTAAGAATGATTTTGAGAAGTGTAACGCTGTACTAAATATACCTACTGGGATTCTTCGTAAAAACACTAATGGAGTGTCATTAATTGATCTTAAAAGTTTTAGTCTAATATATAGTAATACGCCTAAATTTCCAAATAATGAAGAAAAGCTTACTAAATTTACAGACTTATGGTTGGCTGACCCAGAAAGGCTGACTTATGAAAATATGTCGTTCTGTCCCTATTCTAAAAATCCAGAAAAAATCTCTGATAATACATTTAATACATTTGTAGAATTTTCTAAGGGTGACAGCATTACAACTGATTTTGTTAGTGAGTTTCTACTACCTCTTACGTTAGAGTTATGTGAATGTAATAGAGAATTGCAAACATATTTATTAGATTGGATAGCACATCTTATTCAACTCCCAGAAGAGTTACCTGAAGTTATGATTATTTTAAAAGGTAGAGAGGGTAACGGTAAAGATACACTAGGTCAAATTATCACAAGAATGTTAAGTAATAAATATACTCATTATACAGATAAACAAGGTGAGATCCTTGGGAAGTTTAATTCCAGTGCTAAAGAAAAGTTGTTAATTACTTTAAATGAAGGGACTGATATTGATGCTATGACATATGTAGAGCCTATGAAACACTTCTTTTGTGCAAGACAGATTAGTATAAAAGGGGAGGGCGATAAACCCTATATGGCTAATAACTATGCAAGAGGCCTTATGAATAGTAATAATGTTAGACCTATACAAGTAACCGATACTAATCGGAGGTTCTTTGTGGTTAGAACTACTGATAAATATTTAGGTGACACTGAATGGTTTGGTAATTTATATGGGGAATTAGAAAGGGACGGAGTAGCCCAAACCTTGTTTAACTGGTTTTATGATAGGGATATTAGTGAGTTTAAACCGAGGTGTTTTCCAAAGGGGTCACTAGAACAACTTCTAAAAGAAAGTACGGTTAAACCCATTACTAGATTTATTCAAAAGGCCATGACTGATCCAATGGATGGGTGGGCTTACAATCCTAAAAACCATAATGAGCTATGGGTCAATAAAGCCAAAATTATAGTGGATTTAAAATCATTTTGTAGTAAAGAAGGGTACTCTTGTAAGATGACATCACAGAGATTTAAACTAGAACTTTCCGATTTATCTACGGCATTTAAAACAGGACAGAGAACCATTGACGGGAGAAAGGGAGAAGCATATATATTTAATCAGAAACAAGTTCTAGAAGATGTGCTAAAGAAACATTCTGGATTAATAGATGTGTTTGACCCAGACGAGTTAATAGATGCAGAGATTATTCATACTTTTGGAATGGAATAGAAAACTGTAATAATAAAAGATAGAGAAAAACACCATCTTTTTTGACTTTTAAATCCATCACAGGAAAAAATAT
>Ga0114996_10008583_pt1 | contig 11334 bp, 8 predicted proteins | sample ArcticOcean_MG_C_4_FD_87039 | JGI IMG/M metagenome (GOLD analysis project Ga0114996, IMG submission 87039) | Marine microbial communities from western Arctic Ocean - ArcticOcean_MG_CB4_134 | ecosystem: Environmental > Aquatic > Marine > Oceanic | place: Arctic Ocean: Canada Basin | collected... | reverse complement strand
CTCCGGCTCGTAGAGCTTCCTTGAAGGTATCGAAGCCAGCCGGGACAAGCATGAACTCCTGAATGTCCACCGAGTTGGCTGCATGGGCCCCACCGTTCAACACGTTCAGCAGCGGAACTGGAAGCACTCGAGCCTTCGGACCACCCAAATAGCGAAACAGCGGGACACCCTGAGCTACGGCGGCGGCGCGCGCAACCGCGAGGCTCACGGAAAGAATCGAGTTTGCTCCAAGAAGTCCCTTGTTATGAGTCCCGTCGAGTTCGACCATCGTGGCGTCGATTGTTTCTTGATCCACAGCATCAAGGCCAATCACTGCAGGAGCCAGAGACTCAAGAACATGACCAACAGCCTGCTGGACGCCCTTGCCACCAAAGCGACTCCCTCCGTCTCGGAGCTCCACAGCCTCTAGTGATCCCGTCGAAGCTCCTGACGGGACTCCTGCGCGCCCAAAGGCTCCACCGGCAAGAGTGACTTCAGCTTCGACAGTCGGGTTTCCGCGCGAATCCAGTATCTCTCTGGCATGGACATGGACGATGTTCGTCTTGCTCAAGGTCTTCTCCTCGTCAGGGTGTCAATGTACCGATGAATCGCCGGTGTCCAAGGACTGTTTGGCTCGTTCCCACAGCTCATCCAGCTGCTCAAGGCTGAGCGTACTTAGCTCTTGTTCAGACAACGATTCCATTCTCCGGAAGCGTTCCTCGAACTTGGATACGCCCCGCCTTGCGGCTTTGTCCGCGTCGAACCCCATATGCCGAGCCACATTCACAAGGGAGAAGATCACATCGCCGAACTCGTCTGCTCGGTCCGACAAGGTATCGGCTGCGAACAGCTCTGCGAGTTCCTCATGTAGCTTGGCCACTGCAGGCGACAGCTCATCCCAATCAAAGCCCACTTTGGCGACACGCTGTTGCACCTTCGCGGCCCGGGCGATGCCAGGCATACTCTTCGCCACGCCGTCAAGAACTGAGTCTCGGTCCTTCTCTTCTGCTTTGATCTCATCCCATGTTGCCCGCACCTCGTCAGGGGTACCCGCGGTGCCGTCCGCGAACACATGAGGGTGTCGCCGCACCAGTTTCGAACGAAGCTGCTCAGCAACAGAGTCCACGCTGAGTGCGCCTGACTCGGACGCAAGGACTGAATGGAACAGCACCTGAAGGAGCACATCGCCCAGCTCTTCCTCGACCTCTGTGAGCCCTACCCAATCGGGTTCGCCTTCTGGGTCGGTCTGTAACGCCTCGATAGCGTCGTACAACTCGTAGACCTCTTCCACCAGATTCGGTAAGAGAGACACGTGTGTCTGCTTTGCATCCCAGGGGCACTCGCGGCGTAGCCTCTGCATGGTGGCGATTACCCCCGGAAGTCCGTTAGACACGGGGACGAAGAACAGGCTCACCCGCAGACCTGCAGCACTCGGCTGAAGGTCGGACAACGCCAGAGTCACAACAGTTTCGGTCGCAGATCCCAGATCCGTCAGGACGCTGACAGCTTGCTCGTCGGGCAGCAGCATCTGCAGTTTCCCAAGCACATCTGCGAGCACAACAGGCACATCGACATGCCCAATCAGCGTGGGCAGGTGTAACAGCAGCGGATCAGACAGGCTTCGACCGTCGAGAACCTGTAGCCCGTCCTTGAGAGCATCGTGTTCGAGAACGCGTAGCGACGCTTCGACAAAGGACTCACTACTCACGATCTCGACCGGAATCTCCGCGGCTCGAGCTGCTTGGACTATCAGACCGGCTGCCGTTTCCCCTGTGAGCGGCCCTCCCGGAACGGCGTAGGCAACCGGCCCTGCCTCAGAGGCTTTGAGGACGTGGACAACTATCGATGCGTAGACATCCTCAAACGTTGCCCCAGCGTCATAGAACGCATCGGTCGACTCGACCGACCGCTCCGAAGCTAATTCCTCGGCGGCGGGGTGTTTGAGCGTTCTGCAAACAATCCGCGTGGACGGGTCTCGCAAGACACGCAACGCATGAGCAGAGGCCGAGGCGAGGTCACCAGGACCCAACCCAACGACCCAAATGGGACCCGGTCTAGCTGGCAGGGACAATCCCATATTGACCGTTATCAGGGTTCGGGCCCCAGACACCGATTGCCTCATCTACGGTCACCTCAGCCGCCTCAACAACGCCCTGGAACCAGGTGCTGACCTCGATGTTGGCTTTCTGAGCTCTGACTCCGGCGAGTAGTTCCTCCCGGAGATCCTCCAACTCCGGGACATCCCGAGAGCTAACAAGAATGAGATGATGCCCAAACTGGGTCTCCACCGGACCGTAAGGGACACCGATTTCAGCATCGCGGGTTGCCTGGCCGAACGTCGGGACGTATCCAGATGGAGAAACGCACCCCAGATCCCCACCATCTGGGCCAGAGGGGCCAATCGAGTGTTCGACGGCGAGATCAGCGAACGTAGCGGCGTCGGCGTCAGCAGCTAGAGCAAGTAAAAGGACTTCGTCAGCGAGCGCCTCGTCTTCGGCGTCAAAAAGGATATGGGCGGCGCATACGTTCGAGAGCGCTTGCAACTGGCTGTTGTACGCCACGTCAAGCTCCGTATCTGAAACTTCTAGGGTCTTCGAGAAGTGGTCAACCATCCTATCCTGCAGAAGCTGCTGAATGACGATGGCATCTACCAGCGGCTCGGTCAGATTCTGAGCCGCGAGTACTTCCTCCCATGGAATCCCTTGGACGGCTTCAACCTCAGCTTTGATCACAACGAGCGCTTCTGCAATCTCCTCGTCACTGACCGAGATTCCGAGGTCGGCTGCGCCGCCCTTGAGGATCTCGGTGATCACCAACAGTTCGAGGTCACGCGCGGTGTCCGCAACTGGGCGAACATCCTCGCTCGGACGTAGGTCGGCAAGCTCACTGTAGGTGAAGACGTTGTCGCCAACACTCGCTGCAGTGGCACCGCCGGATCCGCACGCTGCAGCAACCAAGGCGAGGGCTGCAAGGAGAAAGAAAAGTCGTTTCATGGGAAACATTCTGTAGGGGTCTTCGATAGCTGCAGAGTGTACCGTCCGCTCCGGTATTGATAAATTCAAGCTCAGTCTGAACGCCAGTTTTCAGGCGTTTTCGTCCGGCCACATCTCTTGCATGAAGGAGATGAGCCGAGCAACGATGTCAGTGGCCGGTTTGGGCAGAAAGATCCGCCCTTCTGATGGGTTGAGTACCGAGCGCTTCTCTAAACGCGAGAGGCGCACTTCTTGAGATGCTGAGAGATCCACGGGACCCAACCGCACCTCATGGCGTAAAGCGAGTATCTCTTCCAGTCCCACTCGAATAGCTTCGGTGCGGAGTCTGGCGATGTTGATGAGTACCGATGCCTCAGGTGGGAGTGTGCCGAATCGTTCTCGCCATTCGGCTTCCACCTCGTCAACCGCAGGCGCGGTGGCGGCCACCGCCAACTTCCGGTATGCCTCGAGCCGCGCCAGCTGATCGTCAACATAAGATTCAGGCAGATGGGCGTCAACTGGAAGCTCGATTCGAACCTCGGCGATCTCAGGGCGCTGCATGGGCAGGCCTTGCAGATCGCTTACCGCCTCGCTGACCAACTTCACATAGAGATCGAACCCGACCGCTGCGATGTGGCCGGACTGGACTTCGCCGAGGATCGATCCGGCACCCCGGATCTCCAAATCCTTTTGAGCGAGCTGAAAACCCGCGCCAAGCTCGGTAGCTTCTCCGATCGCTTGGAGGCGCCGGTACGCGGTTTCAGTGAGTGTCTGCTCCTCGGGGTGGAATAGATAGGCGTAAGCCCGCTTATCGGATCTCCCCACACGTCCCCTCAACTGATACAGCTGGGCAAGGCCGAGCATGTCTGATCGCTCTACGATGAGCGTGTTCACAGTAGGCAGATCAAGTCCAGACTCAATGATGGTGGTGGCCACCAGTACGTCGTACTCACCGCGCCAAAAGTCGAGCATCGTCTGCTCAAGCCGGCCCTCCGACATCTTGCCGTGTGCCACAGCGAATCTCGCGTGAGGTACCAACTCTCGAAGCTTGGCGACCGCCATATCAATCGACCGGACCCGGTTGTGCACGTAAAAGACCTGTCCCTCTCGGAGCATCTCTCTCCGAATTGCCGCAGCTACCGAACGCTCCTCATAGGGTCCAACGTAGGTAAGGATTGGTCGACGCTCTCCTGGTGCCGTCTTCAGCTGACTGACGTCCCGGATGCCGGTGAGCGCCATTTCCAGGGTTCGAGGTATCGGGGTGGCAGTGAGCGTCAGGACGTCAACACCGACGGACGCTCGGCGAATGGAATCTTTGGCTGCCACTCCGAACCGCTGTTCCTCGTCAATGACCAGCAGACCCAGATTCTTAAAGGACACCGATTCTCCGAGCAGCGCATGGGTGCCGATAACGAGATCCACCTCGCCGGTTTGGAGCTTCTCGATGACCTCGCGTCGCCCTTTAGCCGTGAGAAAACGGGAGAGCATCGCTACTTCGATCGGGTATCCCTCGAGCCGATCCGAGAACGTCTGAAAGTGCTGCTGGGCCAGCAGAGTGGTAGGGCACAGCACGGCCACTTGCTTGCCCCCCATGACCGCTTTGAAAGCGCCACGTATCGCAACTTCGGTCTTTCCAAATCCAACATCGCCAAATATCAACCGATCCATGGGGCGCAGGCCCTCCATGTCACGTTTCATCTGTTCGATAGCTATGAGTTGGTCCGGCGTCTCCTCAAACGGGAAGCTCCCTTCCATCTCCTGCTGCCACGGCGTATCCGACGCGAAGGCGTGCCCAGAGACCAACGATCGCTCGCGATGTAGAGATACAACGTGTTCGGCAACGGCGGCAACAGCTTGGCGAACCTTACCGCGGGTCCTGGCCCAGTCGGAACCACCCATGCGGCTAAGCCTCGGTGCCTCACCTCCTGAGTACTTCTGGACGGCAGCCAGCTGATCGGTTGGCACGTACAAACGGTCCTCACCGGCGTACGCAACGATCAGATAATCCCGTTCGACCCCAGCGATGGTTCGCGTGACGAGGCCGTCGAATCGACCAATACCGTGTCGGTGGTGCACCACATAGTCACCAATTGTCAGATCTCGAAACCCCGCTGTTGTGTCGCGAGCGCGCGGGACCGTCGTTCGATGAGCCCGACGGCGACCAGCAATGGCTTGCTCTCCCAGTACAGCCACTTTCGCTGCACCAAACACGAAACCGTGATGAATCCCTCTCCCGATAAGAGCGTTCTCACGTCCAGAAACGTCCTCCTTTTCAGTCAGCGCAAACCCGGCGGCTGATAGCTGGCGGCCGACTCGAGACGCGGCAGCCTGCCCGTCCATGGCTAGGACCAACTGTGTCCCATTGGCAACCAGGGCCCCTAGTGCGGGGACAAGCGATTCTGCGTGTCCAGGTTCGGCGTCGAGGGCACCCACCTTCAGCACCAAGTCAGAAGGCGACGCGGCCAACGGCGGAGCGTGAAGCACATCGGCGCCCGACAGGATCGCCTCCAGATCAAGGTAGAGCGGTGGCGTCGTGTCAGCTGACGGGGCTCCTTGACCCCAGGTGGGGGCCAAAGCCTCTGCCAGATCGGCCTCCTCATCCTGAAGATTCATCGATCGAGCCTGACACTGCACTGGGTCGAATAAGACCGCTCTGAAGTTTCCCTCGGAGAGGATCGAACGCTGCGGGACGAGCCAGGGCATCCATGACTCCATTCCTGCGAACCCAATGCCTTCCGACAGCCGATCCCAGGTCGCTTGCGCCCACAGGTAGGTGCCTGCTAACTCCTTCGCCCTAGCCCTCGTCACCTCGTCAGATCGAAACTCACGAGCGGGGAACACTGCCACCGACTCAAGCTTGTCTTCGGATCGTTGAGAACTGGGATTCAGTCCCCGCAACGACTCAATCTCATCACCCCAGAACTCGGCTCGAAACGGTCTCTCGGCTGCGGCGGGATAGACGTCAATAATGCCACCTCTAACTGAAAACTCTCCCCGGCCTTCCACGCGATGGACTCGATCGTATCCCGAGCCTGCCAACGTGTCCACGACGTCCGTGAAACCCTGCGTCGCGCCCACTTCGAGTAAGAGCGGCGCCACAGGGCTGGGAGACACCACTTGTGTTGCCGCTCTTACTGAGGTGACAATGACGGTCCCCTTGGCGCCCTGCTGCAGCTTGAACCGGGCGTGGACGCGGGCAGCCATCGTCGATAGGTTGGGTGAGATGTGTTCAAACGGCAGTGTCTCCCAAGCCGGAAGCAGGGCGCTGGTTTCAACGAAGAGCGCTAAATCGTCTGCGAGTTCCTCGGCCTCTCGCTCGGTAGCAACCACTGCAACGATTGGCGTGGCGACTCGCTTGGCCAAGCCCGCCAAGAAGAAGGCTCGAAGCGCCTGAGGTACAACTACGCGGGTGTCCAAGCTCGGAAGGAGCGAGGGCGTCCAGCGATCGACGAGAGGGGCGAGGGGAGCGCTCATGAGGGATCAATCGTAGCCAACTCGAACCAGCTCTCTGTCGCTCTGCGAGCAGCGAGTCGCCCTAGCGCAGGCGTGGCTTCGCCTTCAGGAACGGCTTCAGATACCCCCATCCAGACCACAAGGTCACCAGCACAGCTAACCACATTGCCCACTCGTCAAGGAACAGGCCACCCAAGCGCTCCCCGTCCCTCAGCAGGGCCAGAAGGATCGCTAGGAACTGGAGGTTCGCTTTCACCTTTCCTGCCTTTGAAGGCGGCATGACAGCACCGTTCATTGCTCCGAGCCCTCGAAGGGTGACCACAGCAAATTCTCGCCCAAGGATGATGAATACAGCCCAGACCGAAACTCTATCGATCATCAACAGACCCAACAAGGCTCCCGAGACCAACAGCTTGTCAGCAGTCCCATCGAGAAAGACCCCCATCTCGCTCGCTAGATTCCACTTGCGAGCGACCCATCCATCTAGAAAGTCGCTCGCCGCGGCAACACCAAACACCACAGCGGCGATCGCGAGGGCTCCCTCGCCACCAGATTCGATCGTCAACCAGATGACCAGCGGAGCGAGCACAATTCTGGTGATAGCGAGGAGATTAGGAAGGGACGACATTGGTTCGGATGATAGGGGTAAGGGCGCAGTTTGTGTCGGTCGCGACTACAACCCCGCCGGCTCCTCTTGAGCTTCTACGGCACGCTTCACAGCCTTGTGCGATCGCGTATCTCGCCAAAGCATGGCACTACACCCAGTCCAACGCCCGGGTTACAGCCTTTTGCCAACTCGCGAAGAGTTCCTCTCGATGGTATTGGGCCATGTTCGGCGTCCACGTCTTGTCGACCGCCCACTGCAATCTCACCTCTCCGAGTGATTCCCAGAAACCGACGGCTAACCCGGCGACGTAGGCGGCTCCTAAGGCGGTTGTCTCAACAATCCGCGGGCGTACTACCGGAAGGTCGATGATATCTGCCTGGAACTGCATCAACAGCTCATTTGCAGTCATCCCACCGTCTGCCTTCAGCATCGTCAGGTGGGTGGCTCCATCGGCTCGCATGGCGTCCAGCACTTCCTTCACTTGGAACGCGACCGCCTCGAGTGAAGCGCGAGCAATATGAGCTCGGTTCGCGAACCTCGTGAGGCCCACGATCACGCCACGAGCATCATCTCGCCAGTGCGGAGCAAACAGTCCACTAAAGGCTGGGACTACGTAGACGCCACCGTTGTCCGCAACCGAATGAGCCAGTCCTTCGACTTCGCCGGCAGAGTTGATAATGCCCAAATTGTCGCGAAGCCACTGGATGAGGGCACCCGCGATCGCCACAGATCCTTCTAACGCGTACACGGCGGGTTCATTCCCCAACCTGTAGGCGACGGTGGTTAAGAGGCCAGAGGACGACGACACGATCTCTGTGCCTGTATTCAGAAGCATGAAACAGCCCGTTCCATAGGTGTTCTTCGCCTCACCAGGCTCAGTACAGGCTTGACCGAACAATGCCGCCTGCTGATCCCCAAGGATCCCTGCGAGCGGTACACCCTCAAGAACACCAAGACAGCTCCCGTACACCTCGGAACTCGAAACAATCCTCGGCAGCGCCTCTATTGGCACCCCTAACGCTTCGCACAGGTCAGGGTCCCATTCAAGGGTCTCGATGTTCATCAGCATGGTCCGAGACGCGTTCGTGACATCGGTGATGTGAAGTCCAGTGAGGTGGAACGCTACCCACGAGTCGATGGTCCCCACAGCGAGGTTCCCGGCGTCCGAGAGTCGCTTCGCCTCCGGCCAGTGATCGAGAGCCCAACGCATCTTGGGCCCGGCGAAGTACGTTGCCAGCGGCAGCCCACATACGTCGCGGAACCGATCTGGGCCGAAGTACCCCCCTAATTCCTTGACAAGATCCGCAGTACGAACATCCTGCCAGACGATGGCGTTGCCGACAGGCTCACCCGTGGTCTTGTTCCAAAGGACAGTCGTCTCACGTTGGTTGGTGATTCCCACCGCTGCGATATCAGCTGCAGAAGCCCCTGCAGCTTTCAACGCTTCAATAATCACCTCGTCAGTTCGCACCAGGATCTCCGCCGGATCGTGTTCTACCCAGCCTGGTTGCGGGAATATCTGCTCATGCTCCTTCTGACCTACAGCAACGACCTCTCCAGCATGGTCAAACAAAATGCAACGCGTGGAGGTAGTTCCTTGGTCGATGGAGGCGATGTACATAGAAGAGAGACTAGAGCAAGAACAAGAGCCGAACCCGATGGGAAGCTAGCGCGAGATCTAGAGCTGACCCCGCATGAAGGGTTCGGTTGTAGCGGTAGTTGTGTTTGGGGTAGCTCTAGCTCCAGCCTTAGTTAGAAGCTGAGCTCAGCGGCGGTTTCCCGTGCCCTTTCTGGGGCCTCTAGCCAGCGCTCCACTACGTCTGCGCAGCGTTGCACCATGACATCGGCGTCTGGGCGTTCCCTCTTGGTGAACTTGGACAACACGTGGGCGGCGGCGTCCCGCTGGCTAGGAGGTCTCCCTACACCAACCTTCAGACGCCAGAATTCACGGGTTCCAAGCGCCTGCTCAATGGAACGGATACCGTTGTGGCCACCGGTGCCACGGTCAAACGCAACTCGCAGCTTGCCGAACGGCATGTCAATGTCGTCGTACGTGACGAGCAGTTGGTCAGCCGGTTCCTTGAAGTAAGAAAGTATCGACTGAACCGACGGACCTGAGAGATTCATAGAAGAGTTCGGCAGTCCCAGAATGACTGCCACACCATCGATTTTGGTGGTCGCGATCTGCGCTTTGACCTTGGACGGTGCACGCTCAAACGGCACCAGCCAATGCTTGCAGAGGGCCTCAATGACCTCGGCACCGACGTTGTGACGGGTCCCGCGGTATCGAGGCTCTGGGTTCCAGAGACCAACCACCACAGGCATCGGCTACTCCTCGGTTTCGGTCGCCTCTTCGGCTTCTTCGCCTTCTAGCAACTCTTCGTCCTCGTCGAGTTCCTCTTCTTCCTCGTCGGCGAGACCGCGAGGAACCACCATCAAAACGACTGTCAGTTCCTTATCGTTCGCGTACTCGACACCGTCGATCTCGGGAAGGTCGCCGATGCGGAGAATGGAGCCCAGCTCCATTTCTGAGAGATTTAGCTCAATCTCAGATGGAAGCTTGGAAACGACCCCTTCAACTTCCACTGTGGGGCGGATCCAGTCGAGAATTCCACCCATTATCAATCCGGGCGCAACGCCGATGCCGACGATCGAGACTTCGGTGCTGACAACCTCATCAAGGTTCACGAGGACGAAGTCAACGTGACGGACCTCATCTCGGAAGGGGTGACGTTCGACCTCAAGAGCAAGCGCCGTGTGAACGGTTCCATCAAGCTCGAGAGCGAAGATTGTGTTTCGCCCTGCGTCACCTCGGAGCGAGAGGACGAACTCACGGTGGTCGACGGCAAGCGTAAGGGGGTCAGTTCCGTGACCATATAGAACAGCCGGAACCTTACCCTCGCGGCGAAGGCGACGGGAAGCTGCGGAGCCAAGCTCACGACCTGATTCTGCGCGCAAAGCAACGGATGACATAACGAGGCACTCCTGAAGGAAGAATTTGAAGCCATAATTATGGTCGCGCATCGCTGATCGCGCCAATCTGAGCTAACGAATTTGGGCCATTCTCGAGGAGACACCGTTGCACTATCCTCTCAGCATGCAGGAGATTGTGTACATCGCCGACCCAATGTGCTCTTGGTGCTGGGCCATAGCGCCCAAGGTGGATCAACTCTCGGCCGAGACTGAGCTCCCGGTCCGGGTTGTAATGGGTGGACTTCGCAGGGGGCCCGACGCCGTTGAGATGACCCCAAGGGCAGTCGCAACCTGGACAGCGCACTGGCAGAAGGTTGCCTCTACTTCGGGCCAACCATTCGATCCGGTTGGGTTGCGTCCGGACTGGATCTACGACACCCACGTCCCATCTCTGGCAGTGGTCGCCATGCGCGAACTTCGGCCAGATCTGACAGTGGAGTTTCTCTCCCGAGTCCAACGAGCCTTCTTTTCAGAGGGCAAGGATGTCACCGACCGAACCGTCGTTGCTCCATTAATTGAGCCCTTCGACATCGATCCAGAAGGGTTCGAAGTTCTTCTTGGCACACCTCATATAGAAAAGGCAACCCTTGATGACTACGGATGGGCGCAAGGAATTGGGGCCACAGCGTTCCCCACCCTGATGTTCGCCACCAAAACCTGGGCTCGAGCCATTGCCATTGGATATGCCACCGTCGAGAACATGAGAGCCCAAGTAGATGCCGCAAGGGTGAGAGTTGCTGAAGAGTCCTCGTGAAACCAACGGTCGAAATCGTTGAAGTCGGTGCTCGTGACGGGCTGCAGAACGAACCAGTATCGTTGTCGACCGAGCAGAAGCTCACTCTGCTCTCGGCTCTGGCCGACGCAGGAGTGCGCCGAGCCGAGGCGGTGAGTTTCGCCCATCCCAAGCTCGTTCCACAGATGGCGGATGCCGAATCTGTCATGAGCAACCTTGACTTGGGCGAAGGGTTCACTCCCATAGGTCTAGTCATGAACTGGAAGGGTTGGCTACGAGCTAAAGCGACCAATCTCAAACAGGTCAACTTTTCAGTCGCCACGTCAAACACCTTCAACCAAAAGAACCAAGGGGCTCCGGCAGCAGAACTCCTTGCCATGCTCTCCGACATCGTTGCCGAAGCGGGAGAACTCGGCATTGCCGTCGGAGCCGTCATTTCGACAGCTTTCGGCTGCCCCTTCGAGGGTGAGGTATCAGAAGCGCAGTTCATGGCAGTCGCCGAGCCTCTGGCCGCCATGTCGCTTCTCGAGTACGGACCCGCGGACACCATAGGTGTGGCCACACCATGGGATGTCACTCGTCGACTACAACTTCTGAAAGCCCTGGGCCGCAACGCT
>Ga0114996_10008579_pt1 | contig 11336 bp, 7 predicted proteins | sample ArcticOcean_MG_C_4_FD_87039 | JGI IMG/M metagenome (GOLD analysis project Ga0114996, IMG submission 87039) | Marine microbial communities from western Arctic Ocean - ArcticOcean_MG_CB4_134 | ecosystem: Environmental > Aquatic > Marine > Oceanic | place: Arctic Ocean: Canada Basin | collected... | reverse complement strand
GAAGGTGCTGGTGAAGGTGCTGGTGAAGGTGCTGGTGAAGGTGCTGGAGAAGGTGCTGGAGAAGGAATGGGAATGGGAATGGGAAAAGGAAAAGGAAAAGGAATGGGCATGGGACAACCAACTCCCTTTGCGGGAGATCCCAAGGACCAAGAGGAGAGTTCTGCTGCCGGTACCACCTCGATCGCCGCCAGCGGTGACAAGGTTGCTCGAACTCGGCAGGCCCGCAATGTGCTTTCCCGCCGAAATCGATCAGCAGCAATTCAGAAATATGTTCAACAACTGCCGCCTGAGTTTCGACGTCAGGTGGCGGAATACTTTGAGGCACTGGCCGAATGAGCTATCGCATGCAATCAGATCGAACTAAACAACTCTGCCGCCGCCATCGCGACGGACGTTGCGTTGCGACGCTCGTTCTCGCCTTGGTCATATCGTGTTGCGCTTGCACGCGCCCGGCGTTTTCCGAAGATAAGCCGGGAACTCAGCGAGTTGGTGTCGCCAAGCTCACGCCGAAGGTCAAAGATTCGATTACCCGTGGGCTCGCGTACCTTGCCAAACCAGGCATACAACATGAAGACGGCAGTTGGGGTAGCAGTTCAACGCCGGTCGCGGAGACCTCCCTTAGCCTGATGGCCTTTATGCTCAAGGGCTATGTGCCGGGTCGCGGCAGCTATGGCCGCAAGATGGACAACGGCATCGTTTATCTAATTAACCGAGGCAAGGCACAGCGCGGTTTCCTCGGTTCGCCGAAGAACCATGCCGGCATGTACGAGCATGGCCTGGCGATCCTGGCTTTGTCCGAGGCGTGGGGTCAGAGTAAGAATCCTCACCTCAGGTCGACCTTGCGCAAGGCGGTCGACATCACGCTGCGATCCCAGAACAAGGAAGGTGGTTGGCGATACACACCCAAACCGCTGGACGCCGACCTGTCGATGACCGTCATGCAACTCGTGGCGCTCAATTCCGCTAAAGAATCCGGCATCGCGGTGCCTGACAAGACGATGCAGCAAGCAACAAAGTACGTCCTTTCTTGTCAGGACCAAACGAGCGGCGGCTTCAAATACACGGCGGGCGGTTCGGGGCCGGGATTCGCTCGGTCCGCAGCCGGCGTCATGTCGTTGATCATGTGCGGCCAACGAGGACACAAAGCCACGCTACGCGGCTTGGCATTCCTCAAAGCCTATCCCGACGCTACGAAGTTTAGCAAGAACTGTTCCCGGTTCCACTATTCGCACTATTACGCGATTCAGGCGATGTATCAATCGGGTGGAGCGAATTTCCAGGCATGGTATCCGAAAGTCGCCTCCACGATTCTCTCTATGCAGAAAGCGGATGGAAGTTGGACCGGCGGGCACGGCACAGTTTATAGCACCTCACTCTCGATCCTGATTCTCGGCGTGCCCTATCGGTATTTGCCGATCTATCAACGTTAGAAGGGGGGCACCACCACCGCATGAGCCATCGTTCTGTCTCACTGTCCGTAGCAACACGCCACCCGGTGGTTGTCCACAAGCCCACAGCCTGCTCGCTGCTGGTTATGCTTGTGGGCCTCATCAGTGCCGGCCTCATCAGTGCCGGCATCGGTGCCACTGGGCTTTACGCTCAGGCGAAACCCTCGCAGCCAGCTTCGCCCGCGGCAGGGCGTATGCTTCTTCAACTTCAAGAGCGCGATTGGATCCTTCGCGCTGACGCCCTGCAATACCTTTCGAAGCACAAAGTTCTTGCGGCACAGAAACCGATCATCGCGATCCTTGGCGAATCCAAGACGAGTCCCTGGCTGCAAGGACGCGCGATGGTCGCACTGGCTCGTATCGGCAGCCCCTCTGCCCAGGCCCACATCTTGCGCCTCGCCAAGAGCAAGGATCCTCAACTGCGAGGAGCCGCGGCCGAAGCGATCGAAAGCCTTAGCGGCAAGTCGGCCGATCAGGTTCTCACCGCCTTGCTCAAGGACGAAGCAACCGACGTGCGCTATCGGGCGCTTGCTTCGTATGCCCGACGTAACGGTGCCAAAGCATGGGCGGTGGTCGACCCGATGACGGAACCGCTCGATCCGAGCGTCTGCCGGTGGGGAAGTCGGGCATTGGCGTTTGTCGGTACCAAAGACGCGCTGGCGAGACTTCGGAAGCTGGCCGAACGCCGCGAATTGCACACCAACATGGTGCGCGGCATTCAGGGTATTACGAACCCCAAGCTGATCGAATTGTGGCTGAAGATTCTTGCCTCGCTTGACCCTCGCAGTACGCAGTTCGCCGAGGGACTTTCGGCTCTGCAACATTTTGAAGAAGCCGACCTACTCGCCGCGCTAATGTCGAACTTAGCCACCGAGGGTGCCGACACGATCCGCGCGGTCGCCTGGATCGCTACGGTCATGTTGCCGAATCCCGAGTTGGGCGAGCCACTGCGAAAGGCCGTCGCGCGTGTCGACGACACGAATACGATCAAAGCGGTATTGACGGCTTTGGGCCCGACGCCGATGAAGCCCGACCAGCACAAAGATCTGTTCGAGAAATATCTCGAACATACGGATGCTAACATTCGCGAGCTGGCGATTCGTGGACTGGCTCATTGCAAGAGTGTCAACCTCTACAAAAAGCTCGATCCGAGTGTTGCCGACAAATCAGATCGCGTCGTCCAAGCGGCGCTTAGTGCTCTGCGCCGCGCTCCTGCAGAACATGCGCCGGCTGGCGGGTTGGTTGGCTATTTGAAAACGCCACTAAAAAGCGATCACGGCGGGATCCGCACCAAAGCATACGATCTGTTGGCACACGCAGGCACAGCAGAAGACTTTAAGCCGGCGATCGCTCTCGTCGGAGATCGCCTGCGAAGCACGGACGAAGGCACCCGAGTTGCGGCTGCTGAGGCGTTTGGCGGTTTTGCTCCGGACGACCAGATCGAATTCGTAGCACGTGCCCAGGGCTACGTGGCCCACTGGATGATTATCGGTACGTTTCTCAACGACAAAGACAACACCGGTTTTGCAAGCGTTTATCCGCCGGAAGAGAAGGTCGATTTTGAAAAGAAGTACATCGCGAAATACATTTGGACACTCGAAGGAGGTGGCGGCAAGAAGGGGGAACTACAGCGCGAGATCGGCTGGCTCAAAGCATCGGTCGATCAGACCAACGGCCAATTGGTGATTCCCCCGCTGGTTCCGCCACCCGCATCGATGGCAGTGGCCTATGCCGTGTCCGATTTCAGGATGGATGCCGCTCGCGAGGCGCTGTTGGACGTCGACGGCGACGATGCGTATCGTATCTGGCTCAACGGAAAACAGATCGCGGAGCAGGTCGCCGTGCGGCAAGGCAACAAACCAGCGATGGCCGAACAAAAGGGAATCAAGGTCACACTCAAGGCCGGACCGAATCGCCTCATGGTCAAGACCGCGAACTTCCAAAAAGACTGGTGGGTTAGGCTCCGTTTCACCGACAGCAAAGGCGTACCGGTCGAGATCGCACGATGAGCGCCGTCTCGGTGCGTGAGCGATCGTGTTATCTGGCGGACGATCAGCGTGCCGACCGCGTCCTTCCAGGTCGGTCGAAACAGATCTTGCTATGTGTCATCGTTTAACGCTTTCGGGATTCTTGTTCCTAACGCTAGTCGGCGCTCGCGCCGCGGACCAGCCGAATTTTCTGGTGATCGTGGCCGACGATATAGCTGAGTAGATTGCACCAATTCGACGTAAGCGGCTTGCTTCATGCGTGTTACGGTGTGGCAGAGGGCGGCACAAGATCGGCATCAATTCGGATTACTTGGTGCAAGAGTTGGTGCAAGGCAATTGCCGATCTTGCCTCCTCACCACTTCCCGTCAGGGCAAACTCCGTTGCCATCGCTATCTTAGCCTAACGGTATACTGGCGAGAGTGCCTTTGGGGTTCAACACGCAATTTGCTGGAGAACGAACCGTGTGTGGGGCAGAGAAACTAACTCGCTCATCTCTAGCCATCTTCATCGCATTGGCGTGCGGCCATATCTCCCTTGCTGCCGAGCCGCCGACAAAGCAGCCCGCCACCACCAAGCAGATTCAGCAATGGATTCTGCAACTTGACGATGATGATTTTCGGGTGCGGCAAGGGGCGACAGAGAACTTGTTCAAGTCGGGAGCCGTTGCGGTAACAGCCGTTATTCGATCCTTGAAGGCCGAAAACCCAGAGGTTCGGTTGCGTGCCAAATCAATTCTCAAGCGGTGGTTAGAATCTGGCGATGAAGCCACGGTCGAAACAGTTGATTTGGCAGTGGTAGACTTGGCATCGATGGAAAAAGAGGCACCGAAAGTTGCAGCCAGAATACGCCAGTATCGTGCATTTCGTTGGCTTTGGAAGCGTGGAGTTAGAGTAGTAGACCGCTATGAGAAAGTGGCATCGCTTAGGACGTTGTACGTCACAAAAATAAAGATCACCGATGCGGAAATGAGCCACCTGAAAGCAATGACAGCGTTGAAGTCCTTGTTCCTCGACGGCGCAACGATCACCGATGCGGGATTTAGCAACTTGAAGGAAATGACGGAACTGCGGCAGTTGCGCCTCGGATACTCAACGATCACAGATGCGGGATTGGCCCACTTGAAGGGAATGACGGCGCTAACGAAGTTGTCCCTCAGAAACACAAGGATCACGGATGCGGGTCTCGTCCACTTGAAGGAAATGGCGAAGATGAGTTCCTTGAACCTTAGTAACACACGGATCACGGATGCGGGATTGGCCCACTTGAAGGAAATGACGGTACTGAGCGTGTTGCACCTCAATAACACGAAGATCACCGATGCGGGCGTGGCCCACTTGAAAAAACTGAAATCGTTGGAGATATTGCGCATCACGAACACAAAGATCACTGATGCGGGCTTCACGTCTCTAAAAAGTGAGTTACCGTCGCTGAGAATCGGCACAAAATGATGACGACCTACGCTGGAGAACGAACCGTGTGTGAGGCAGAGAAACTAACTTGCTCATCATTCGTCATGTTCGTCGTATTGGCGTGCGGCCAAATCTCTCTCGCCGCCGAACCGCCGATTCAACAACCGGCCACCGCTAAGCAGATTCAGCAATGGATTCAGCAACTTGACGATGATGATTTTCAAGTGAGGAAACAGGCAACCGAAAACCTGTTCAAGGCAGGGTCTCCTGCGGCAGCAGGAGTGGCCCGATCCTTGAAAGCCAAAAATCCAGAGACTCGGTTGCGTGCCAAATCAATTCTCAAGCGTTGGTTGGAAACCGGCGATGAAGCCACGTTGGCAGCGATGGATGTGGCAGCGTTGGAAAAGGGGGCACCGATACTTGCAGCCAACCTTCGCCAGAGACGTGCATTTCGTTGGCTTCGGAAGATCGGGTTTAGGATAAACTATCAGCAAGTGACAGAGATAATGAACTTAGACCTCATTAACAAGGAGATCACCGATGCGGGATTGGTCCACTTGAAGGCAATGCCATCGTTGTCGAGGTTGGACCTCCGCAACACAAAGATCAGCGATACGGGATTGGCTCACTTGAAGGAAATGACATCGCTGGCATACTTGCGCCTCAATAACACAAAGATCACCGATAGGGGATTGGTCCACTTGAAGGGAATGACCTCGATGAGGGAGTTGGACCTCCGCAACACAAAGATCAGCGATACGGGATTGGCTCACTTGAAGGAAATGACATCGTTGAAAGGGCTGTTCCTCGCCGACACTGAGATCACCGATGCGGGGTTGGCCCACTTGAAAGGAATGTCAGTGTTGGACTTTTTGATTCTCCGAAACACAAAAATCACCGATACGGGTCTGGCTCACTTGAAAGGAATGGCATCGATGCAACACTTGACCCTCAGTAAACAAAGATCAGCGATGCGGGACTAGCCCACTTGAAAGGAATGTCAGTGTTGCACTTTTTGGTTCTCCGTAGCACAAACATCACCGATGCGGGTCTGGCACACTTGAAACGAATGACATCGATTAGTGAGTTGCACCTCAGTTACACAAAGACCACCGATGCGGGCATCAAAAATCTCAAACGGGCGTTGCCGTCCCCTAAAATCATTACCTATCCCTATAAATTGAAATCGGTCGAATAGGGCGTCATTACGCAAACTGAAGCCCATTCAATTCTTTAATTAGCTTGGTATTTCGAGCGACGATTTCGAGCGATCAGCTAGCGGTATTGAATACCTCACACCATCCACAGCCCGCTACGCTTGGCAAGCTCTGGCTTGGACTGGCCGAGACAGAAGTTGAAATGCACGATGTAGGGATCAAGCTGCCAGTGGAAGCCGTTGGGGAAGCGGTTGGCATCGAGCACCTTAACCTTGCTCCGATGTTCACTGCTGAGCCGATCATTCACTTCGAGTTGATCGCAGCCTAGTCCTTCATCCGATGGCGGCTCTAGCAGTTCAATTACAACGGGATCAGGCCGAGCAAAGAAGAAGCCGGTGCAAACTTGCGGATAGTAGTTGCCGGGGCTGTCGTCTTGGATCGCTAAAGAATAGTTGCCGTCTGGCAAGATCAAAGAGGCCCGGCCGCGCGTTCTGTACTGTCAAGGCGTCAACAGACGCTCCGCCGCGCTGCATCACGGCGACTGGAAACTGATCCGCAAGGGCACGGGGGCGAAGGCGACTTTCGAGCTATATGATCTCGCCCGAGACCCGAATGAAAAGCGGGATTTGGCGCGGCGGAAGCCCGAACGAGTTGCGACAATGAGGGCGCTGCTGCTGATTGAGATCGGGCGAGATGATGACGCGGTGCCGAAGTAGTGATGTGTGAGTCGATTTGCGCGACCAATGGTCGCGGCTTTACAGGACGAGGGGGTGGAGCCAACTGGCACGGCTTAGACGAGCAACTCGCGGATTACATGGCCGTGGACGTCGGTCAGGCGGCGACGGATGCCGTTGTGATAAAAGGTGAGCTTGGTGTGATCGAGCCCCAGTAAGTGCAAACTGGTCGCGTGGAGATCATAAGAGTAGGTTGGCTGGTCAACGGCTTTGAAACCGAACTCGTCGGTCGAACCATAACCGACACCTCCTCGAATCCCACCGCCAGCGAGCCAAGCCGTCGACGCCCCGGCGTTGTGATCACGGCCCTTACCACCCTGGGCAGCCGGTTGCCGGCCAAACTCGGTGCAACACATCAGCAGCGTTTCGTCGAGCATCCCTTGCTGTTTCAGATCCTTGATCAGCGCCGACGCTCCCATGTCGAGTACCGGCCCATGATGAGAATGGTCGCGAAACAGATCCTCGTGCGAATCCCAGTTCGGCCGGGGTTTGATTCTTGCGGTGTTTTCCGAGCCACACCAGATCTGCACGAAGCGAACGCCGCGCTGCACCAGACGTCGCGCCAACAGGCACTGCCGACCAAACGCATCGGTATTCTTCTGGCCAATACCGTACATTTTTTGAATGGCCTCGGTTTCACCCGAAAGATCCGAGACCTCTGGTGCGCTGAGCTGCAACTTCGCCGCCAATTCATAGGCGGAAATCCGGGCTTCGAGCTCGGTGTTTCCCTCGCGACTGGCGGCGTGGCGACGATTTAACACACTTAACAATTCGCGGCCCGCAACCTCGCCCGATTTCGTGATGCCGGCCTTTGGATCGGGAAACAGATCGTTGATCGGCGGTCGGTTCTTTCGCAGTTGCATCGTCGTGCCTTGGTGCACTGCCGGCAGAAAACCGGCACTCCAATTCTGCGGTCCACCCGGCGGAAGCCCGCGAAGATCGGGCAGAACGCAAAACGCCGGCAGGTTTTCCGTAATGCTGCCCAAGCCATAGGTCACCCAGGCACCCATCGAAGGAAAGCCGGGGAAAATGAACCCCGTGTTCATCATGAAATGTGCCGGACCATGCAGCGCCGTCTTGTTGACCATCGAATAGACAAACGCCATGTCGTCGACGCAACGCGATAGTTTCGGAAACAATCCCGATATCCAGCGGCCACACTTCCCATGTTGTTTGAACTTCCAATAGCTCGGCTGACATTTGCCCGGCTTCGAGGCAAAAAACTGCAGCTTGCCGCCCGGATCGAACGGCTTGCCGGCCCGTTTTTCGAGCTCGGGCTTATAGTCCCACGTGTCGACATGGCTCATGCCGCCGGGACAGAAGATCTGAATAACCGCCTTCGCCTTCGGGGCAAAGTGGGGCTTCTTTGGCGCCAGAGGATTGACGGTCTCCTTGGCCAACAGGCGATCGTCGTGCAGCAGCGACGCGAGCGCCACTCCACCGAGCCCACCCCCGGCACGGCCCAGAAACGATCTGCGATCAAGCGAATTCATGGTGTTGGTATCGCGTTGCATGACACGGCCCTCGGTTGCTAATCCAGATAGACGAACTCGTTCGCATTCAGCAGCACACGGCAAAAATAGAACAGCCCGTGGTCGATGACGACCTTTTTCGAGGCCGTCTGTTCGGCGTCTGTCGCAACGCGACTCAGCGCCAATCGGTATCCAAGCTCGATCTGCTTCGCCACGTCGTCCGGCCGTTCACGTTGTAGTCGCTCGGCAAAGATCTTCGCCTGCTGAATCACGAATCCATTGTTCAGCAGCGCCAATGATTGAGACGCTGTCGTCGTGCGATTGCGGACCGGTGTGAGCACCGCCGGATTCGGACAGTCGAGCACTTTCATCAACGGATTGCGCGTCGTCCGCACGACGAATCGATAGACCGATCTTCGCCACTGCTGCGGCTTGGTCGGCGTGACGTACGTATAGACTGGGGCGTACTCTTCCTTGTATTTGAACTCCCAGAATCCAGGCCCACCGGCCGTCACGTTGAGATTTCCCGCGACCGCAAGCATCGCGTCACGTGTCGCCTCCGCCTCGATACGTTTCGGTGAAAATCGCCAAAGCAATCGGTTGCCGCTATCGATCTTCGCTGCTTTCACACGATACGTCGACGCCTGGCGAAACGTCTCCGACATGACGATCAGACGGTGAATATGTTTCAGTGACCAGCCGTTTTCCTTCAGCTCGCCCGCGAGCCAGTCGAGCAATTCCGGATGCGACGGCCGGTCGCCGAAGAAACCGAAGTCGCTTGGTGTGGCAACAATGCCGGTTCCAAAGTGGTAATGCCACAGCCGATTGACCATCACCCGGGCAATGAGCGGGTTGTCCGGACTCGTAATCCAACGAGCCAAAGCGGCGCGGCGTTGCCCTTCGGGCGCATCCTTCGACGTCAGTTTGGCGGGCAATTTCGGCAGACAAGAGAGCGAACTCGGCACAACGGCCTCGAGCGGCTGCTGAACATTGCCCCGACGAAGGACGTGCACCGGCGGAGCCTTCTGAGGTACCGCCGCATAGACGCGGCTCTCACCGGGCACTTTGCTTCGTTGGGCGGTCAGCCGATTTCTCTCCTGCCCCAACTTTTCCAGCCGCTCTTTGGGGATAGCCACAATATCGGACTGTTCGGACGGATCGCGAACGAGTCTTGGATCGCCAAGAAAGACTTGATCATGGCTAAAATCATCGCCGCCGTCCGTGGCGACAAACGTCAGGAACCGATTTGACGGCGTTAGCGCAATCTCGATCACTTGGCCCTGATTTGCCGCGGCGAGTCCGATGATTTCATGTGTTTTGCGTCCGTCGAGATAGACTCGCAGATCGGCCTTGAATGCGCCCTTTGCACCGCCGTATCCGGCAACGGCCCGCAACTGCATACGTTTCCACCCCGAGGTCTTGCGAATGGCAGCCAGATCAAAAGTAATCCCTTTGTTGGCGTGCATCCCCAACGTTGAATGACCCGCGGCGTTATAGTCAATGCCAGCGATCTTCGCGCTGGTTCCGCCTCGACTGGTTCCGTTAACGAAATAATCCCAAACATTTCCCGACGACTTGGGAAGGTCTTTGACAACGATTCCGGTCGTGGTCACGACCACCGGCTTCTTGCCGCTCGGAACAAACACGCCGTCGACCAACTTGTTCTCGGCCGCCACGAAATGGTCAAACGAACGAACGTTGAGCTTCATGGCACCGGCCTTCGTCGACCGGCCATCGACCGGATTGATCCCGTGGCCTTTTCTTCCGGTGCCAAAACCATTTCCGCCACCGACCATGTCCGCCAAACTGAGCGGCGTTCCTTCGACCCTGGCCAACTCGTTATTGATCTCGGCAAGGCGATGATCGATCACCGCGAATTGCGCGGCACGCTTTTTTTTCCACTGCGGATTCGCGTCGCGATCCGCCCGCTTTACTCCGGCGAACACGGCCCAAAGCCCGTAATAGTCTGCCTGCGAGATTGGATCGATCTTGTGATCGTGACATCGGGCACAGTTGACGGTCAGACCCATCGTTGAAGTAATCACGGTCGTGACCATGTCATCAAGATCGTCGGCCCGTGCTTGCTTTCGCAGCAGCGGACTGGCCGTTTCGATCTGGCCGACGAAGTCAAACGGACCGGCGGCAAGAAATCCCGTCGCGATCACCGCCTCCGTCCGGTCGGGATAGAGAATGTCGCCGGCGATTTGCTCGCGAATAAACTGGTCATACGGCTTGTCGGTGTTGAGGGCGTCGATCACATAGTCGCGATATCGCCAGGCGTTGTCCCGACGCTGGTCGCGTTCAAAACCATGCGTGTCAGCATAGTGCGCGATGTCGAGCCAGAATCGCCCCCACCGCTCACCATAGTGCGGCGATGCGAGAAACCGATCGACCAGTCGCTCGTAGGCGCCAGCCGACTTGTCCTTGACAAATGCGTCGACCTCCTCCGGTGTCGGCGGCAGACCCAAGAGATCGAACTTCAGCCGCCGCAAGAGCGCAACACGTTCAGCCGGCGGCGACAGAGTGAGACCGCTTTTGGCAAGTCGGTTGCGAACGAATGCGTCAATCGGATTTCGACCGGCCAAGCCGGACGTTTTCGGCACGGCCACGTCACGTAGCGGTTGGAGGGACCACCAGTCGTATCCAGCGCGCTGGTCGGTGGTGATCTCAAAGGCACTAAGACGCCGATCCTTTGGCCACAATGCGCCACCTTTGACCCACGCCTCGATTTGCTTGACCTCCTTGGCGGTCGGCGGCGTGCCTTTTCCCTTGGGCGGCATCTCGCCGTCACGGATCCGCTCGATCAGATAGCTCTTGTCGAGATTACCGGGCACCACGGCTGGTCCCTCTTCGCCGCCCTTTAAGATGCTGAGGTGTGTCGTGAGGTCGAGTTTGCCCTCCGCGCGACGTCCGTTATGACAGGCCACACACCGACGAATCAATATCGGCGCGATCGATTCCTCAAAGGTCGCGACCTGCGGTTCGTCAGCGACCGCCGTGGTGCGGACGGCGAACAGCGCATTGAAAACGACCGTCACAACGACGGTGAACCAGATGATCGAGTTAGTTTTTGCACGGCTCATGAATTCGCCTCGTCCGTCCCCAGGTCCTCTGCGGCCATTTCAAG
>Ga0114996_10008578_pt1 | contig 11337 bp, 10 predicted proteins | sample ArcticOcean_MG_C_4_FD_87039 | JGI IMG/M metagenome (GOLD analysis project Ga0114996, IMG submission 87039) | Marine microbial communities from western Arctic Ocean - ArcticOcean_MG_CB4_134 | ecosystem: Environmental > Aquatic > Marine > Oceanic | place: Arctic Ocean: Canada Basin | collected... | reverse complement strand
CAGGCGGTGTTGTGTGGTGGCCTGAGCGAACTCGTCAAAGCCGGATTCGAAACGCTGGTCGACGCGGGGTACGATCCGCGTCTGGCCTACTTCGAATGCCTACACGAAATGAAGCTGATCATCGATCTCGCTTACGCCAAGGGACTCTCGGGGATGCGAGCCGAGATCAGTGACACCGCCGAGTGGGGGGACTACGAGAGCGGTCGCCGGGTGATTGGAGAGGCCAGTCGAACGGCCATGCGTGAGGTTCTCGACGAGATCCAATCCGGTGCCTTCGCAAAGAAGTGGATCGAAGAGGCGCATTCTGGCGCGCCGAACTTCGAGCGCCGCCGGCAGGAGGAGCGTGTCCACATTCTCGAAACCACAGGAGATGCGCTTCGCGGGCGCATGTCCTGGTTATGAGTAAGGGGGGGCAGGGGAAGGGCAATCCACTTCCCGAACGCACAGAGTGGATCTGGTACAACGGCGAGATCATCCCATGGGAGGACGCGCAACTCCACGTGATGAGCCATGTGGTGCACTACGGATCGTCGGTTTTCGAGGGGATCCGGTTCTACGACACGCCGCACGGACCGGCCGCGTTTCGACTCTCCGACCACATGCGGCGCTTCGTGAATTCGGCGCGCATCTACCGAATGGACATCGAACTCAGCATAGATGAGCTCAGCGACGCATGCCGGGAAGTGGTGAATCGAAACGGCCTGGAGGCGGGATATCTTCGCCCGGTGGCCCTCCGGGGCCTGGGAGCGCTTGGACTCCATCCCGGCAAGAGCCCGGTGCAGACGTACGTCGTTTGTTGGCCTTGGGGCCAGTATCTGGGCACCGAGGCCCTCCAGGAGGGGGTGGACGTCTGCATTTCGAGCTGGACCCGTCCGGCCCCCAACACGCTGCCGACGCTCGCCAAGGCCGGTGGAAACTACGTGAACAGCCAACTCATGCGGTTGGAGGCGGAGGAGAACGGGTACGCGGAAGCGATCGGGCTTAGCCCCACCGGGCTCGTAAGCGAAGGGAGTGGCCAGAACCTCTTCGTAGTCGACGCCGGCGTGCTCTACACGCCACCGCTCGACGGTACACTCTTGAACGGAATCACGCGTGATTCGGTGCTCAAGTTAGCTGCGAACCTCGGTATTCAGACGCGTGAACAGGCGATTCCCAGAGAAATGTTATACATCGCCGACGAGCTGTTCTTCACCGGGACGGCGTCGGAGATCACTCCAGTGCGCAGCGTTGACCGAATCGAGGTCGGGGGTGGTGGCGTGGGTCCAATCACGGAAACTCTTCAGAAGGAATACCTCGGGATCGCGAGGGGTGAACGTCCAGATCGCTATGGATGGCTCGAGCCCCTCAGCCACCCTGCGAGCGAGGTGGTTCTGTGAGCAAAGGACCGTTGACGCTCCCCTTGATCAGTCACGAGCTCGTTCTCGGGCGCGACCGTGCTGCGGCCCGAGCGATGCTCCGTGCCGTGGGACTTCGTGACGAGGATTTCGGTCGCCCCCTGATCGGGATCGCGAACACGTGGACCGACACGACGCCCTGTAACGCTCACCTTCGAGATCTCGGCGAATGGGTCAAGGAGGGCGTTCGCGAGGCCGGCGGTGTTGCCCTTGAGTTCAACACCATCGCCGTCTCGGACGGAATTACGATGGGCACCGCCGGGATGACCGCCTCCCTCGTGAGCCGGGAAGTGGTAGCGGACTCCATCGAGCTGGTAGGCCGGGCGTACTTTTTCGACGGCGTGGTGACACTTTCGGGCTGTGACAAGACGATCCCCGGCACTGTGATGGCGATGGCCCGCCTGAATCGGCCGTCCCTCATGCTTTATGGGGGTTCCATTCAACCGGGGCGCCACAAGGGCCGAGACGTCACGATTCAGGACGTCTTCGAGGGTATCGGTGCCTGCGCGGCCGGTCGGATCACGCAAGAGGAGTTGGACTCGCTGGAGCGGGATGCTTGTCCGGGCGCGGGTGCGTGTGGCGGCCAGTTCACCGCCAACACCATGGCCACCGTGTTCGAGACTATGGGTGTATCGCCGATGGGGAGCGGCTCTGTTCCTGCCACCGACCCCGCCAAAGAGGGTGTCGCGCGGGCGTGTGGCCGACTGGCCGTGGAGTTGGTCGAGTCCGGGCTGAAGGCGCGGGACCTCATCACCAGAAAGAGTCTGGAGAACGGGATCGCAGCCGCCGTGGCGACTGGAGGATCCACCAATGCCGTGCTGCATCTCCTCGCGCTTGCGCACGAGGCGGGTGTGGAGCTGGGGATTCGTGACTTCGACGAAATCAGCGCGCGCACCCCGTGGATCGCTGACCTGAAGCCGGGTGGGCGATTTGTCGCCACCGATCTCCATCAGGCCGGGGGTGTGGCGCTGGTGTTACGGCGCCTTCTCGAGGCCGGGCTCCTCCATGGTGATGCCATGACTGTGACCGGACGCACGTTGGCTGAGGAAGTGCAAGACGCCACCGAGACCACGGGCCAGGAGGTCGTTCGGACCCTCGACAATCCGCTCAAGGCGCAGGGTGGCCTCGTGGTGCTCCACGGCAACCTCGCGCCGGACGGCTGCGTGCTGAAGATTGCCGGAACCGAACGAATCTTCCACAAGGGTCCGGCCCGTGTGTTCGAGGGTGAAGAGCCCGCCTTCAAGGCCGTTCAGAATGGTGAGATCCAGGAGGGGGACGTCGTGGTGATCCGCTCCGAAGGGCCGCGCGGCGGACCGGGTATGAGGGAGATGCTGGCGGTCACAGCCGCCCTGTCCGGGTCGGGCCTCGGCGAGTCCGTTGGCTTGTTGACAGACGGACGCTTCTCTGGAGCGACACACGGCCTGATGGCGGGGCACGTTGCGCCAGAGGCAGTTGCGGGTGGGCCCATCGCGGGGGTACGGGACGGAGATGAGATCACCCTGGACATCGAAAACCGCACGGTTTCAGTGGATGTGGATGACGAGGAGTTGAGCCGGCGGGCGGCGGAGTGGACGCCCATCGATCGAGGGATCGAGCCAGGTGTGATGGCCAAGTATGCGAAGCTGGTGTCGTCGGCAGCGACGGGGGCGACCACGAGCTAGGCCTGTGTTTCCGCGTTCCTAGGCCTCCGAGCCACGGGGCAGCTGGTTGTCCTTCTCCGGAACCGGAAGGGCCGGGCGGGGGGCGAACGCCGGTTGCACGGTCCAGGCAGCGACCGCCCCGACTCCCAACGCCATGACACCCATCAGCCAATTCTCGAAATTGATGGCGGTCGCACCCATCGCGAGAGCCGGGAGGAAGACCCAAGACGAGCGCTTTCCGAGACTTCGATACTCGTGCTCTTCGTCGATTCGGTCCTGTGCTTGGAGCAGTTCCTCCCCCGGGGAGAGCTGTGAATGTGCGACCTCGAGGTGGAAGGCCTTCCGGTTGCCAGTCTTGTCCTGGAGCCGACTGTGGGTCAACTGCCATGAGGCCACGCTCGCCGGGAGGAGACCGGCGATACCGAGGAGGAATCCCGGGGCACCAGGAAAGAACGCCAACGCACCGCTGAACGCGCACAGGCCTATGAGGATGAGGTGCGAGGCGAGCATCCTCCTCCAACGCGCTATGTCACGACGGCTGAAGACGATCGACCCCACTGTGAGTAGGAGGAGGATCCAGAAGAGAGGTTCGTATCCCATCTCACCACCTAGAGGCTTGAGGCCATCCTCGCTTCTTCGAACGCCTTAATCTCAGCCTCGAGCCCCAGCGTAACCCCGATGTCGTCCAGGCCGTTCATCAGGCAGTGACGCCGAAACGGGTCGATCGAGAAGCCGGCGGTCCAGCCGCTCCCGTCCCGGACCTCCTGGGCTTCCAGGTCCACCGTGACTTCGTAGCCGTCCCCGGCGCGTGCGGCCGTCATGATGTGGGCCACCTCGGCGCCCCCGAGTTCGACAGGCAGGAGACCGTTTTGGTAGCAGTTGCTCTTGAAGATGTCGGCGAAGCTCGATGAGATGATTGCCCGAAAGCCATAGTCCAACAGCGCCCACGGTGCGTGCTCCCGAGAGGACCCACACCCGAAGTTCCGCCCCGCTACCAGAACTGATCCCCCCTCGAACTCGGGGCGGTTGAGAGTGAAATCGGGGTCGGGCGAGCCGTCCTTTCCGAGGCACCAGTCGTAGAACAGGAACTGCCCATACCCGGTTCGCTCGACCCGCTTCAGAAATTGCTTGGGGATGATCTGGTCGGTGTCGACGTCCACGCGATCCAACGGCGTGACTTTGCCGGTATGAGAGGTGAATCGATCCATGGCTAGACCCACTCCCGTACATCGACAAAATGTCCCGATACCGCGGCCGCGGCGGCCATGGCCGGACTCACGAGGTGAGTCCGGCCTCCGCGACCCTGCCGTCCCTCGAAGTTCCGGTTCGAGGTGGAGGCGCACCGCTCGCCGGGGGCCAGAATGTCGGGGTTCATTCCAAGGCACATAGAACATCCTGCCTCACGCCACTCGAAGCCCGCGTCTCGGAAGATTTGGTCCAAACCCTCCTCCTCGGCCATTCGCTTGACGGTCGCGGAGCCTGGAACGACCATTGCGTGAACTCCCTTGTGCACACGTTTACCCTTTAGGACGGAGGCGGCAGAGCGAAGGTCTTCGATGCGTGAGTTCGTGCAGGAGCCGAGAAAAACCCGGTCGATTGCGATCTCTTGGATGGGCGTACCCGGCTCGAGCGCCATGTATTCCAGCGCCCTCTCGACCGCCTCTCGGTCATCCGGGGATGCCCCCGGTGCCGGACCCGGAACCGCGCCGGTGACCCCGACCGACATCCCCGGATTGGTGCCCCATGTCACAAAGGGCTCCAGTGACGTGGCGTCGATCTCCACGGTCCGGTCGAAAACGGCTCCCGCGTCGGTTCGGAGCTCCACCCATCGGTCCGCCGCCTCGTCGAAAGCACTCCCTTTGGGAGCGTTCGGCCGGCCCCTCAGATAGCGCGTGGTCTCGTCGTCGGGCGCGATCATCCCCGCCGGCGCACCCGCCTCGATCGACATGTTACACACGGTCATTCGGGCTTCCATGGAAAGAGCGCGCACGGCTTCTCCCGTGTACTCGATCACGTGTCCACCCCCTCCGCCCACACCGATCCGGCTGATGATCGCCAGGATGAGGTCTTTGGCCGTGACACCCGCGGGGAGATCGCCGGTTACCCGAATCTCCATGGATTTCGGTCGGGACATGGGCAGGCATTGTGTCGCCAGGACGTGTTCCACCTGCGAGGTTCCGATACCGAAAGCGAGCGCTCCGAAGGCACCGTGAGTGGACGTGTGGCTGTCTCCACAGACGATGGTCATGCCGGGTTGCGTGAGCCCCATCTCCGGTCCCATCACATGCACGATGCCCTGATGGGGGCTATCGATGTCGTAGAACGTGACGCCGAACTCCTTGGCATTCTGCCGTAGCGTCTCGATCTGGGTCCGAGCCAGATCGTCCACGATTGGAAGAGACCGGTCGGTCGTCGGCACGTTGTGGTCAACGGTGGCCACGCACAGGTGCGGCCGTCGCACGCGACGTCCGGCGAGCCGGAGCCCCTCGAACGCCTGCGGTGAGGTGACTTCGTGGAGCAGGTGCAAGTCGATGTACAGCAGGTCCGGCCGGTCGGCCTCGCTGTGCACCAGATGCGCATCCCAGATCTTGTTGAGCATGGTTTTAGGCATCGGCGGCTACCTCCGCCTCGGCAATCGCGACCGCGACGGCCGCCCCCATCTCTGCCGTCCCCACAGCCGCTTCGCCCTCGCGGGCGATGTCCCTCGTGCGAAGCCCGTCCTCGAGCACCCGTTCCACCGCATTTTCGATGGCCGTGGACTCCGCTTCGAGCGAGTAGACGTGGCGGAGCAGGAGCGCAGCCGAGAGGATCATCGCCAGGGGGTTGGCGGTGCCGGTGCCAGCGATGTCCGGAGCCGAGCCGTGGATCGGCTCGAAGATGCCGCCGCCGTTGCCGATGCTCGCGGACGCCAGCAGGCCGATGGATCCAACGACGGCGGCGGCCTCGTCGCTTAATACGTCTCCGAACAGGTTGGGTGTCAGCATGACATCGAAGCTCGAAGGGTTGAGCACGAGTTCCATGGCCGCACGATCGACCAGCATGTGGTCGCATTCGACGTCCGGAAACTCCCTGGCGATCTCGTCGACCACGCGGCGCCAGAGGCGGGAGCTATGCAGCACATTGGCCTTGTCGATGGAGAGCACGCTCTTCTTACGCCCCCGCGCCGTGTGGAAGGCCATCCGTGCGATGCGGGCTACTTCGTCTTGATGGTACGCCATGGTGTCCACCGCCGCCCGCCCGTCTTCAATGGGCCCACGCGGCTCGCCGTAGTACAGGCCGCCGGCCAATTCGCGGACGATCACGAGGTCGGTGCCCTCCACGATTTCGGGCCGTAGCGGGGAGGCCGAAGCCAGGGCGGGCAGGAGCCTAACCGGACGGAGGTTGGCGTAGCACCCCATCTCCTTACGAAGGGCCAGGAGTGCGGCCTCCGGTCGAAGCTCGACGGGCACCCCCTCGGAGCGTGGATCCCCTACAGCCCCTAGAAGTACGGCGTCCGCGCTGCGGCAGGCTGCCAAGGTCTCCGGCGGGAGGGGATGCCCACTCCGCTCGTATGCGGCGAACCCCACGTCATGGACGTCGGTGATGAACTCGTGGCCGAAACGCGCGGCGGTCGCTCGCAGCACATGGAGGGACGCTTCCGTGACCTCGGGCCCGACTCCATCTCCGCCGAGGACGGCAATCCGCCAGGTCAGACCTCCCACAAGTGGCTCTCCTTCTCCAACTCCACCCCCTCGAGCGCCTCGGCCTGTTCAGCCTTATTGAGCACGTTGATGTAGGCGCGGGCCGCGGCGTCAACTACGTCGGTTGAGGCGCCTCGTCCGGCGAACGTCCGTCCACCGATGCGCGCGTGAAGGTTGACTTCTCCGATCGCATCCCGGCCCGGCGTGGCGGCCACGATCTCGAAGTCTTCGATCTCGATCGTAGCGTCGACCAGCTCATCAATTGCCGAGAAAGCCGCGGCGATGGGACCGTCGCCCTTGCCCGACGCCTCCCTCGGAGGCTCGTCGCCGTGCGACACCCTGACACGTGCCGTGGACCACTGGCCTCCGCAGTTTACGTCCAGTTCAACGAGCCGGAAGGATTCGGGCGTGTCCATCATGGCCCCGTGGTGCAGAATGACCAGGAGGTCTTCGTCGAGAATCGACTTTTTCTGGTCCGCAACGAGCGTGAATAGTTTGTAGGCCCGATCGAGCTCGTCATCTGACAGGTCGTAGCCGAGCTCCTCATACCGATTGCGCAGGCCGTGCCGTCCGGAGTGTTTTCCCAGGATCAACTGTGTTCCGGGTGCGCCCACCATTTCCGGAGTCATGATCTCGTAGGTCATGCGCTCCTTCAGCATGCCGTGCTGGTGGATGCCGGCCTCGTGCGAAAAGGCGTTGCGGCCCACGATCGCCTTGTTGGGCTGCGGGTGGATGCCCGTGATGTGGGAAAGTAGCTGGCTGGCCTTGTAGAGCTCCGTGGTATCGATGTCCGTATGGTGCTCGGTCAGATCCTTCCGGACCTTGAGCGCCATGACGATTTCCTCGAGCGAGGCGTTACCGGCACGTTCACCAATCCCGTTGATCGTACATTCGACTTGTCGTGCGCCCGCGTCTAAGGCGGCCAGCGAATTGGCCACCGCGACGCCGAGGTCGTCGTGACAGTGTACACTGACAACGGTGTTCTCGAGACCCGCCACATCTCGGAACAGGGTCTCGATCAGGGACCGGTATTCGTTGGGTAGCGTGTATCCGACCGTGTCGGGGATGTTGATAGTGGTGGCACCGGCTTCGACGGCTACCTGAACCACCTGACAGAGGAATGCCACGTCGGTTCGGGTGGCGTCCTCGGCGCTGAATTCGATGTCGTCAACCAGTTTCTTGGCACGTTCGACTGCCTCGCTCACGCGCTCCAGGCATTCCTCACGCCCGATCTCTAGCTTGTGCTTCAAATGAATGTCGGAGGTAGCCAGGAAGACGTGGATTCTGGGCTTGGCCGCCGCCTCGATCGCCGCCCCCGCACGGTCGACGTCCAACGGGTGAGCTCGGGCGAGGGCCGCGATCACCGGGCGCCTGACCTCTTTGACAATGGCGCGCACCCCCTCGAAGTCGTCGTCGGAGGCCACGGGGAATCCCGCCTCAATGACATCGACGCCCAGCCTGTCGAGCTGGGCCGCCATCCTGAGCTTTTCGGCCGTGGACATCGTGGCTCCGGGCGATTGTTCGCCATCCCTCAGCGTCGTATCAAAAATCGTGATCTTGGCCATGATCGTGCCTACCCTGCTTCGAGTCCTATGCGAGAATAAAAAACGGGCCCCTCGTTGCTGAGAGGGCCCGCGCGTCGCCGCGTGTCAGTCTCGTTCCGTCAGGCTATGCCGAGTTCCAGAGACCGATGCCCCCTCCCCAAAGGAGTAAGCTCCGTAAGTCGAAGGCTTCTAAGACTGGAGAGGTTTCTGGACATGGTCCCTGCGTGCTTCACTGAAAGAAAGTCTCCTCAGGAGACAAGGGTAAAGCTCTAGATAGAGGAAGGAGGCTGTCCCTGTCAAGCCTTCTCGTTGTGCTATACTCTTGGCCAGCGTTTCACTTGGGCCGAGGGCTCCTGGCCTTGACTCGACAAGGTGTGAATGAAAATAGGACTGGTTGGGTTCGCGGGCTCCGGAAAAACAACCGTCTTCAACACGATGACGGGCATGGACGTACCCGTGGGCTTCGGCGGGGAACTGCGACTCGGAATCGTACGAGTTCCGGACGAGCGGATCGACGAGCTGTCCGCCGTTTTTTCCCCGAAGAAGACGACCTATGCCGAGATGAGCTTTTGTGACGTTCCCGGCGAGCATGGGGCTGAGAAAAAGGGGCTGTCTCGCCGGGGGCTTCAACAGATCCGTGACCAGGAGGCGCTCTGTCTGGTGCTGCGTGACTTCGTCAACCCCGCGATCGACGGGGATCCAGATCCGGCCGGGGATCTGGAGGCTTTCCACACCGAATGTTTGTTCGCTGATCTCGAGATCGTCGAGCGTAGGCTCGAGCGGGCGAAGAAGGAGCGCGCCGAGGCGCAGGAGGTGGCGGCGTTCGAGGTGATGAAGTCGACCCTCGAGGGGGAGTGTCCGTTGCGGGTGCTCAGGGCAGAGCAGTTAAATCCCGACTATCTGCGGGGCTACGGGCTGCTCACCGACCGCCCCTTGCTTGTGGCCCTGAATCGCAATGAGACCGAGGCCGGAGCGCCCTTGCCCGAAGGGATCGCCGCTCGGCTCGAGGAGTTGGATGCGGCCGGTCTGGTGTTGTCGGCCAGTGTGGAAGCGGAGATCGCGGGGCTCGAGCCAGGGGATCAGGCCGCGTTCCTGGAAGATCTGGGGCTCAGTGAGCCCGCGCTGGCGCGCTTCATCCGAACGGCGTATGGCCTCCTGGACCTCATATCGTTTTTTACCGTCGGCGACGACGAGGTGCGTGCCTGGACGATCCGGCGCGGGACGCGCGCACGCCAGGCGGCGGGCCGCATTCACTCCGATCTTGAGCGGGGCTTCATCCGGGCGGAGGTGATTCCCCACTCGATCTTCATGGAGTTCGGATCCGAGCTGGCCGTGAAGGACGCAGGGCGATTACAGGTCGAGGGAAAAGACTACGTCGTATCCGACGGTGACATCATGCACGTACGGTTCAACGTCTGAGGCACACTCGCTGGTGGGTCCCACGTGAAGGCCCATCTTACCCGGACACGTATGACTGGTGACACTCGTAACACGCTAGAAAAGGGCACCGAAATGCTTTTGACCACCACCCCCTCGATCGAGGGGAAATCCGCCCGAGAATACTTGGGCATCGTGACCGGTGAGGCCATCATCGGGGCGAACATCCTGAAAGACATCATGGCGGCGGTGCGCGATGTCGTGGGGGGACGTGCACGTGCCTATGAGGATGCGGTCCGTACTGCGCGCCAGGATGCACTGCGTGAGATGGCTCAGCATGCGGAGAGCCTGGATGCGAATGCCGTGGTCGGGGTCGACCTCGACTACGAGGTGCTCGGTAGGGCCGGGAGCATGCTGATGGTTAATGCCTCAGGGACTGCCGTGAAACTCGGGTAGGTGCGGACGATCGTCGCGACCTCAGTGGTTCCGCACCCAAGTCAGTCGCTGACTGCCCCCGTCGGGTGTGAGCGCAAGACGGTCGGGTCCCTCGAAAACGAACGCACGTATCTGGTCGCTCCCAACGAAGGGTATGGACGAGCTGCCCTCCACGTGATGGGTGACCGTCTGTGCCGACCTGTCCAACGTGTAGCGTCCATAATAGCTGAAGTGCCGCCTTGACAGCCTTGCCGCCACCGCCTGAGAGCTAAGGTCGCCAGAGTCTCTCGTGTCGATGTCTGCACAGCCGAGCTGAGCAGACATGTGTCCATCGCCCGTGTAGGCGATAATGCCGCTCACGCCGCCTTCGTCCTCCGAGCAGCGAGGCCTACCGTCCGCGAGGGTCCAGGACTCGAGGTGCCAGGAACCTACGATGCCATGAGACTGGGCGTCGGCAGTCTCTTGAGCCTTCGCCGCCAAAGGGAGCGCACACGCCGCCACTATGAAGCCAAGCCAGAGATTGCGAGAAGTGTTCGACATGTCGTCCCCCGTCGTGTCGGGTTTGTGTCCAGCGTGACGCCCAACGGCTCACGTTTCTGTTGCACGCGTCCAACATGCGATTCGCGAGCGCGTCGCGCGACCCCCGGCAAGGGAGCCTCCTCGGACCGGGAGGATGAATATAGCCGTCTAAGGTTCCCGCCGAGCAGGTGCGATCAAGGATCCAACCTCGAGACCGAGGAGGTTCCCGTCTTGGCCTCTCAGCTTGATCGGAATGGTGCGCCCCGGGGTGCCTAGCAACCGTTTACCTATGTGGAAGTGGAGATGCGGTTGGCCTGCGAAGCCGGTTGCGCCGCTCCAACCCAACCCATCTCCTACGCCCACGGTATCACCGATCGACACTGGAATGCCGCGCATGAGATGACCGTAAGAGGCCATCGTTCCGTCGCTGTGTGCCACCACTACGAGGTTGGCCCGCTCTAAAAGGTCCGGATCCGTCCCGCCTACCGTAAAGCCGTCTTGCAGGTAGAACACAATTCCCGCTCGGGCCGCAAGAACTGGCGTGCCCTGCGGCATCGCGAAGTCCAGGGAGTAACGCATGCTGGCCAAGTGCGAACCGGCTCCGTTGAACCCTTGACTCAGTTCACGTGGGCGGTTGCCGCCAAACGGGACCGCGTAAAGGTGATCGGCGTCCGCCTCGGTGGTGCTTGCACCTAGGTCGATTGAAATCGTAAGCTCGGGGCGTGTCGACCGATCCTGAACGATGTTT
>Ga0114996_10008574_pt1 | contig 11340 bp, 11 predicted proteins | sample ArcticOcean_MG_C_4_FD_87039 | JGI IMG/M metagenome (GOLD analysis project Ga0114996, IMG submission 87039) | Marine microbial communities from western Arctic Ocean - ArcticOcean_MG_CB4_134 | ecosystem: Environmental > Aquatic > Marine > Oceanic | place: Arctic Ocean: Canada Basin | collected... | reverse complement strand
TTATAATATTAACACCGAGTACATCCCTATCGATAGTATTGATAAACCATAGTACTTAAATAGAAAAGATCTTTTGCGATTTTTATGTTTTATCGTATATATTGTCAAAACTCCTAATAACCAACCTCCTGATAAGGCAAGAAGATAAAAATACTTTTCAGGAATTCTACGTTGGTTGTAGATCGCAAATCGTTTATCCAATGATAGTGAAATCAACGAAATTAAATTAAGAAAAATAACTAATAATAGAAGCATTTAATTTATAAAATAATTGTACGCTTCACATGATAAACGGGCTATCAGATCACATGCTACTCCATGGCCTGCTCTACCATCTGCCAAACTAGTTGGTACATTTTCAGTAAAAACAGTCATTATAAATAATGGTGTATCATCTGAAAAGATAATTCCAGCATCATTATAATTTCGAGCTCCGGTACCTGTTTTATGCGCAACTTTTGTACCTTTTGGGAGTAACGCAGGTAGTTTATTATTAAGTTTTTGATTTAGTAATATATCTACAGCAATCTTGCATAGTTCTTGAGAAGAACCAAGTTTATTTGCAACTTTTTCATCATTTGTACCTTGCGAAATTAAATCCAATATCAATCCAACATCATTTGGTGTTGTACTATTTGTATAATCTAAAGAATGGTCTATTGGTAAATCTAATGGGGGTAATTTGTGACGATGAGTTGTACCAATCATTCCAATGGATTGGGAAAATTCGTTAATACTATCCAAACCTAACAAATTTGCGACAATGCCTGTAGATGTATTGTCACTTACAATAATCATCATAGTTAATACATCATAGAGTTGTACAGTAAAACCAGGACGAAGGTATTGAAAACAACCAGATGAATTACCTACATATTGATTCGTTTGATCGATACGTATAGACTGGTCTAATGAAAGTTTTCCTTCATGTATCCATTTCATTGTATTCATTAATATAGCTATTTTTCTTGTACTCGCAGAAGGTACTACAACATCACCATAATAATTAGCACTTTTATTATTCTGTAGGTTTTTTAGATACCATCCACTTTGAAATGGTACTTCTAAGCACATATTATTCAAACGATCTACCAATTCTTCCATATCTTTACCTACCCTTCATAACTTGGTCTGGTTAATTCAAAAACATCATATGTGTGGGTATACATATTTCCCGCCAATCTGCCAACAGGTTTTAGTTTTTCATGATTTATTCTATGACCAGAAATAATTTCATCATCAATATGCAATTGAATAATTTCTCCAATAACCAATCCTTGAGGGTGAGCCTCAGTTCCAAGAGTTATAATTCTATCTAATTTACATTCCATGTTAACAGGACTTTCTCTTAATCTTGGGGGTTTAACAAGTTCTGAATCAATTTGTGTAAGATTAGCTATATCAAATTCATTTACGTCTTCGGGATACTCTGCAGCAGTTGTATTCATGGCTTCTACAATATTCTCATTAACTATATTCACAACAAATTCACCATTTTGCTCAATATTAGATAAACTATCTTTCAATTTCCCATCGGATGTAAACTTTGAGGAAGAAAAAATAATTAATGGCGGATCGTAAGATACTGCATTAAAAAAAGAATATGGAGATAAATTTACGTTTCCTGAATTTGATATAGTAGAAACAAAAGCAATAGGACGAGGTACAACAACACCAGTTAATACCCTATTAAAACCTTCAAATGTTTTTGGGTTGATTTTCACTTTAATTCTCTCCTGTCAAATTTATTTAATATAAGACATTGCTTTTGAAGCAAATGTGTCCAAAAGTTTCAAACTTGAATTTACACTCATACCAGGATACACCATACGAAAAATTCCATATTCCATACCAAGTTCTTTATATTTTAGTAATTGAACACAATCTAGAGTTGATATAACTTGAAGATTATTAATATCATTATAAGTAAAATAATCCACGAACTATTACTCCTTCGCTACCATATACTTCTATCTTACTATGCTGTGATGCTCCAGCTATAGTTGAATGAAAATATAAAACTAATGCCCCATCACCTTTTTCAGCTAAAACAGTATTTGATTCTGGACGAACTGAAATTCCATAATGGTCCATATTATCTAATTCCTGCTGAAAAGTTGTGCGATTTGCAAAAAGTTTAACCTGATTGTCAAAAATCCTATTAACAACTTCAAATCATAATTTTTGTACTTTTTGGGCATAGGTACCAATATTTTTAAAATTTTGCTTCCTATCTACGCCTATAGGTTGTTGGCACATTCCACTTAAAGACACTCCTAATTTCATGTTGCCCTCATAATCGTTATTCACTATTGTATGTATTATAGTAATTAATACTATAAATTCTAATACACATTAACTTATTATATTAAGTATAATATGATAATTTAATGTAACTAAAGTTTAACTTGATTTAACAAATGGAGGACTTGATGAACCTTGCAAAAAGAATGGACCGGCTAGGTACTGAAACTGCTTTTGAAGTTTTAGCAAAAGCAAGGAAATTAGAGCAAGAAGGAAAGCATATTATTCATCTAGAAATAGGTGAACCTGATTTTGAAACTGCTGATCATATCAAAAAAGCTGCAATTGATGCACTTAATGGGGGATACACCCATTATGTTCCAACAACTGGAATTTTAGAAGTGCGTGAAAGCATATCAAAAAATATCTATGCCACTAGAAAGGTTCAGTTTAATGAAGATCAGATTGTAATAACTCCCGGGGCAAAACCTATTATGTTTTTCACTATTTTAGCATTAGCCGAACCTGATTTTGAAGTTGTGTATCCAGATCCGGGATTTCCAATCTATGAATCAATGATAAATTTTTGTGGAGGAAAAGCTATACCAATGCCTCTACGAGGTGATTCAAACTACCATCCAGATATTCAAGAATTAGAAACTTTGATCAATGATCGAACACGATTACTTATTTTAAACTCTCCAAATAATCCTTGTGGTTCAGTATTAAATCAAGAAGAAACTGAAGCTATCGTCGCCATAGCTGAAAAATACCCAAACCTTTATATTCTTTCAGATGAAGTATACAAAGATATTATTTATACCGGAAAGCATTTAAGTGTTTCTCAATATGAAAGTATAAAAAAACGAGTAATAATTCTTGATGGCCTTTCAAAAAGTTATGCTATGACTGGATGGAGACTGGGATATGGTGCATTTCCTGAAGAACTTGTACCACACATAACCAAATTAGCTGTGAATAGTGTTTCATGTACTAGTGCTTTTTCACAAATGGCTTTAATTGCCGCATTAGAAGGAGACCAATCAGGGGTGGTTAAAATGGTACAAGAATTTTCACAAAGACGCGAAGTTATAGTATCAGGTTTACAAAATATAAAAGGCGTAAAATGTCCAAACCCAGAAGGTGCCTTTTATGTTTTTGCCGACATATCTGAAACAGGGCTTTCAAGTAGTCAATTCGAAACCAAATCATTGCAGGAAGCAGGTGTAGCAATACTTTCAGGAACTGCATTTGGTAAATATGGTGAAGGTTTTATCCGTTTATCATATGCAAATTCTGTGGAAAATATAAATATTGCTATTGATCGATTAGATAAGATGGTAAATTCTATTTAAGAATTCACCATAGCAGTAAATTCAAGTTCTATACGAAGTTCATCATCTAATATTAAAATAAACCCAAGATTTGGTTTTTCAATATCAAAGTATGAGAAATCAAACTTTGTCACTGCTGTACCATTTACTATATCGTCAACTACAGATGTTTGAACCAACCATTCGACAGGTTTAATTACCCCATGAACAGTCATATCACCAAACATTTTGAATGTATGGTCTCCTATTGTTGGGAAAGGCCAATCTAAACCTTCGATAGTATCAGGGACAAAAATCGCTTCAGGATATTTATTAGATTCAAGTGCACTCTTCTTAATATAATCGTCTCTTTTATTTGAGTCACTTTTTAAATTCTTAAGATCAACTATAATGATTGATTCGCCTGGAATTATATTCCCTGATTCATTAAAAACTAATCTACCCTTAGTAACTTTTGTCTCCCCCACTACATCTTTCGGGGAAATCCAACGTACTAATTGTTCATAAACGATATAACGTGCTATCGATGTGGGGTCTATATCTACTGATAAACTAGATTGGGTATTTTCTGTTGCTAATTTGGCCTTAGCGTCTTGTGTGCCGACTGTTGGTGTTGTTGGTGTTGTTGGTGTTGTTGGTGTTGTTGGTGTTGTTGGTGTTGTTGGTGTTGTTGGTGTTGTTGGTGTATTAACAATATTTAATTCTGTTTCTATTATATTTTCTTTTTCGGAATCATTACCAGAACATGCAAGTAATAATATTAATAACACTGTTATAGGGAATATATTTTTATTCATTTACTTTTCCTAATGATCAATAGTTCTATTTGATTTGCTTTAATTATATACCAAAGCTATTAAGAGAAAAAGAAAGAGCCCAATAATTGGGCTCTTTCAAAAGTTAAGAAGGTATTAGTTACGCGATTGATCCAATGATTTTTTCTTGTAATCTATCTCTTTTTACCTGAGCTTGTTCCTCAGTAATTTTTCCAGATTCTATAGCAGAAACAATTCTTGATTCAAGTTCTTCAGGAGTCATTAGTCGAGGTTTGCCAGGAACAGTAAAGGGCTTAAAGTGATGTACATGATGCCTTAGCCTAAAATGTTCAAGTCCTAAACGGTCACCTTTACGTTCTAATTTCTGGTCGAATCTTTCACGCTTTTCTTGCGCCTCTTCCTGAGTTATATTACCACTAGCAATATCTTCAGTTAATCTTTCTTCTAATTTTTCAGTTTTCATCTCACTAATTGCGGTAGTAAAAGCACTTACTAATTCTGTCTCACTAATTCCCAGTATAGAAGCTACACGAGCAATCAGTGGATTATTCGCAATTCTTTCAGATGTATTATCAGCTAATACAACTGTAGAAGTCATACCAATTACTAAAACACTTAATACAATTGAACCCGTAATCCATTTTTTCATTTTCTTCATTTTATACCTCACTCAATAATCTTAATGATTGTTAGTTAATACAAACAGTTTGTATAGTTATAAACGAAGTAACTCATAAAATGTCAGGTTATGGTAAAAGATTGTCATGTGGTATTGCCCAAGGAGCTTTACCTACAAATGGCCGAGGTAGTTTTGCTGTATCCATCATATCTACATCGATTAGTGCTGGTCTTTTAGCTGCTATAGCTTCAGCTATGGCGTCTCCCACTTTAGTAGGGTCAGTAACTTTTATACCTAAAGCTCCAAACGATTCAGCCATTTTTACAAAATTAGGATTTACAAATTCTGTACCGTAATCTCCAGTCCAATCTTCCTCTAAGTCTCGTCTCACATTCCCATAATGATTATCATTAAAAACAACAGCCACGGTATTAATCCCATATTTTACAGCTGTTGATAATTCCTGAACATTATACATAAATCCGCCGTCACCAGAAATAGATACAACAGGAACATCTGGTTTAGCAACTTTAGCACCTAAAGCTGTCGGATAAGCATAACCGAGATTCCCAGAATATCCTGAGTCAATATAAGTAGAAGTAAAATATGTTTTCCAAAATGCTCTAGAATAATAACCCATTTGAGTCATATCCCACACTGTAATTGTTTCTTTAGGCATTCCTTCACGTAAAGATTGTAAAATTGAATTTTGAGGTTCTGTTATCTGGTCCCCAGAAGACAATTGTTCACGTATATTAGCGACCTTTTCTGAAGGAGAGTTTAAAGATGTCCCACCAAGTTGATTTACTTTTTCAATCAACTTTTGTATAGATAACTTTGCATCTCCATGCACGGATTTTATAGATTTTTGAATTCGACTCTCCAAAATTTTTGTTTCATCAGGATCAATATCTATATGAATTATTTCACATCCATCTCCAGCAGGATTCCTAAGTGCAAATCTAGAACCTATTACTATAATTAAATCAGAGCTTTCAACTAATTCCTTTATTGGGCCAATACCGCTTAAAGAGGAACCTAAACTATGCTTGTGTTCATCTGAAATAACGCCCTTAGAACCTGCACTCGTAATAACAGGGATATTAGTAGATTCAGTAAGCTTTAATAATTCCTCTTCAGCTTGAGATCTCACAACTCCAGTACCTGCATAAATAATTGGATTATTTGCTGCAACAATTAATTTTGCAGCTCTTTCTATAGAATCATCTGAACCAGGAACACGTATTTGTGGAGCAGATTCGTATAATTCAACTTCATCTTTTTCCACCATTGTTTCAGGTGGCATTTCAACTTCAACAGGTCGCGGATGTCCATTACGTAATTCGGAGAATACTTCAGCCATAGAATCTGGAATATCTTTTAAATTCATTATTCTTTTTTGAAATTTTGTTACTGGTTTTATCGTTTCTAGTTGATCATTAACTTCGTGAAGGCCACCTAAGTTTTTACCAATGGTAGCTCGAGGTATTTGTCCAGCAATCATCAATACTTGTGAAGATACAGCGTAAGCCGTAGATAAACCAGCGGCAGCATTATATAAACCTGGTCCTGGAACAACCATAGCTACTCCAATACCTCTACTAGCTCTAGCATATCCGTCAGCCATGTATGAAGTTGCCTGTTCGTGTCGAGGTACTATCATTTTTATTGCTGGGTTTTCTTTTATAGCAGATACCACGCCGTACATTTGGACACCAGGTAAACCAAAAATAACTTCTACACCTTCACGTACTAAAGAATTAACAAGTGCTTCACCACCAGACATTTTTGACATAATATAATCTCCAATAATTATTTTTGCTATTAGATAACACAGATACTATAAACTAAACATATAGCTTATGCACAGCTATTTTATCGATTTCGGAATTATAATATTACGATTATCAATTGGGATTCGAATCATGCTTAGTCTATCACCGAATATGTTTCGGATGAAATCTTGTTCCATAATTTCTTTAGAAGAACCGTTTTTCACTATAGATCCCTTATCAATAACTATTATATTATTGCAATATAAAGAAGCTAAATTTATATCATGCAATGCAGCAATTATAGTAATTTTCCGATCCTTTACCAAAGAGAGTAAAATATCCATTATTTGTATTTGATAAGAAAGATCTAAATTAGCAATAGGTTCATCTAAGAGTAAGATTTTTGTTCCCTGAGTCAACCCTTTAGCTATAAAAACTCTTTGCATTTCTCCACCAGATAATGAATCTAGCGTACGCTGGGAAAACATCTCAACACCCGTAGACTTCATTGAATGATTAGCGATTTCAATATCATTATTACTTGGCCATTCTCCCGTAGATAGATAAGGGTTTCGCCCCATTAAAACTATATCAAGACATGAAAAACCAAACATTTTTGTAGGGTTTTGAGGGACAGTTGCAATTAATTTAGCAAGATCCTTGTCCGAATAATTATTCAATCTAAAATCATCTATTTCTAAAGAACCAAATGCAGGTTTAATCAATCCGTTTATAGTATTAATTAAACTTGTTTTCCCTGAACCATTTACACCAATCAAACCATTGAAAGTGCCTGGTTTAATATCTAATGATATATTATCTAACACCTTAGTATCGTCCAGATAACAAGTTATATCTGTAATTTTTAAAACACTTTTGTTATCCATAAAATGTACGTCGTCCTCTAACAATTAAAAATATAAAAAATGGGACGCCTATAAAAGCAGTAATTACTCCAACTGGTAATTCTTGAGGATACAAGATAGTTCTTCCTATACTATCTGCAAGTATCAGCAATATTGCTCCTAATAATGCACTAAAAGGGATAAGGTATCGATAATCATATCCCCATAACAATCTAACAGTATGAGGGGCTACTAATCCTACAAATCCAATAATACCACTAACTGAAACAGCAACTGAAGTTAATAATGTACCTAGGATAATTAATATATATTTAGTTTTTTTTATATCAACTCCTACAAGCTTAGCCTCGGAATCACTTGACTGGATGATATTCATTACCCTTCTGAAATTGAATAAAAGAATGGTTGAAATTATTAGGTATGGAATTATAACCAACACTTTATCCCAATTAGAAGTATTAAAGCTACCTAAGAGCCATCCAAGTAGTGGCCTAACATCTGGATTAGTGCTTATGATAATAAAACTAGTCAATGCATTAGCAAGTGCTCCAACAGCTATACCAGATAAAATAAGTGTGTTTGAATTTAATGAACGTGACGAAAAGGCAATTATTACAGTAACTCCAACGGCAAGGACACCTCCGATAAAAGATGCAAGGGGTAAAATAGAGATATGCAATAGGACCATTGGACCTATAATCATCAAAACAATCGTGGCGCCTAAAGCGGAACCTGAAGCTGCTCCGATTAAATACGGGTCAGCAAGAGGGTTTTTAAAAATCGCTTGAAATGTTGCTCCAGAAAGTGCTATAGCAAATCCTACAAGCCCAGCCAAAAGAATTCTCGGTAATCTTATTTGATTGATTATTATAATTACACTATCAGGGATATCAGTTTGATAATTGAATATTGGAATGGCAGTTAAAAGAGAACGAATAATATCGTGTGGATAGATAATGACAGAACCAATACTTAAGGATAGGACTATAGAAACTAATAGAATTACTATTAATAAGGTATAAATTCTATATGTATTTAATTGTTGCATAACTTTATTTATAAATTAGGTTTGTTAATTCTTCAATAGTTAACAGTATATTATGGCTTGCTACACTTAAAGAGCCATTTTTTAGTACATAAACTTGGTTATTTTTTATAGCTTTAATTGACTGCAAAGCATTTTCTGAAGTTATCTGATCAAACCCCCATTTATCAGTAAAGATGAAATCAGGATTTTTTGAGACTAATTCTTCAAGACTAATTTGTGTATAGCCTGATAAACCTTGAGAAACCATATTGGTGTTAACTAATTCAAAAATACTTCCAATAAGTGTGTCCCCTCCTGGAGTCCAGTAATCAAATGTGTGATAATAAACTACAGGTTTTGTTAATGAGTTTGGCAGTTGGTCAGAAATATGATTAAGTTGGTTATCAAAAGTATCTACTAAATTATTAGCTGCTTGTATATTACCAGTTACGATACCCCAAATTTTAATATGTGCGCGGATATCTTCCAAATCAGTATCTAAGGAATTTAAGTATAAAACCTTGATGCCTAAATTTTCTAAATCGGCTGTAAAAGTCTCATAAAATACAAAAAATAAATCGGGATTAAGATCTACTATTTTTTCGTAATTCACATTAAAGGCATCTCCAACTCTTGTAATAGATGGAGAATTAGCAGGTAATTGTACGAATTGATGGGTCCCGATTATCCTATCTCCTTCACCCATGGCCAGCAAGATTTCAATGGCAGCTGCATCATAAACAATCATTTTGTTTGGGTGGTTATCGAAAACAATTGCTCTTCCATTACTATCTTGAATGTTGAAGTTAGAAATATTTGAAGTAGATGATTCTTCCAATAATGAACATGAAATAAGTAAAAGGGATATAAGTGATACCGTTACCGTCTTAATTCTAGTAGCAATAAAAAACATTTCTCCTCCCAAGTATTATAAATAAAAATAGGTCTCACGATTTCTTCGTGAGACCTATTAGTGATTTATATCAAATCAGCTGTCTCTTTAATGCGAAGAGATTCGCTAAATTGATATAGGCAGGTCTTCTGACTTACTGAAGATTAACAAATGACTTCTCAGTTCGAGCTCACTAATTTCATTGTTTTCAGTTTACAGCGGCGCTACCGTCCTGGATTTACACCAGGTTCCCTATTCTCTGTGAATAAAACAGCACCTATATCTATGTATTATTTTTGGATGTAATTATATTGATTTACTATGATGAATACAACACAATAATCTTACTTATAACCAGTCAGTTCCATATATCCTTCCCCAATTCGCTTATTTACATCATTAAGGATATTAACAGCTCCTTCCCAATAAATGAAACTACCTCAGTAGTTCCGATTTCGGCACTAATATCAATCAATATTTTCCGACTATTAGTTCCTTCTTCATAACTCTTAGATACATGGTTGAGTTTTATAAGTGCATTTTTTATATTTTTATCTACTATTAATTTGTTAATTACTATATATTTATTTTTATTATAGAATTGAAGAACTTACGTTAATTTCTAAAATTTAATGAGGAGTCAGAAATGATCTACGAATCTGAATCTGGAGACATAGAAATTTGTTTGACAGGTGAATCACTTATATCACGTAAACTCTCTGTTTTTCGTGAAGAATATTTTTTAAAACTTCGAGAAATAATAATGAATGCAGATGTTAGTTTTTCAAATGCTGAATGTCTGTTTCAAGACTATGCTGATTATCCCAACACATATGCTGGTGGTGGAAGTGGGCAAGGAACTTATATGGCAGCACCACCTGAAAGTATTAAAGAATTACAATGGTTAGGTATCGATATAGTATCTACAGCTAACAATCATGCTTCAGACTTTGGTGATCAAGGAATAATCACTAATTTAGAATTTTTAGAAGCGGCAGGAATGCCTCATGCTGGTACTGGAATGAACTTAGCAGAAGCAAGAGCTCCAGCTTATCTTGATAATCCCAAAGGTAGAATTGCTCTTATGGCAGCTGCAGATTGGGGACCTAGAGGAACAGGGGCACAACCATGGCCTTTTCCTATGGGTGTAATGGCTGGAGAGCAATCACCCTACTCTATAGGTAGGCCTGGATGTAATCTAGTCCGCCATTCAACAAAATTTACAGTAACTCAATCTGTATATAATGAACTTAAAACTTTAGCAAAAAATCTATTTAATGTTAATGAAGAAAATAAACAAATACATCTATTTGGTTCAACATTTGTTGTTGGGAAAGAATTCTCAATGGAAACAATTGCAGAAGAAGAAGATTTAGAAGAAAACTATAAATGGATGCGAGATGCAACTCAAATGGCTGATTGGACAATCTTTAGTTTTCATAATCACGGTGCTAGTAATTCGCCAGAACTTCCATCTTCTCATACACGAACACTTGCAAAAGGGTTGATTGATAATGGAGCAGATATTTTTATTGGCCACGGCCCGCACAGAGATCGAGGTATCGAAATATACAATGGTAAACCTATTTTTTACAGTTTGGGTGACTTCATTTTACAAAATGACACACCTCAATGGATCCCATACGATGTAATGAAAAGATTTGGATTAGGACATTCAGATACTCCTGCTGACTTTCATGAAGAACGAAAAAAAAGAGGATGGAATTCTAGAGTTGAAGGATGGGAAAGCGCTATCGCCACATGTAAATTTACAGAAAAAAAGCTTCGAGAGATTTCCCTTTATCCA
>Ga0114996_10008573_pt1 | contig 11341 bp, 6 predicted proteins | sample ArcticOcean_MG_C_4_FD_87039 | JGI IMG/M metagenome (GOLD analysis project Ga0114996, IMG submission 87039) | Marine microbial communities from western Arctic Ocean - ArcticOcean_MG_CB4_134 | ecosystem: Environmental > Aquatic > Marine > Oceanic | place: Arctic Ocean: Canada Basin | collected... | reverse complement strand
TGGGAGGTCCGTGTTTTTCTCAATCTGGAGGTAGGATGAGAACTCCCAAAGATCACGTGAGTAATTCTCCAGTGTGTGAGGGGAGTAGTTTTTTTCGAACTTAAGATGATCAAGAAAAGATTCGATGTGATTAGCCATTGAGAACTACTTTGGACGAATCTTGAGGGCTTTGAGTTTCCTATGGAGTGATGTGCGGCCCACCCCGATAGACAGGGCGGTGCGGGTTACGTTCCAGTTATTTTCCTGCAGGCGCGCTTGTAGGAATTTCCTTTCGAACCCAAACTTGGCTTCCTGGAAGGTCAGCGGATTTGCATCGGTCGGGGCTGCGGCCTGGATTGCCTCAGGCAGGTGAAGCAGGCGAACTTCATTGCCTGGTTCCATGATAACAATTCGCTCGATGATATTGCGTAGTTCGCGCACATTTCCGGGCCAATGATATTCGCGCAGTTTATCTACAACGTCCAGGCCGATCCTTTTTGTAGGCTTGCCATTGCGTCGAGAAAAGTGACTAAGGAAATGGTCGGCTAGGTCCTTGATGTCTTCACTACGTTGGCGGAGAGGAGGGACTTCAAATGGAATGACGTTTAGTCGGAAAAAGAGGTCCTCTCGGAAACGCCCCTCGGAAATTTCTTTCTCCAGATTTTTATTTGTAGCCGCGATAACTCGCACATCCACCTCAACTGCAGTATCACTACCTAGGGGATGAAAGCGCAGGTCGTCGAGCACGCGCAGAACCTTAGCTTGAGTTTTTAAGCTCATATCCCCAACTTCATCCAGGAATAGAGTGCCTTTGTCGGCAAGTTCAAACTTTCCTTTACGACTTTCTGTAGCTCCTGTGAAAGCTCCTTGGGTGTTGCCGAAGAGCTCACTTTCTATCAAGTCTTCGGGAATGGCTGCGCAATTAACATCTTCAAACGCCTGCTCCCGGCGCCGGCTCGACAAGTGAAGAAGGCGCGACACTAGTTCTTTGCCGGTGCCGTTTTCTCCGTAAATAAGTATTCTGGCTTCCGTGGGCCCGGCGAATTGAATCTGTTGGCGAAGCGCCTGCATAGGTACCGAGGAGCCGATCATAACGGTCTCTTGTCGGAGCAGATCTCTCAGGCTCTGATTTTCAGCTTCCAGCTTCTTCTGTCTCAAAGCATGTTCAAGGACGAGCAAGACTTTCTCACCGGATAGCGGTTTCTCAATAAAATCAAAAGCGCCTAGTTTGGTGGCTCTGACAGCGCTGCCAATGGTTCCATGTCCGGAGATGATAAGCACGTATTGTTGGGGTAGCCGACTTTTTATTTCGGCAAGTATCTCCAGCCCATCCTTTCCTGGAAGCCACACATCCAGGAGAACCAAATCGAATGGTGTCTTTTGCAAGAGTTCCAAGCATTCCTCTCCCGACCCCGCGCCAGAAGCTTCGTAGCCAGCATCCTCTAGAATGCCGCAAATTGAGCGGCGTACATTTTTCTCATCGTCAACGACCAGTATTTTTACTTTCATGAGTGGCCTTCAGAATTTGTGCTGGTTTCAGCAAGGGGGATTTCCATGGTGAAACACATTCCATTGGGGAAGTTGGGTTCTGCCCGGATATAACCATTGTGATCGTTGATAATACGTTGGACGATAGCCAGACCTAAGCCAGTACCCTTTTTCTTTGTTGAGAAATAGGGCAGGAAAAGATTGTCGTAATCTTCCGGTGGGACACCTCCTCCATTATCGCGGAATTCGACCGCAACAGATTGTTTGCGAGTGTTCAATCTTGTTGAGATTGATAGTCGACGTCCATTCTCGGTGTCTGACAGAGCATCCATTGCATTATCTATCAGATTGACGAAAACCCTTCGGATTTGTTCGGGATCTACAAGAACTTTGCTGACTTGGTTATCGAAGGAGCGGTCCACTTGAATATTTTTCAGGGCACCATCATACATTTTAAGAGTTTCATCGATTAGATGATGCAGTGGTGTATCGACGGGCTTACTAATTGGTAGCCTAGCGAAACGCGAGAACTCTTGGACCAATGACTTCAGGTTCTGTCCTTCTGTGCTGATCATCCGGACACCGTCCTCTAAGACCTTGCGAAAGTTCCGAACAGCTGTTCCGTCTGACAGTTCCAGTTTTTCGAATCGTTTCAGGATGCGCTCGGCTGAAAGCTGAATGGGGGTAAGAGGGTTCTTTATTTCGTGAGCCAACCTGCGCGCGACCTCTTGCCAAGCAGCGAACTTTTCGGCTCGGATCAATTCGTTGAGCTCGTCAAGCACCACAAGAAATTCTTGGTTGTTACGGAGCGGCTGTGGACTAACTGTCACTGTAGCGGCGATACAGGTTTGAAATTTGCCTCGTTTGAGAACTAGTTCTCTGCGATAGGAACCATACAATTTGGCCCGCCTCTTCATTTCCTGAAATTGCTCCAGAAATGTCTCTCCTGCAAGTGATCCAATCTGATGCCCTACTACTTCAGAATTGCTCATTTTTAAAATCCGCAGAGCTGCCTGATTGCCTGTTTGTACGATATCGTTTTGATCAATACTAAGCACCCCGGTGCCAATGTTTTGTAATATATGTTCTGTGTAACTTCGTCCTTCCTGGAGTTCCTTGTTTGCAGCCCTCAATTCGGCATTTGTCTCTTCCAGTTGCCGTCGACTGTTGCGAATGTCGCCGGCCATGGTATTGAAAGAGTCAACTAGAACACCCAGTTCATCGACTGCAGCGACGTTGACCCGATGATCTAGATTGCCTTGGGAAAGCTGGTCTGCACCCTCTGCCAACCCTTCGAGGGGGACAGTTATCTTTCGGGCGATGTAAGTGCCAAGCCAGACAAAACCGGAAATTACCATCAAAGTAGTTATTGCAAGGATTAAGAAGTAATTTAGTTGAACCTGTCGAAAGGAATTCTTGAGATCATTGAATTTCCTGCGTGCATTTGTGGCCTCCAGTGCATTGAATTCAACGCTTCCTGGAACTACATGTTGGGCCAACACTGCCCCGACAATTTCTTCGCCGCTGTTCCTGATGGGGCGTCCGGTCAAAATCAAATCAACATCAGCCCGACCGATTTCATGACCTCTCCTGCGCGAATAAACCTCATTCCCTCCAAGTGCCTGGCTTAAGAGGTCGGTTACGTCCTCCTCCCTCCACCGATCCTGTGAAGTACGGATGCCTTGAGAATCAAAGATGGCCAGGCCCTGAATCTCAGAGAGATCCTGGTCCAATCCCGCAGGGTCCCACTGCAGCGTTGATGGATTGATGAGCGAGGCTACCAGCTGAGTTTTGTAAAGTAATAATGATTGGTTTTGATCGTAGTAGGCTTCGACTACTTTTTCTGAAGATGTTAGTAGTTTCTCAGATGGAGACGTGAACCAGAGTCGCAGATTGCTATTAATAAGGCCGAAAGCAACAAAGGACATTAATAGGGCTGGGAACAAAGAGAAAATCGTGAATGTAGTGATCAGTTTTCTTTTTATCCGAGTTCCAAGTTTCTTTGACTGGTGTTCGAAGTAGAGTTTGATCAAATCTCGGGCAAGCATGAAACACAGCGCGAGAAGAAGCACAGTGTTGACGGTCCAGATGGAAGCCCACAAGTTGATATTCTCGACAAAATCGGTGTTGCCTACAGAGCTTGGATTGAGAAAGATAACACTGACTAGAAAAGCCAGGATGAAAGCTGACAGGACAGCCAGGGTCCAATAGATCTTGCGAAGCAGTGTCTCTTTTGCCATCCTGAGTATGTCCTTGAGTTCACTTCCCGATGGCAAAACCGGCTATCTCGGCCTCTCCGAAGAGCTCTTCTGAGTGATAGGTTGATGGGCTCTGGTCGGTCGTGTATTGTAGCATTTTCGCTGAGTTGTTTCGCGGCACTGGTAGGTAGCCGCTTTGACCCGAAAAATAGTCTGGAGTTACCTGTGCGTTTATTCCGTCGAGCATCAGATCCAAAAGAAGAATCAAAATCAAGTCAACAGAACGGGGGAAAAGTGCGGTTGAGGGTAGGGGTGGATACGGGAGGCACCTTCACTGATTTCGTCGTTGTTGACGGAAATGAAATCTCGATTTTTAAGGTGCCATCGACCCCTGGATCTCCAGGACGAGCACTCTTGAAAGGGCTGGACATGATCGAGGGTGAAAACCCTCTAGTTCAACTTGGTTCAACTGTAGGGACCAATGCAGTTCTTGAACGCAAAGGAGCGACGGTGGCCCTTCTGACCAATCAGGGGTTTGAGGACATCATCGAAATCGGTCGCCAGAACCGGCCCCAGCTCTATTCATTGATGGCTTCACGCGCTGAGTCTCTAGTGCCTCCGAGTCACAGGATAGGGATCAGGGAGCGCACATCCTGGAGCGGTCGGGAATTGATTGGTCTGGAGGAAAAGAGTCTAGAGTGGCTGAAAGGACGGATGGATCAGCTTCGGCCAGAAAGCATTGCTGTAACTCTTCTATATAGTTATCTGAATCCCACTCCTGAGAAACGAGTTGCTGAAGCGTTACAGGGGCTGGATATCCCTATTTCTCTGTCTCACGAAATCCTTCCGGAGTTCCGGGAGTTTGAGCGAACTTCTGCTACCGTGATCAACGCTTACTTAATGCCAGTCATTGCGTCGTATCTGCAGGAGCTCCAGGATAGTCCGTTAATCCAGAATGGGAATCTTACTGTTATGCAATCAAATGGAGGGACCATCTCTGCGGAAAGAGCTGCAAGAGAACCAGTCCGCACTATTGCCTCTGGACCAGCTGCAGGTGTGGTTGGTGCGGTACAGCTGGGTCGACGTATCGACCTTGAAAAAGTAATAACGTTTGATATGGGCGGAACCTCCACGGATGTGTGCTTGTGCGATGGGCAAATCCCGTCGACCAAAGAAGCTCAAATTGGTGGGTTGCCGATTCCGGTCCAGATGATTGATATTCAATCCGTCGGAGCTGGTGGTGGCTCGATAGCTAGTGTAGATCCTGGAGGATTGTTGAAGGTGGGCCCCGAAAGCGCTGGAGCCGATCCAGGGCCCGTCTGTTACGGCAAAGGTGATCAGGTAACCGTTACAGATGCCAATTTATACCTTGGCCTAATTGACCCAGAATGGTTTTTAGGAGGCGAATTTCAGCTTGCTCCCAACAGAATTGGGGCACGGCTGAAAAGATTGGCAGATGAAATGGAAACCACTTTAGGAGAGACCTATGACCCGGAAACCGTAGCCTCAGGAATCCGTACCATTGTCACTGGCCAAATGGAAAGGGCAATCCGGATGGCCTCTCTTGAGAGGGGATATGATACGCGTGAGTTTACTCTTATCAGCTATGGTGGTGCAGGAGGCCTGCACGTCTGTGATCTAGCCCGCTCACTCTTAATTCCCCGGATTGTGATTCCTGTCAATCCAGGAGTACTGTCAGCCCTAGGGGCTCTTGAGAGTGATGTGAAACGAGACGCTTCTCGAACGATTTTAAAAAGCTCTAAGGACTCGAATATTGATGACCTGATCAAGGTAGTTTTTGAAGAGTTGGGGGAGAAAGTTCTGAGTGAAATGGATGTAGAAGGGTTTGCCTCGGACCAAGTTGAACTTGAGCGTTCCCTGGATGCTCGTTATGTGGGGCAATCTTTTGAGCTCAACATCCCTCTAGAGTCAGATATAGAGGCGGCCTTCCATCAGATGCATGAAAGACAATACGGTTATTCGAACACGGAACTACCGGTCGAAGTGGTCACACTCCGAGTAACTGCGCGAGGCCAGTTTCCGTCAATTAAACTCCCTCAGTTTAAGCTTGAGTCTAAGACTCCACCTGAAGATGCTTTGCTTCAGGAGCGTGAGGTTATTCTGCATGAGGAAATATGTCTGGCAAAGTTCTATGATCGAAAAAAGCTCAAGCCAGGCAATCTTATCTCGGGCCCCGCTATCGTTCTAGAGTACAGCTCAACCTCCCTGATTGCCGAGGATTTCAAGGCCTGTGTGGATGAATGGGGGAATCTGGTCATCGGCCCGATTCAAGGGAGTTACTGATGCAATTTTTTTATTTTTACTCAGGGCCCTCGATTCTTTCGGCCGAGCATGATGTGGTAGAGAAGGACTCCTGCTGCGACTGAAAGATTGAGAGAGGACACCTTGCCTGACATGGGTAAGGAGACTAGAAAATCGCAGCGCTTCCGAATTACCTGTCGTAATCCCTGGTGTTCTCCCCCTACACAAACCACGAGAGGGAGCGATATATCTATTTGCTCGAGGGTCATAGGACCAGACATATCGAGCCCAGCTGTCCAGTATCCCTGGGCTCGTAACCGATCGAGGAGTTGACCGGAATTACCAACACGAACTATCGGGAGATGGAAGGCTGCTCCAGCGCTGGCTTGGACGACAGTGTTTGTGAGGGGGCAGCTGCGTCTTTCGGGTAATAGGATCGCGCTCACGCCCGTAGCATCTGCAGTCCGAATTAATGCGCCCAAATTGCGAGGGTCTTCAATACTGTCAGCTAGGAGGATAAGCTTTGAGCGGCCTTCAAGAACTCCGTCTAAGGGAAGTGAAGGCAGTGCTGAGATTCGCGCTGCTACGTACTGGTGCCTAGAATCGCCTGTCAGCCGGTCTAGGGTTTTGACTTCACGAAAGAGCAGAGGCACTGATTTTTTGCGGCAAAGGTCGATTATCTTCTGCAGTCGTGGGTTGTGTCGTCCTTTGGCTATCATCACACTCTCGACCTTAGCGACGACAGATTCCACAGCCTCCAGTACGTTATTGATCCCGGAGACTATCATAGGATCAAATCCATCACGCCCTGAATCCGGTCAGCAACGCCCCTTATAGGTTTTGGTAGGCGTAGGGATCGACCGCTTTCGACTAGTTCAACGATAGTAGGGAGATCTAATCCAGAGGTTTTCGATGTCAGGGCGAGACGGATTGGATGGAAAAGAGTCTTCCCGCGGGCACCCGTCTCACTCTTGACAGCATGGAGAGTAGCTTCGAAAAGTTTCGGGGTTATAGGTTCGTCATTATCACCAAGGGCATCACGGAACACTCGGATAACCCTCTGACAAGCAGGGTCGTGCAGGATTTGTAGAGCATTATCCGAGAGGAAGGATGGTGATTCGAAAAGAAATGCAGCCGCTGGGACTATGTCGCTCCCTCGTTCCAGGTACTTCAACAGTGCGCTGGACAAGGTTTCCAACCAGGCCCTGGTTGCCGTATCTGGATTATCCGGTACCCAGCCCTGAGCAGTCAGGAAAGGAAGGAGTAGGTCCACGAGGCAACTGTTTCCACAGATTTTCAAGTGATTTCTATTGACCCAATTCAACTTTTCTTCATCGAATATAGCTGGGTTGCGATGAACTCGCTTGAATGTAAACTGCTCGGTCAGATGGAGGATTTTTAAAATCTCTTTACCGTCTTTTGGAGGCGTCCAGCCTAGTAGGGATAAGTAGTTGAGTATCGCTTCGGGTAGGTAACCTTCACTCTGAAGTGCGCTTATAGACTTCGCCCCGTGACGCTTACTAAGGATTTTTCCGTCCGGGCCCAGGATGGTCGAGAGATGCGCAAAATGCGGTGGAGACATCTGGAGGGCCTCGTAGACCAATAATTGCCGATAGGTGTTACTGATATGTCCTTCTCCCCGAATAACGTGAGAGATTTCCATGCAGTGGTCATCAATAACTGAAGCGAAATTGTACTGAGGGGTGCCATCGGATCGGAGTAGAACGAAATCTCCTATCTCCCGACAGTCAATTCCCAGTCTGCCGAAAATCAGGTCCTCGAATCCAATGGGTCCTTTTCTTACGAGGAAGCGAAGCACGGAAGGTTGCCCTTTTGCTTGTCGCTTTGCGACCTCACTCGGGGGCAGCGTCCTACAGGTCCCAGGATAGTGTGATTTCCCCCCAGATAGCTGATCTCGACGGACTCGTTCTAACTCGCGACGAGAGCAGAAACAAGGGTAGGCTGCCCCTGAAGACCGAAGCTTGCTAGCATAGTCAGCGTAAATTGCTAGCCGATCGGTTTGGCGATAAGGTCCCCGGTCGCCACCTTGGTCTATCCCTTCATTCCAGCTAAGGCCGAGCCATAGTAGGTCTTGCTTTATCCGTTCCTCGGATCCCGGCTGTGATCTTTCGATGTCGGTATCTTCGATGCGTAAAATAAAGTCTCCGTTGTTCTGTTTGGCGAACAACCAGTTGAACAGCGCAGTTCGGACATTCCCGACATGAAGTTGACCTGTTGGACTGGGGGCAAATCTAACTCTGACAGACATACGATTGATTATACAGGTAGCCGGTTACCTCTTGCCTCCGATTTGAGCGAACCTCTTCGCGGCGAAGAATAGTTGGTATGGTTGAGCGCTATATGTTGGAAGCCCAGAGTTGACCCCCCTATTGGGCGAGACTACAATGGGGGGAACCGTGATAATGACACTGATCCGTGTGTTGCCGCAGCGATTGTTCACGGTGGCCTTGGCCATCGTGTTACTGGTACTGGTTTCGGGAACCGGTCTAGCGACCGACTTCGGAAGCTTGAGCGGTGTGGTGCGTGACCAGTTGGGGAACCCATTGCCCGGGCTACTTCTCTCCTTAATGCGTCCGGTCGAAAGCGACGAGATCTCCCTAATGGCCAAGACTGATGGGTTTGGTCAGGTTTTCATCTATAATATTTTAGCAGGGAGCTACCACCTGGTGGTCAAAAGCTCTGAGTACCAGGGCCCTCAAAACCGGGTTATAGATATACTGCCGGGCGAGACTGCCGCTGTCAGCCTGGTAGTTGAACAGCTCTTAGGACTGGGCTACGAAACCGGAAGTAGTGTTGGTGTAAAGAGTTTGCTGCGTGCCACCAACCCGCGACGTCTGATTTTGCGTGCAGTGGGCAAGGGGATACAACCTGAAAAAAGTCGCCCGGCAGGCTTTTTCGACGAGGCCGTTTTTGAAGTCTTTACCAGCGGCGGCGGTAGTGACCGCGGAGCTTTTCCGAGAAATTCTAATCAAGGAACGACAACGAATTTTGCGGCCAGAGACGAATTGCCTGATGGGACCGAATATATTATTGCGGGGCAGTTCAATTCAGGGAACGATAGTCTTTTCCGGATTAAGAATTGGCTTAAGCGCGATCTCGGCAAAAACCACAAGCTAGACCTCCTCATGGGTTATGGGAGGATTGGTTTTGACGAGCCTAGCCTAGCCCTTCTGGACAACCCAGCGTTTGTCAGCCAAGAGACCGCCTATGTGTCTGCTCCCGGCAATATGAAGGTTCTCACCCTTGGCTTCCAAGACAAATGGACCTTTGGGGATACCCTCTCCGTGATTTGGGGTATGGAGTTCAATCAGGTTCGCAGAAGGGACGCTCAGTACTTCACAGCTCCAAATGCCTCGCTTACGTATAAGCCGACAGGAACGACCTCTGTGGAGGTCTCCTTGTCTTCTAAGCGACGTACTTTGAGCAACAGTATCGGGTTGGGTAATGGGGAAACAGTTGAACTCAATAATTCGCTCAACTTCGCGCGAGTTAACGGTCGTAACTTGGTAGGTACTTCGCGGCACTATGAAGTCAAGATCGCCCAGCAGTTAGGCCAGAAGACAGCGCTGGAAGTTGCCGGTTTCGATAGTCGCCTGATGGGGGCCGTCCCTCCCCTTCTGGCAAGAGGCGAGATGGTTAGTCCTGATACCTATGTGGAGCTAAGTGATCACGAGTCACGAAGCAAAGGCTATCGATTGACTATTAACCACCAGCTTAGTCAAAACATCCGGACGGCAGTCTCCTACATTAGGGGCAGTGCATTCGGTTTCGGTCCGGACCGTGTTGAGCACTTGTTGATGGAACCATCTACTCTGCGAAGTTTGCTACTGAGACATGGGTATCAGGCGATTTCCGCCGAGATGGAAGGTTATATTCCGCAGTCCCAGACTCACTTCACGGCTGTTGTGCGAGCTGTTCCTGTGGGGAATCCGGTAACCACGATCGATCCTCTATCCGATGTCTATGAGACCCCCAATCGGAGTGTAAACCTGTTTTTGCGGCAATTAGTACCGGTACCGCTTACGGTAGTCCGATTCTTGGGATTGGATTTTCTCTCCGAGTATAGGTTTGAAGCACTGCTTGGTATCCGCAACCTCGCGAATGATGGTGTAGGAGGTATGCAGGGCACCGAGGGAGACATCATTCTTGTCCAACAGCCTAGATCCGTGCGAGGCGGTATAGCACTCAACTTCTGAAGTATTCCGAAAGAAAAAACTCTCAAGAGAAAGAGTTCGGATAACCCTTGACCCCTCCTTCCGAGTTATTGGACTAAGATCCATTTTATTGGATATCGGATAGGTGCAGATTGTATATGAGCGGTATTGATAGTGTGTATATATCATTTAAACACAACAACTTAATCAGTCGTTAGGAGTAAGGAAAAAGGTGGCATGGAAGTTGCTTTTGTTATGAGGTATATTCCCCAGCTAACTTGAATTGATTCGGTGGGCGGGGCTGGAAGACAAAATGAAGGTTTCACCGAAAATCAAAACACTCGTGGTTATGGTGCTTTCAGGGGCAGCACTCTACGTCGGTGTCCTGAATCTTGTGGACCGCAATCTTTGGCTACAGGCAACTGACGGGATCGATTGGATTCAGGGGCAGCGAGGCGTTGAGGCCAGGACCATCTTTCCCCGAGCCTCTGCTCAGACTCGAGCTAAAATCCGACCTGGAATTGTGTTGCTTGGCGTTAATGGCCTCCGTGTTGAAACCGTCGATGACCTGACCGAAATCCGCGAGATACTGGCTCAGGATCCTGATAGAGAAGCTAGCTATCTTGTTCAATACCCGAACGGTGATGAAGGCACGGTCGATGTCCGTATGGCCATTGGATCTGGGCTGGCCAGTGTTGATTGGCTGCTATCCGTTGTCGCCTTCGGATTCCTAATGGCCGGTCTTTTTATCTTTGTCCGAAGCTGGAACGTGCCCGGGGCATTACATTTTTATTTTATTTGCCTGACTGCATTCACGTTACTTGCTTTTCGTCACTCCGGAAGAGCTGACGTCTTTGATGTTTTTATCTACTGGGCCGACGCAGTTGCTCTGTTGCTTCTACCCCCTCTGTTTGTGCACTACTGCTGCACCTTCCCAAACCTATTGCAGAGGATTCGCCGACCCCGCCTGATGATTGGATTTTCCTATCTACCAGCAACGTTTTTGCTGGCCATTTTTGGTCTCTGGTTTATTGGTGCTTTGGATAGGGTCGGTCTGGCTAGAAACAATACTTTCCTGGCCTTTTTTGACCATATCCATCTGCTGCACTTCATGGCCCTGTTATGTGTAGGAGCAGGAGTTTTGATAGTCCGACAGCGCTGGGCTAATACCGCTGAGAGACAGCAGTTGAAGTGGATTACCTATGGAACGGTTGCTGGGATTCTCCCATTTTTGATTTT
>Ga0114996_10008570_pt1 | contig 11342 bp, 9 predicted proteins | sample ArcticOcean_MG_C_4_FD_87039 | JGI IMG/M metagenome (GOLD analysis project Ga0114996, IMG submission 87039) | Marine microbial communities from western Arctic Ocean - ArcticOcean_MG_CB4_134 | ecosystem: Environmental > Aquatic > Marine > Oceanic | place: Arctic Ocean: Canada Basin | collected... | reverse complement strand
CTCGACACTCCCAGATCATTGATGATGCCCTGCTTCAGGGTCTCTGCGACTGCCTCCGCCGGCATCGACTCCATGTCCTTCATCAGCTCGCCGCCAAATTTCGTCAGCGCATCAAAGCTCTTCACGCCCCCATAAAAAAGCACCTCGCTCCCAAGATCGAGCACGGGGTAGGGATCAATCTTCGGCGTCGCCACGACACCTTCTGCGCTCTTGCCCGCCGTCTCCTCGGCATCATCTTTCTTGCACCCTCCTGCGAAAAACAGGAACGAAAGGAGGGTGATCCCCATCCCAAGTTGAAACGCCATGCGTGTGATTTGTGGATTCATCGGAACTCCTGCAAACGAGGGTGAGGGATGGAGCGCTTGCTCCGAGCCGATGGGGATCGTAGGAGGAGGCCTTTCGGGCTGTCAACGCCTGCCGGCGAATGGGCTCACCCGACAGCGTTCTCTGCGTCTCCGGAGAGCGTCTTGACCTCCACCAGATGAACGCGGGTGGAGTCGGCCTCCCGGACCACACAGCGCAGGGTCCGGTAGACGAACTCATCCCCCGTCCGCGGAACCTCGCCGAGCTGGGCAGCGACAAATCCGGCGACTGTGTCGTAATCCGTCGGAGAGGGGAATTCGAGCCCCACAAGCTCCTCGAGATCCTTGAGTCCCACGCGACCGTCGAGGAGATAGTGGCCCTCGCCCAGCTGGGTGACCTCCGATTCATCCACGGAGTCATGCTCGTCGTAGATCTCACCGAACACCTCCTCGATGATGTCTTCCTGCGTGGCCATCCCCGCCGTGCCGCCGAACTCGTCGACGACCACCGCGATGTGCATCTTCTGCCGCTGCAGCTCACGCATCAACTCGTCGATCCGCTTCGTCTCCGGAACAAAATGAGGCCGGCGCAGAAACTCGCGCAGGGAAAACGGCGTCACACGCGGACCTTGGAGATACGAGAGGATGTCCTTGACGTGAAACACGCCGATGATCCGATCAGGCGTCTCCTCATAGACCGGATAGCGGGAGAATCCACACTCGCGAACGACCTCCACGATGGCGTCGAGGGTCGTCTCCACGTCGAAGAGCACCGTGTCCAGACGCGGTACCATCACCTCTCGAACGACGGTGTCATTGAACGCAAGCACGCCCGCGAGGAGGCTCTCCTGTTCCTTGTCGAGGCCCCCCTCCCGTCCCCCGCGCTTCACCAGGAGCTCGATGTCTTCCTCCGTGACCGCCGGTCGCTTCTCCTCGCCCCCCAGGAAGCGAACGATGGCGTGCCGAGTGGCGACGAGAGGAAGCAGAGGAAGCTGCAGAGTTCGGAGAAGAATCCAGGCCAGAGGAAACAAGCGGATGAAGTGCTCGGTGCGATGGCGGGCGATTCCCCGGGGGATCACCTCCACGAGTATGAATCCGAGCCCGGTGGCGACGATCATCCCCCCGATCAAAGCCGGGGTCCATCCTGCCTCCTGCGCCACGGTGGTTACGATGGAACCAGCGATGGCCGCACCCAGAGAAATCGCCAGCACATGACTCAATCGAACGAAGAGACCGAGGCGAATGGGATCCCCGTGCCACCGCCGGAGCAGCATTCGAGTGGATTCGCCGTTGGCGGGGCTCTCAAGCGCACGATTGAGGAGGGCACCACGAAGGGTGTCCAAGGCAGATTCGGTCCCGGCAAACAACGCCGCAATCAACAGGCTCGCGAAGAGGAGCACAAGCTCGATGGATGACGCCAAAAGGAATGACTCCAAGCAAAGGGGCCGCTCAAAATTACGGGGGATGCTGCGCGGCGTCAAGGACAGGGCCAGCGACGAAGGAGACTATTCGCTCTCTTCCGCTGCTTCTTCCTGGACCGGGTCTTCTTCGTCGGGCTCTTCGTCGGGCTCTTCGTCAGACTCTTCGTCAGACTCTTCGTCGGGCTCTTCGTCGGACTCTTCCTCGGGTTCTTCCTCGGGTTCTTCCTCGTCCTCGCCCTCGGCCTCGTCCTCGCTCTCCTCGTCCTGGGCTTCCACCGCGGTCGGCGAAGCCCCCAGTCCCCGAGCTGCGCGGGACTCCTTCAGCTTTCGAATGCGCTCATCGCGCTCCTTGCGCCTTCGCTCGCGATCCGCGGCAGCGGTGCTCCCGCGCGACGGCCGGGGATCCTGCTCGGCTTCCGCGGGCTCCTCGTCTGCGCTCGGCGCGCCCTTGCGGGACCCACGTGGCGCCGGCCTCCGCAGATCGGGGCCCTCGGGCCCGACCGCTTCCGGGTCCTCCTCTCTCTTGGGGGTCACCAACGAAGGCTTCTTCAACCCCACCCGCATCGTCGGCTTCATGAGCGTGCAGTTCGGGGAACTCAGCAGACCGCGACACTGAACTCCATAGTATCCATTCTTCTCCGCAGCCCTCGCCTGGGCAGAGCCCTGGAGAATCGTCCTCAAGAAGAGATTCGGGCGCTCGATCTCGTCGCCCTTCTTTACCTCCCGGGTGAAGAAGGCCTCATCCAGATGCACAGCCGCGCTGACGCTGAGACGACTGGCCCCCATGCCGGCGCGTCCCAGCACCACCGCGCTCTGGGGGTCCACCACAAGCTCCACGTCGGCCCCGCTCGCCTGGACCTCTTCCAAATGAATGGCGCGGGCGTCGCGAGCCCCCGGAACAGCTCGCAGTTGGCGTACGCTGCTCTTCTCCACGAGCGCCAGCTGAAGGTCCAGAGTCCCCAGGCGGAGATCGGAGAGCTGAATCGAGTCCATGCCCCATTGACGCGCCGCCTGCTCCGGGATCTTCACCTGGGGAGCCCGTACCACCGTGTCCTGAAGCGAGAGCCGCACCTTTCCTTCGCTCGCACTCAAGGAGCCTCGCCAATGCAGAGAGCCCGATAGACTCAAGCGCCCCTCGATCTCCTGATCGATCCGCGTGAGGGTCGCCAATCCTGGTATGTCATGGATCGCGAGATCCGAGATCTCGCCCAAATCGACCTGAAGCTCCCCCGATTCGCCTGGACGAATCACAAAGTCGCGAATCGTTCCACCGAGCAGATCCGCCTCCATTCGTGCCTCTGGAACATCACCACTGAGCAGATCCAGGAGGCTCGTCTCCACACGGAGATGGTCGATCAGCAACATCCCCGATTTCTCGTCCTCGGCTCCGGCCGGGAGCATCTCAATGGCGAGGTCCTCCATCTCAAATCCGGAGAATCCAAGCTCCATGGCCCCGATCTGCACCTGCCGACCGGTCTGAGCTTCGATCTGGGACTCGAGATGGGCTGCGACCTTGTCCATCGGAAAGGTGATGACCATGAAAAAGAGCGTAAGCGTCACGAAGGCTGAGAAATAGCCTGCGATCTTCGCGAGTTTTCGCCAGGGGATCACTCTGCCTCCTGTGCTGCACGAAACGTCGTGACCGTAACCTGTGCCATCTGCGCCCGATCGAAGTCCCCGCCGAATTTGCGTTTGATCTCCAGATTCGTGACGAAGAGGAGCTCTTCAGCATCCAGACCGTCGAGGAAATCGTAGAGAGCGCTGATCGGGATGTTCCGAAACTGAAACTCCTGATCGATGCGCACCACATCCGCCTCCTCTTCCCCCCGACGCCCCTTCTTGTCTCCATGGACACCGAACGAAAAACCACGAACGGGCGTCTCGTTTTGCTTGTCGAGCGATCCGAGCTCATCGGCGAGCTTCTTGCCCGAATCCAGAACCACTCCCCGGGCGATGTTGTTCACGGGGATGCGCAGCGATTGGATGTCATTGCTCCGAATTCGTAACTCCAGCGCGTCCATGTCGCTCTTGACGATTCCCCATTTCGAAGCCGCCTCCCGGATGTCGACGAACATCTCCTCCTGAAAGACGATCTCTTCTTCGACCTCCCCGAGGACGCTGTTGACCCAGACGGTCGCCACCACCAAAAGGAGAGCGAGAGCGCCGCCGATCAGCGCGAAGACCATCGTCCTCTCTCGCTGGGAGAGGCGCTCCAATGCAGCAAGTCTGCCTTCAAGTGCCATTATCTATCCCCCTTCTGGCGATCGCGTCTGCCTTCCCGCGTGCAATCCAGATCAAATGAGATTCGGAAATTGTACCAGCCTCGATGCCGCTCAAAGGTGATCTTGTCCGTCCCCTCCAACACCACGTTCTGGAAGCATTCATGTGCGCCGAGGCGCTGCTCGAGGAGCGTCGATGCCTCCAACACGCTGGCCTCGCCCTTCAGGTCGACGCTGGACTGCCCAATCTGAATGGACTCCAATTCCACGAAGATCTCCTCGCCATCGGTCGGGAGCGCGTCGCCCTCTCCCTCAATACCGCTCGCGACGGGCTCCGCCTGGAGGCCCTCGGGCACCGGAGGAGGCGTGGCTGCGCGCCCCGAGAGCGCCGCTGGCTCTCGAGCACCCGGGGGCGAAAGCGCCGCCGCGGGTACGGTCGCTCCGCGTAAGGTCGGCAGCGTCGGAATCCCCCGCCCTGCTCGAGACCGGGAGGCCGGACTCAGGCTGGTGGAGCGCAGCGCCCGCGCCGCCCTGAGCCGCTCCAGACGCGCTGCGCGTTCATCGTCTTCGGGAGCGTCTTCCGCCTGCGGACCCGGCGGTCGCACGATCTCACCCGCGGGACCCAGCGACGGCTTCTCGCGAAGCAGACGATCCGGGATGTTGGTCCCCGGGAGCACTTGGAGAGCCCGAGGAGGCTGGATTACACCGCCTCGAGGAGACACGCCCACCGGCAGAGAAGCCGGCGCGTTCGCCGCGGGTTGCACGGCTCGAACAGGAGCGGCCAGTGGCCTTGAAGCCGGAGGCGTCGGAGCAGAAGTCCGCCCATCCCTCGCCGAATCTTCCGAAGGACCAGGAGAAGCGGGAGAGCCCGGCGGGACCGGTCCCTCGGGAACCTCCTCGTTCCCGGAGTCCCCGAGACCATCGCCGCCCTGCCCGCGCATCGCCTGCAAATCCGCCCCGCTGGTCTGGCGAACCTCCGTCATGATCTCCGTCACATCGTAGAGCACTTCTTTCGCGGTGATGTCGGGGAACACGCTCGATGCCCCGTCTTCCGGAATGTCGAGCAGGAGCGACAGAACCGTGTCGAAATCATCTCGTGACTCGTTGAAGAGCTCGCCTGAAAATCGTTCCAGTTCCTCCACCTGCGCATCCCGCTCTGCGACGAGGGTGTTGTAGCGCATGTAGCTCTTGCCCCCAGCCATCAGCGCGACCAGCAGGACCATGGCCACCACGTGAAAGAGCTTCTCACGCAGGAACTCGAAATCTCCCTGGTAGGCGTATTGACCCCGACGGAAATTGATGACGTGGCCCAAGCCGCCAGACACCGAGAGCATCCCCAGCCCAAGCGCGTTGGCCACCTCCGAACCCACGCCGAAGGGGTCGTCGAGCTCGTTGAACTCGAAGTCCGTCATGCTCAGAGGCTCGACCGGGACCTCCAAATGAGCCTCCATGTAATCGCAAATGCCCCGAAGCCCCGCGAGCCCTCCCGAGAGAAACACCCGAGAAATCGGAGCCTGACCGTCCGCATCCCTGGAAGCCAACGTCTGATGAATGCGGGAGACCACCGGCCACAGGGCCTCACGAGCAGCCGCCGCGAGCGGCTCTTCGCCTTCTTCGACGTAGGGAGCCCCCTCGGGCACCACCAGCCCCTCCGACTGCATCACCGCCTGGGCGGTCTGAAAATCGATGGACTGAGCAGCCGCTATCGCCGACGCCAACTGGCGACCTCCGCGGCGCAAGCTGCGCATCCCGGTCAACCGACCGTTCTCCACGATGCTGAATTCGGTCGCCTCGGCGCCGAGATCCACGAGGAGAACCGACTCTTCCTCGCGAGTGACGAGTGACGCGAGGCGCGCCGCCGCCGCTCCGGCGAAGGAGACGATCTGTGGGTCGATTCCGTGCGTCTCCAGAAAGTCCAACTGGGCCTCGAACTCCTCGCGCGGAACGGCTGCGACGAACACGCGCGTCCCGTCTTCGCCCTGCTCGAGGACATGAAAATCGTAGACGATCTCGTCCACGCTGTAGGGAACATGTCCCTCCAACTCAAACCCAATCGCGGACTCGATCTGGCTGATGTTCGTGAACGGAAAATGGAGCACTCGGCTGATCACGCGATCGCTCGGGAGCGCAGTCACCACCACGTCCCCCTCCAACTCGCCGAGCTCCAGCAGCTCCTCCATGGCCGCATCCAGGGCCAAACGCTGCTTGTGTTCCGCCTGATCGCCGGTGACCAGAGGCCAGGTCCGACGGGCAACGTGCGTCCATTGAAACTTCCGGAAGGAGGTCTCCAGATGCACCACGGTGATGGAACTCGAGCCGATGTCGAGTCCGATGATCCTCTGGCTCATGTTTTCACCTCAAAAACGAGGGACTGCGATGCCATCTTCTCACTCCTCGCGCCAATATACATACTTGCCCGTGCTCGTGTCGATGATGGCGGTTATCCGCTTCTCGGTCCGTCCCACCTTTCCCGTCGACTGCACCCGAATCACTCGGCTCTTCACCCCGACGACTGGCTTGAGCGCCGCTCCATTGACCTGGACCAGCGGGGCCAGCTCAGGGGGGAGCTTCTTGAAGAAGTTCACGAACGCGTTGGCGTTGGCGAAGGGCGCCGTGAAGAGCATCTTCTTGATGCCTCGACAGAGCTCCAAGTACTCCCCCACGATATCCATCGGCGTCAACGCCAGCTGGCCTCCGAATGGCGACCCGCAGGCCACGGCTTGATTCTCCGGGGTCATCGCCTCGCACACCACCGCCTTCAAGAGCCCGAGATCCGCCGTGTTCACGTTGAGCCTCTCGGTGGAATACACCGTGACCTTGTCGCGAATGTCGCAGAACGTCTCGTCGTCCATCCCATCCACGAGGCGGAGCTCCTCGACGGTGTCGAACTTCGCGTTCTTGGCCTCGTGATCATAGCGCGAATAGGCGAAGTCCTCTGAGCCCGATCCCTCCGTGAAGTTCCCGTTCGGATCGAGATCTGTTCGCCTCTGATCCGGGTCCACCCAATCGATGATGTTGAGCAGCAGATCCGCGCGGTCACGATCGTCCTTGGACCAGCCAGTGCCCTCGGGGCGCGGCCCCTGGAGATATCCGAAGAGATGCTTGAAGAGCGTGCGTTTGGCCGCGATCGTCTCCACGAAGTTGACGTTCACGCGCCCATCTTCCGCGTCCGCGACGCATTCGAAGCTCCCATGCTTGACGCCGATCCCTTCGCGCCCCGAGAGATCGAAGAGATCGAAGCCGAGGAGATTCACCTTCCCGGTGTTGTAGATCTCCACGAACTTGCAGGCAAAGCTCCACATCTCCACGTTCTGGTTCTTCACGCTCGGCATGAACTGCGCCGCGAGGGAGAGCATGTCGTCGGCGAGCTTCTGCCCACGAATCACCATCCGTGCCACTTCGATGCTGCTCCGTGCGTGATAGTAGGCCTGAACCTCTCGCTCGAGGTTCGAAGCCATCCTCAGGTTCACCCGGGCATTGTACGAAAACTCCGTGCTGAAAGCGGCCATCACCGCCACGGTGACGAGGACCATGAGCAGGGCGACGCCGCGCTCCGGACGATCCCCATCGACTGCGATCCCCGGGCGGATCAGACGCCAGGCATCCCGAACCCCCTCTCGGAGGCGTGTGAGGCGCTCCCGCATCATCGCCCCCCTCCGGTTGGACCCGCGGATCCGCCGCGACCCTTCCCGCCGCGACCCTTGGAGTTGAGTCGTCCTTTCGCGTTGGTCAATGCGCCACCGAGCGTAAAGTCGAGGGGCTCGCGAACGTAGAGCGGAGTCTGCGTCTCGAAGAGGTGCGTGACCTTCTCCTCATCGATCAACTCCAGCCGAATCAACACCCGCCAGGGAAGCTGCAAGGTCTCGTCCTCGTCCGTCACCTCTTCGCTGAGCTTTCGCTTTCCAGTCGCGAGCGCTGCAGGACCCAGCAGCTCGAAGTCGTCACTCGTGACCTCCCAGTTGCTGTCCCAGTCCTCGTCCTTTCGATTCCAGTACTCGAACTCCAGCGACTTGACCCCCTCCGCCATCAGCTCGACCGTCCCGCCCTTCTCCGGTTTGTCGTCCAAAACCGACTTGGTCCGCCGGTAGAGGCCCTTGCCACGCCCCCGGGGAATCGACTTCAGGAAATACTCGATGACAAGCTGGTCGGACTCCATGGACTCCCGAACCCGACGCTGATTGGAGAACGACGTGAAGGTGATCCGGTTGCGGTCGCCGAGAAAGAGCGTCTTGGAGCGAGCCTCATCATCGTTGACGTGCTTCGACAGGAACGCCATCGAGATCTCACGCGTCATCCGACTCATGGACACCCGTGCGGCGTGATGACGCTCCTGAAGTCGATCGGTGTCTTCCTGGGACCGAATCATCGCGCCGAAGGAGGCGTAGAGAAAGATGCCGAGGGACGCGAGCAACGACACGGCCACCAGGACCTCGATCAACGTAAACCCGCGGGCGCTTTGAAGACGTGCGCTCATCGCCCACCCCCGCCCGCGGAGCCGCCGCGACCTCCGGAAGCGCCTCCTCCGAGTCCCCCCGGGAGCAATCCCTCCCCGAGGTCTCCGCTCTCTTCCGCCGCACGTCCGAGGAGCTTCATCAGCTCCTGCTGCTCCTCCGGGATGGCCACGATGAACGTCTCGACCATCAGCTCCCGATCCAGTCGATGCCCTTGATTCCAGGTCAATCGAATCGTGAGCTTTCGGGTCTGCTCGGCCGCCTTCTCCACGATTTTCGGAAAGAACTGGGAGATCCCCATCACGCTCATGAGGACGTTTCCGAGGTTGATGGAGCACATGTTGAGCAGCTGGTCTCCCTCTGGCCCGAAGAGCACCGCGAGCGCAGGGAGCATGGTGGGGTCAATCATGGACTGGAGCTGGGAGGGATCCCGCTTCGCGCCGCCGCCCATCAGCCCGGCCATGTCCATGCCTCCCATCACCCCCGAGAGAGCCCCCGCCGACAGAGCCTCCAGCTCCCCGGCTTCGAATTGCATCCGCTCCAAGTCGTATTCACACTCGAAGGTCTTGTCGAAGGGGCGCGGAACGTCGCAATCACGCGTCGTGAGGTCGTTCTCCGGAAACCCGTCGAGCTGATACTCCTCCTCGACATCCAGGACGAGCCCCCGCATGAGCATCGCCGCCGTCGTCATTCGGTAGACCTTCACCGAGTTCTGCACCGCCTTGGCGTTGCTCAGGCTGATCGCCGCGAGCGCGAGCGCGCCGATGGCCAGCGCCACCATCACCTCCAACAAGGTGAACCCCCGAGCACCCGCTCTGGGATCTCGATTTCGGCGTTCAGGAGTCATGGTCAAAGAAATCCTCGGCTCGCAGCTCCTCGGCGTGGACCTCTGCGGTCCCCATGAGAGGGCGGGTGGTGATCGTGAACGTCTCATCCTCGTCGCCGAGGTAGACCCAGGCGTGCTCGACATGGCCCGCCGGGAAGAAGTGGATGGCGACCTGACCGGTCTCCTGGACCTCCGAGTGATGGCCCGTGATCGCCTGGAGAAATCCCACCCGCGCCGGAAGTCGACGGCGAGTGAGGAGATTGTCCTTCACGATCTCGAACGCCAAATCCGTGGCGCGCTCCCCCTCCTCCTCTTCCGATCTCGTCGGACGATCCGTGCCCCGCCGCACGTTATCAGCGACGTGCTTGCCTTCCTTCTCCACGAGAATCGCACCGCAGACCGCGTCCGAAGAGGCGACCTCCTCGCCCCAGTACTCCTCCGAGTCGAGGTCGACCATCAGGCGGTAGCTGCGATTGTTGAGCACGGAGAGGCTGTAGAGATAGCGCACGGACGATGCAAACTGCCCGGCTCCCTGACTCAAGTCGGCAGCGAACAGACGCCCCGCCGCTGCCGTGGCTCCGGCAACCACGAGGAGCACGATGCTCATCACCACGACGAGTTCGACAATGGTGAATCCAGTCTCGGCGGGGTGTCTTCGGCGCATGGCATTCGAGTCCATCGGGCAGGATCTCCTCAAGAGATCTACTCCCGACAGATGTCGTCCTCCGTTCCCGCACGCTTGTCCGGCCCCTTCGAACACAAATCGAAGTCACCGTCTCCCTTCGTAGCCGGGAAGTTGTAGACCAAATCCTTGTTCCAGGGGTCCTTGAGGTTCCTCTCCTTGAGCAGGGGCCGCTTGCCTCCCGTCAAGTCCGAGAGGGACGAGGGGTAGTCGCCCTGCGTGGCGTAAAATCCGTCCAACGCCTGCGCCACCGTGCTGAGTTGAATCGAGGCGGTCTGCGTCTTCGACTCCTTGAGCCAGTTCACGACCCCGAAACCGATCGCCGACGCCAGGATCCCGATGATGGCGATCACCACCATGATCTCGATGAGCGTCATGCCCCGTTGACTGGCGAGGCGTCGCGCCAGAATCTGCTTTTGTGTGCTTGTCATCAAAGTCCTCCTGACCGGGGTTCTCCCCTGGTCTGACGAGCTCTCGGCCCATCCTTGTACGGCTGTCATCCACCCATCGCGATGGCATCGTTCATCTGCAGCATGGGCAGCAGAATTGCGAACACGAGAAATCCCACGCCGAGCCCCATGCCGACGATCATGATCGGTTCGAGCACAGAGGTGAGTTGAGTCATGCGACTGTCCACCTGCGTCTCATACGCTTCGGCCACGTTTCCGAGCATGGCCTCGAGTTGCCCGGTCTTCTCCCCGATGGCGATCATGTGCGTCATCATCGGCGGAAACTGTTCGGAGCGCTGAAGCGGCGCCGCGATGCCCTCGCCCTCCTGAATCGCCACGCGAGCCTCGTCGATCACGTTCGCCAGCACGACGTTGTTCACGACGTTGCGCACGATTCCAAGAGCCGTGAGGATCGGGACGCCCGAGGCGAGCAACGTCCCGAAGGTCTTCGTGAACCGCACCACCGCGACCATGCGAATCAAGTTCCCAAAAAGCGGCATGCGCAGCTTGTAGCCATCCAACGCCTCGCGGCCGGACTCGGTGTTCTTCCAGACGCGAAAGCGCCAGGCAGCGAGGACTCCCAGGAGAATCCCCGCCCACCACCAATCGCGAAAGAGATCGCTGGTGCCGATCAGGATCCGCGTGATGAGGGGAAGCTCCGCTCCCATCTCCTGGAACATCTCCGTGATCTTGGGCACGACGAAGATCATCATCAGGCTCACGATCATGAGCGCGATGCAGACCATGATGACGGGATACATCAACGTCCCGCTCAGCTTCGTTCTGAGCTTGACCTGACCCTCGATGAACTCGGAGAGCCGCTCGAAGACGATATCCAGCGTCCCCGAGATCTCTCCCGCCCGCACCATGTTGATGTACAAGGTGGTGAAGACCTCCTCGTGATGCATCAACGCGTCACCGAGCGAGCTCCCTTCATTGACCGCCTGCTTCACCGAACTCAAGAGCTTCTTGAGCTTGGGGTTCTCGGTCTG
>Ga0114996_10008566_pt1 | contig 11344 bp, 15 predicted proteins | sample ArcticOcean_MG_C_4_FD_87039 | JGI IMG/M metagenome (GOLD analysis project Ga0114996, IMG submission 87039) | Marine microbial communities from western Arctic Ocean - ArcticOcean_MG_CB4_134 | ecosystem: Environmental > Aquatic > Marine > Oceanic | place: Arctic Ocean: Canada Basin | collected... | reverse complement strand
TGGTCTGTGCCCACCTTGAGCCCCATGCGAAAAACGATCCTACTTGCGGCATCGCTCACCCTGGCGTGCGGAGACTCGGCACCCCCAGCTATTCAGGTCGGGCCGGTCACCTTCACGGAGAACGACCTGCTCGGGCTGTCCGACGCCCGCCGCGAGACTCTCGTACAGCTCACCGCCTTCGCACTTTCGGTGGCAGACTCGAGCACGACAGCACTCGGCGCCCCGCTGGTCAGGCAATGGACGGAGGACCGCCTGCTCGACATCCTGGCCGCCGATGTGACGTTGGAGAAACACCACGTCGGAGACGACGTTCTAGAGGCTCACTACCTGACCTCACCCGAGTGGGAGCTCACAGTGCGGCATATCCTCTTTTTCAGTGAACGCTGGCGCTCAGCAGAGCACAGGGCTCAGGCGCAGGCCAAGGCAGGTCGAGCGATGGAATCTCTGCGCGCTGGCGCCGATTTTTCCGAGACCGCGGCACTGCTCTCCGAAGAGCCAGGCGCCGAAGCACGCCAAGGACTGCTCACGCCCGGCCGGGAAGGCTCCTGGGTGCCTGAATTTTGGGCTGCGGCACTCCTGCTCGCACCCGGCGAAATCAGTCCGACCACGGAGACAGAATACGGTTACCACATCCTCCAACTCGACCACCGCGAGATCGTGGCATTCGAGGAGGGTCGGAGTGCCGTCGCACGACAAGTCGCCGACCGCATCGAAGAGCCACACGCCGTACTAGAACAATGGCTCGACGACATCGTAGGCGTGGAGTCACCAGATCGTCGTTCCGAGGCGCTCGCGGAGGCTGAACGCCGCGGGCTCCGAGTACCAGACCGAGAGCGGGTCGACCTCTCCCGCACCTGGGCAGGTACCACCTCCCGATGGGCGTCTACATTGGGTTTTGCATACGGCCTGACGGCGACCGAGGTCGCGGCGGCCTCGCTCGCGGCGTTGGCCAACTCGGCGCAGGACGCGAACATCGGGCGCACCGAGCTGGCCGAATACGCCGACCTGTTGAACGCGCACTACGTGATCACGTCGAAGCGACCGTCATGACGCATGAAGGGCACGCAGCTTGCTGCGATCGAACCCAACAGCCACCTGCAACCGTATGGCGTGCAGGGGTATCTCAGTATTCGAGTCCTCCAACGACAGGCACGCATGACTGAAAGCTCGGGCGGCAAGCTCCGGTTCATCCTGGGGTTCGCGGCGTTCTTTGCGGCGCTTTGGTTCCTGTGGGACACGTCGATCGTGTATCCGCTCAAGATCTTCGTGGTGCTACTGCATGAGATCAGCCACGCCATCGCGTCCGTCGCAACGGGCGGAGGCATTGAAAAGATCACGCTCGAGCCAGCTCAAGGCGGCGCCTGCCACTGCTTCGGCGGCAATGCTTTCATCACCCTCACCGCCGGGTATCTCGGCAGTCTGCTGTGGGGTGCCGCAATGTTTTCAGCCGCGCGCTCGGACAAAGTGAAGACGAATTGGGTGAACGGATTCATCGGCGCGATGGTGATGATTCTGACGATCTTCTTCGTGCGCACCGGCTTCGGTGTGATTTTTGGTATCGCGTTCGGACTCACCATGATCGTGGTCTCGAAGCAGATGGGCCCAGCGGTCAACCGCGGACTGCTGTTGACGCTCGGGCTAACCAGCGCTCTCTACGCGATCCTCGACATCAAGAGCGACGTCATCGATCGGCCCAACATCCAATCGGATGCTGCGATGCTGGCAGAGATCACCCACGTGCCGACGATGGTGTGGGGAGTCCTGTGGATCACGATCGCGGTGGCCGTCTGTACGTGGCTCATGAAGCGAGCGTACGAGGACGCCTGACGCCTGGCGCTGACACGCCCCGCGCACGGCAGGAGAGCCGGGAGTACTGCATATCGTGCCACACGCGCGCGGCGCGCCCTACCCCTAGTGTCCAAAACTTGCACTCCCGAAAATCATTTCGTATGATGACATCATGGGCCTTGACCAGCGTCTCAGAACGTCGCCGATTGAGGACCGCGGGCCCTGAGCCCGTCGGAGTTCTGCCTGACTGTCGACCCGAAAACAGGAGGTGATCCTTGTCTTATCCTAGTCCCCTGTCCAGCCTGGCATGGGCAAGCGATCGCTGGAACGGCTCTTAAAAGCTGAGCCGCTGTTGTAAAATCGCTGTTCGCGCCGTACCCGGCTCTCGCTGCCGGGCTGTGACAGTTCAGACGCCACCGAGCACGACGCTCGGTGGCGTCTTTGTTTGCATTGAGGCGCGTGTGAGATTGAGGCGCGCATGAGGCAGGGCCTCTCAGTTCCTACTCGTACTTCAGCGCGTGAACAGGATCCACTCTGGACGCCCTGCGCGCCGGCAAGTATCCCGTGCCGAACGCCACCACTGAGAGTAAGGACGCTACGCCGACCATCACGAAGGGATCGCTCCCCTCGAGTCCGAAGAGGATCGATTGTGCGAAGCGCCCTACAAAGTACGCCCCTACGAGGCCGATCAGCCCGCCGATCACAGTCATCTGACTCACCTGCCTGAGTACCATCCCGCGTACGTTGTGACCCCTCGCACCCAACGCCATTCGCACGCCGATCTCACGAGTGCGCTGCGCCACCGTATACGCGAGTACACCGTAGAGTCCGATCGCGGCGAGCAGCGTAGCGAGCACCACAAACGCAGCCGACAGCCGGCCGATCAAGCGATCGAAGTACACGTTGTCCTCGAACTGCTGCCCGAGCGTCTTGAGATTGCTCACGGGGAGGTTCGGGTCGATGGCGGCCACCAGAGCAGGGATGGCCCTGAGAACCTGATTTCCTTCCAGAGCAGCTCGCGCGTAGAACGTGACGGCACCAAGTCCGTCGTTTTGCTTGTAGGGCGTAAAGAAAATCGGGGGCACGTCTTGCTCCCGTCGGAGGCTTCGTTCACTACGGCGACTTCGGGAGCGCCCAACCCATCGCTGGCCGTGAACTCTCGGCCGGCCATCAGCGGAACACCCAGCCTCCCGAAATAGCCCGGCCGGATCTGGTTCAATCTCGAGTTCGAATCGATATCCGGGCCTGATTCATAGCCCTCCACACTGACATCAGTCCCCCAGCTGTTGCCAGTGAGCAGAGGAACCATCGCCGCGCTGGCACCGGTAACGCCGGGAATCGCCACGAGTTCCTCTTCGACGCGAGCGAAGAGCGCCTGCGACCGCGGGGGCGACATCGAAGGAGACGAGGCTCTCAATGTCCAGCCCGAGGTCGACACTAGCCACGTTGTTCAGGCTCTTGATAAACAGGCCTGCCGCCATCAACAGAGCCATGGAGAGCGCGATCTGGCCCGTCACCAGCGTCTGTCGAAAACGTGTTGCTGCGCGCGCCGCCGAGGGCTGCCCGCCGCCGGCCTTGAGCATCGCTACCAGATCCTGGCAGCTGCTATGGAGGGCAGGATACATGCCGAAGAGCAATCCCGTTCCTAGCGACACCAGACCCGTGAAGACAACCATGGTGGGGCTGAGTTCGAGCAGCAACGTCGCCGCCTCTTTGGCGGGAAGAGTTGCCGAAATCGCACTGAGCGTCCAACGAGCAACGACACGGCTTGCTATGCCGCCTAGGACCGCGAGCAGGACCGACTCGGTGAGGAGCTGGCCCAGGAGGAGGAGGCGGCTCGCCCCGAGCGATCCGAGGATCGCCATTTCCCGCGCCCGACTCGCGCCGCACGCGAGCAGCAGGTTCGCGATGTTCGTGCACGCGATCAGCAGCACGAATCCGGTGATCGAGAACAATAGGGTAAGGGGCGTCTGAGCCTCCGCGTTGAGCGAGATCTGACCGCGATGCCCCTCCTCGACGACAATCTGCTTGGAGAGGAAGCGCTCCATGGTCTGATCGCTCATCCCACTTTGGAGCGGCGCCTCGACCTCATTGATAATCGCACCATATACAGTGTTGATCTGCTCCGAACTCTGCTCGATTGTCGCGCCAGGGCGCATACGCCCGAACAGATAGGCCCAATAGCTGTTCCGTCGCTCGAAGCCCTCCCACTGGGGCATCATCGTTCCGCGCATCGTGATCGGGACGAAGATGTCGGGGGCTCCGCCAAGCGTAGTGCCAGCAAACCCAGGAGCGGCCACCCCCACGATCGTCATAGGCTGCCCGTTCACGATCAACGTCGTGTTCAGAACCGAACGATCCAGCCCGAGCTGGTTCTCCCAATAGCTGTAGCTGAGCACCGTGACGTAATGCTCACCGACCCGCTCGTCGTCAGCCGGGCCCAGGAGTCGTCCGAGCGCAGGCCGTATGCCGAGAACTGGGAAGTACGACCCAGACACGAGCGCACCGGCCCCGCTCGTGGTCGCACCATCGTGCGCCAAGTTGGCACCGAACGCGACGTGCGCCGCAAGTCCATCCAGGCCGGTGTTCGCCGTCTCAAGATCCCTGAACATCGGATGGCTGAATACGACGTCACAGCCACCGACTCGTCCACAGGACTGTGATCCCGGCTTCGGGCCAGGCGCCGACAGGTTGACCAGGCCGCCCGGGTTTCAGCGCCGGGTTGCAGCCCTTCTCAGCCGAACCAGGGAGGGGCGTTGCCCGTCTTCCACTTGATGTTGCAGCCGACACTCGGGACCTGGACTTCAGCGGGAGCGGCACCAGCAAGCACAGCGTCGCATGCGGCCCGCAAGTCTTCACCGGTGACGGGGGTATCGAGGGAGGGTCGACTCGAGTCGAATTGTCCTCGGTACGCGAGCCCTCGAGTCACGTCGTACAAAAAGAAGTCGGGAGTACACGCGGCTTCGTAAGCTTTCGCGACTTCCTGCGAGGCATCGAAGAGATACGGGAAGGTGTACGCCCGACGCTCCACCTCGTCGGACATCCTCGGCGGACTGTCAGCCGGGTAGCCTTCGATGTCATTGGAGCAGATGCCGACCACCGCTAGCCCGCACGCTTGGTATTCGGTGGCAAACGAAGCCAACTCATCTGCCGCATGCTTCACGAACGGACAGTGGTTCGAGAGAAACACGACGAGCAGAGCGGGAGATTCCGCGAAGTCGTCGAGTGAGACCGTTTCGCCAGTCGCCGGCTCGGGCAGAGAAAAATCCGCTGCGGGCGTACCGAGTGCGGACATTGTGGACGGCGCTTTGCTCACTTCATTCTCCGGCAGGACGGCTAGGAGGCTGAACCTCGGTTCGCCCGCTAGGTGACCCCGCAAAATCTCGGAGGTGCCGCAGGAAGCCGCCCTCACGGTTCAGGCCCAAGTCAGCGGTATCCCTCGGCCTGCAGATTGAAGAGCTCGGCGTAGAGACCGCGTCGTTCCACCAGTTCTGCGTGCGTCCCGTTCTCGATGACCTCACCCCCGTCGAGCACCAGAATTCGATCGGCCATGCGGACCGTAGAGAACCGGTGCGAGATTAGCACCGCCATGCGGCCATGGGTTAGTTCCGTGAACCTCTGGAAAACTCCATACTCGGCCCGGGCGTCGAGCGCGGCGGCAGGTTCGTCCAGGATCAACACTTGAGCGTCGCGCATATAGGCTCGACCCAAGGCGAGTTTCTGCCACTCCCCTCCAGAGAGCTCCACCCCCCGTCGAACCGGCGGCCCAACTGTTGATCGAAGCCCCCGGCGAGATCGCGTGCTACTTCGTCGGCGAGGCTGTTCGCGGCGGCCATCCGGATGCGTTCCTGGTCGTCCATCCGATCGATCAATCCTGCACCGATGTTCTCCTTGAAGAGGAAGGAATACCGGATGAAGTCCTGGAAGATGACCCCGATATTGCTGTGCAGGTCATCTAGGTCGTAGTCCCGAAGATCCACACCGTCCAGCAAGATCCTTCCTTCGTCCGGATCGTACAGGCGGCTCAGGAGCTTCACGAGCGTCGTCTTGCCAGCGCCGTTCTCACCGACCAATGCGACCGATTCACCCGGACGAAGCACAAAATCCAGGTTCCGGACCGCGTAGGTCTCCGATCCGGGATACTTGTAGCCGACCCCCTCCAGAACGAAGCCCTCGACGATGGGCCTCGGAATCGGCAGCGCGTCCGGCTTGGAGCGGATCTGCGGCCTGACGTTCAAGAAGAGAAATAGATCGCGGATGTACAGACTCTGTTCGTACAGCCCCTCACCACAGCGTATCCGCTGTAGAGCCCCACCGAGCCGATGATCGTAAGTAGCGCTGCGATCACGTTGCGCCGGAGGGCTAGCTTCTGGCTCTCGAGCAGGAACTCATCCGCGTTCTCCCGATAGCGCCCGACCAGGTACGGAGACAGCCCGAAGAGCCGCACCTCTTTCGCCGCCGTATCGTTTGCGGCGAGGCGCAGCAGGTAGGTGAGCAAGCGTCGACTCTGCGTCCATCGATGCTGCAGCGCATATCCAAGCGCGGCGAAGTGGGTCTCCCCGAAGAATGCCGGGAGCACCGAGATGGCCAGCAGCACGATCAGCCAGGGCACGTAGACGACCAGCATCGCCACCATGGACAACACCTGATCAAGGACTGCACAAGCCCCAACAGCTGACGAAAGAACCCGATTCCCTTGTGCGTCTGCTGGTGGGCGCGTTCGAGCTGGTCGTACACTTCCGCGTCCTCGAACTGTGCGACGTCGAGGGTCGCGGAGTGCTCCATGAGTCGCACCGACACTTCGTTGCAAAAGTGCTCGCCGAGAAAGCCCTCGGTGAGGTTGGAGGCCCGCGAGATGATCTCGGCCGTCGTGGCAACCGCCAACTCGATCGCGACCAGCGTCCACAGGTACGGCCAGTCCGCAGGCTCCCCACCCCGGTAGTAGAGCTCCACCGCCTCGATGATGAGCTTTCCAATCCACAGCATCGTGACCGGCGCCAAGGCTCGAAGTAGCCGGAAGACGAGTGTGGCCACCATGAACCCACGGTGGGCCCGGTACACCATCTTCAGAAGCGGAGGGACAGTCTTGAGTGCCTGAAAGAGCTCGCCCCATGACGATGGGGTTTCCAGGCCGCGGATTGTCCTACTACGGCGGTGGCCGCCCTGGGTCGTGTTGGTATCGCTCACGAGGCCAATCTAACTCGGTCCCGACCTCCTACTCACTGAACCACCGCCACCCGATCCGGGTATCTGGTCTCATGCGCATCGTATCCCTCGCCTGCTCGAACACAGAAATCGTCTGCGCGCTGGGGTGCGCCGACTTGCTGGTCGGCGTAGACGACCACTCGGATTATCCGGAGGATGTTGTCGGCCGCCTTCCGAAGGTCGGTCCCGACCTCGAGATCGATATCGACCGGGTCTGCACGCTGGAGCCAGACCTGGTTCTCGCGACACTCACGGTCCCTGGTCACGAAAAGGTGGTTGCGGGCCTTGAGGCAGCCGGGCTTCGATTCATCGCCCCGGAGCCCGTATCACTCGATGACGTATACAGAGACATCCAAGAGATTGGGAAGCTGCTCCAGGTGCCTGAGCGAGCCGACGCTCTCGTCGCGGATATGCGGCAGACGCTCGACAGGCCCGAGCCACCGAGAGGCGCTCCGTCGATCCTCGTTCAGTGGTGGCCCAGGCCGGTGATCACGCCCGGGAAGCTGAGTTGGGCGACCGACGTGCTACGGGCGGCTGGCGCTCGCGCAGTGCTCGCCCACGAGGATGTGAAGAGCCGCCCCATGAGCGACGAGGAAGTGGTCGAACTCGCGCCCGACGCAGTCGTGCTGTCCTGGTGCGGCGTGCATCCGGACAAGTATCGGCCCGACGTGGTCTTGGACAACAAAAAGTGGGCCGAGCTCCCGTTCGTGCGCGAAGAGCGCGTGTTTTGCGTAGGCGAGCCGTACCTGGGGCGGCCGGGTCCTCGACTGGTCGAAGGTGTTCGACAGATGCGGGCGATCGTGGATCAGCTGCAGACCTGACGCAGTCTCCGAGCCGCGCCCTCGCTCAAAGCGGCGCACCCTCGCGAAAGGCTATTGATACTCCTTGAAGGTTGAAGTATCATCCTTCAGTCTGACTAAGGAGGACACAATGACAGCGCCCACAAAACGCGGTTTTCACCATATCACGATGGTTTCCCGGGACGCGGCAAGAACTCTGGCATTCTACGGAGGGGTGAAGCGCACGGTCAACTTCGACGATCCGGGTGCATACCATCTGTACTTCGGTGACGGAGGGGGCCAGCCGGGTACCATTCTCACGTTTTTCGAGTGGGTGCACGCGCAGCCCGGACACACGGGTGTGGGCGGGGTGCACCACCTCGCGCTCGGCGTCGTGACCCCTGAGGCTCAGCTCAAATGGAAGCGTCGGCTCATGGATGCGGGACGTCCAGTGAGCGGGCCCATCGACCGCGGTTACTTCAAGAGCTTGTACTTCACGGACCCAGACGGACAGATCCTCGAAATCGCCACAGCGGGCCCGGGCTATGCCATCGACGAAGCCCCAGACGCGCTCGGACTGGAACTGCTGGTGCCGCCGGCAGGGCGCATGCCCGAGGGTCGCGATGCGCAAGCCATCGCCGCAGCCACCCACCCAGAGCCGGTGCCAACCGTCAGCGAGGACATGAAGCTTCAGAGCATCCATCACATCAGCGGCATCACCGCGGACCTGGAGCAAGCGAGTGATTTCTATGCTGAGGCGCTCGGCCTGAGCCTCGTCAAGAAGACCTACAACCAGGACGACGGTGCAGTAGAGCATTACTTCTGGGCACACTACGACGGCGAGAACGTATCGCCCAACAGCACGTACACCCTCTTTGGGTGGCCGGGATCGCGCCCATGGCTCGTCCAGGTGCCGGCCTGACGCACCACTTGGCGTTTCGGGCGAAGGACGACGATGAACAAGCGGCCCGGCGCGAGCATCTGCTGTCGATGGGCCTCGGCGTCAGCCAGGTCATGGACCGTAGCTACTTCCGAAGCATCTACTTCAACGCGCCGGACGGTCAGTTGCTCGAGATCGCGACCGATGGTCCAGGCTTCGCGGTCGACGAGCCAGTCGAGTCGCTGGGTTCAGGACTCCAACTACCGACGTGGCTCGAGCCACGACGGAGCGACATCGAGAACGCCCTGAGCCCGCTGGCGTGACGAACGCTGCCAAGCGGAGTAGGATGCTTCCTCTCCACACTCCCCCCCACTGACGACGCCGAGCCGACTTGCTTCAATTCGACCACACCCGTCCCGCTGCGCCGGAAGACGGCGCCACCGTCGCCGTGCTTCTTCACGGCCGGGGCAGCCATCGCGGCGACCTACAGGCCCTGCGACCCTTGATCCCACCGGATTGGGGCTTGGTCACGCCACAAGCACCGCACGCCGGACACCCATGGGGCTACGGACCGGGGTGGGCCTGGTACAAGTACGTCGAGGAGGACCGCTTGGTCGAAGAAACGCTGGCGCACAGCTTGAGTGCGCTGGAGACGTTCTTGGACCAGTTACCGGAACTGCTCGACTTCGAGCCGGGTCGAATCGTGCTGGGCGGCTTCTCCCAAGGTGGTACGACGAGCATGGCATTCGCGATCTCACGGCCCGACATGGTCGCCGCGGTGATCAACTTTTCGGGCTTCCTCGCGGACTCCGTCGAAGTCCCGTTCTCCGCGCTCTCGCCGGGAACACCCCCGATCTTCTGGGGCCACGGCCTGAGAGACCCGAACATTCCGCATGAACTCGCCGTGAAGGGGCGGCAGCGCCTCAACGCAGCAGGCATGCGGTTGACCGCCCACGACTACGACATTGGGCACTGGATCGCGCCCGAAGAGGCCGGGGCCGCGGTAACGTTCGTGGAGTCGCTCTAGCAGAGGAGGCGCGCGACGCCGTGGTGGTCCTGGAGTCGCTCCAACGACTCGCGTTGCCTCAGGAGTCCTCCGCTTCCATCTGCTGAGGAAGCGTCGACAGTTCCACAATCTTGTACTGACGATCTCCGGCAGGCAGCTGGATCGTCACCTCCTCCCCCTCGGCCGCTCCGAGCAGGCCCCGACCAATGGGTGAGGCAAGCGACACCTGACCAGCATCGAGGTCGATGAAGTCGCCGGCGGTGATCGTGAAGGTGAAGTCCTCTGCCATGTCGATGTCATGGATCGTCACGATGGACCCGAAGCCCACTTTGTCGTACGCCATGTCCGTGACGTCGATCTTGGAGAGCTCCGCCATGCGGACAGTGAGATGGTTCAGCCGCGCTTCGACGAAGCCCTGACGCTCCTTGGCGGCCTTGAACTCAGAATTCTCACGGAGATCACCGTGCTCGAGCGCGACCTTGATGCGCGCGGGCAAATCCACGCTCAGCTCGTGCATCAGAGCGGTGATCTCGTCTTCGATCTGGGAACGGATCTGCTCGAGCATTGGGCACCTCAGGGGTCTAGGACCACGTCATTCGACGTGGTGGCGTCAGGCGTATGCGCACTCGGCCCACCGCGGGCCCGTATAGGAAGCGCCGCCCAGGGCCAGCCAGGGCGGCGTTCGTCTCGCTCATACGATAGGGTGCGGACGCCCGTCATGGAAGCGCCTCGTTCTCGAAGCCGGGATGCCGCCTAGCCAGTGACGATCAGGGCGTCCATGACGCTGTCTACGAAATCAGATATCGGCATTGGGCAGTGCCACCAACTCAAGCCCAGGAATGTCTCGGAAGTCCTCGACGTTGAGCGTCCATAGCCTGGACCGCCACACGAGCGCGCTCGCTGCGATAGCGATATCCACCTCGCGACCTCGACCCCGGGAAAGCTCTCGATACAATCGAGCCGCAACGTGAGCGTCGTCCGGGCCGAAGGGAAGCGCTTCTGCGGAAGGGAACAGCGCCTCCTGGGCTTCGAGTTCCTCGGGAATGCGAAGTCCCGGTGACCACTCATACAGAACAAGCGCCGGCAACGCGACGCGCTCACCCTGTGAGATCACATGGCGAAGCGCCGCCCTCATCGAGCCTCCAGCTCCCAATGCCTCGACTAGGACCGACGTGTCGAGCAAGATCACGGCAGGTCTGCGCTTCCCCGACCACCCTGCCTACGGGCGTTACTGACCTCGTCGAGCTCCTGCTCCACTTCCGCCCGTGGCCGATCCGGGATCCGAGAGGTGACGTCGTCGAACAAGTCGAGCAGGCGACGGTGCTCGCGGCGCTCGGGTCTAGCCTACAATGAAACGTTCGCCGGGTGTGAAACGCTTACATGCGCCTGCACACGCTCGACCTCGATGAGGCGCTATCCATCGCAACGCGCTACGTTGACGCGGAGTTTCCTTCCGGAGACCGGACTGGCCCGGGAGGAGCTGCCCCTGTGATGCTCCCGGCCGGAGAGCCACATGACGATAGAGAGTCGCAAGCAAGAAGAGGTGAACGAAATGGATCGCAAAACGATGCTGCAGTCGTCGGGAGCCCTGGCTGTTGGTGCGGCAGCCGGATACGCAGTGCCCAGCGAGGCTTCCGGTGAGAAAACGCTTACTCCGTTCGAAGTGAAGCAAACGACGATCCCGAT
>Ga0114996_10008565_pt1 | contig 11345 bp, 9 predicted proteins | sample ArcticOcean_MG_C_4_FD_87039 | JGI IMG/M metagenome (GOLD analysis project Ga0114996, IMG submission 87039) | Marine microbial communities from western Arctic Ocean - ArcticOcean_MG_CB4_134 | ecosystem: Environmental > Aquatic > Marine > Oceanic | place: Arctic Ocean: Canada Basin | collected... | reverse complement strand
CGACCGGCTTTTCCTGAAAAAAATTGATATAAGCGTAATAACCACCGCCTCCTAATACCAGCAGGCCAACGATGATACCTATGATCATGCCTATGGGTTTTTTGCCACCGGTCTCGAGCTCGTCTAATATATCCTCTTCTTCTGCCATAACTCGATCTCCCGCCCCTTATTGATTACCAAAAAGAATAATTTAAGCGTTAAAATTCAGGGACTTATTTGTTTTCTCCCAATTATTGAGCAATTTGTATGCCAAACCTGGCCGCATTAATCCAAAACCATATAACTTATTATTTTTAAACGTGTTACAAGATTTCCCCTCCAAGCCCGCCCTGAGAAGTTCCAGGAATGATTTTCCCTTTGCAGTCATATTATTGACGTAAATCAATGTCAGCCAATGATCGATTTTACAATTCAAATTCTAAAATAAATATCATTTTTTGATGCATTTTGTAGCAATTTTTGGAAGCCATTACTTAACAAGCAAGCAATCTGCTTCTACCGACCTGTTTCTTTATTGTATCGCAGTAGCTAAAAACTAACATCTAAATAATTGTTATTAAAGCATTTAACTAGCTTATCTCTCTTCACAAACCTTATTTTTCCACATTGGTATAAAAATTGAAAACCTAATTAGTGTAAAGGGCCCTTAATCAGCCCCCTATTTTACTTCATTTTTAAGATCGGGTTTTATGAAATTCAGCAGTCAATTGAATAGGGTCGCCCTAACATTTTTATTTATGCTCTTTCCTGTGATCGCAACAGCAGAGGAAATCAACAAAATCAGCTACCCGGACACCGCTTGGATACTGATTTCCTCGGCACTGGTAATGCTCATGCTTCCTGGCCTAGCACTGTTTTACGGTGGCATGGTGCGGCGCAAGAATGTTCTGGCCGCATTGATGCATTGCTTTATACCGCTCGGAGTCATCAGTGCAATGGGTACTGTTTGGTTATTCTTTAGCCTTTGGTAATGATATCGGACATTTTGTCGGAGACCTGAGCAAAGCCCTCTTTACAGGAATCGATTTTAAGACCCTTTCCGGCACCATCCCAGAATATCTGTTCAGCATGTTTCAGTTGATGTTCGCCATCATCACTGCTGCCCTTATCAGCGGAGGAATGGCCGAACGAGTGGACTTTAAAGCTTATATCGTCTTCATTTTTATATGGTCGACTGTGGTTTACGATCCTATTTGCCATTGGGTCTGGGGTGGTGGGTGGCTGAGTGACATGGGAGCCCTGGATTTTGCGGGCGGCACGGTGGTTCATATTGCTTCAGGCACCGCCGCGTTGGCCGCCGCTCTCGTTCTTAAAGCACGTAAAGGGTTTCCGGGGAAACTCATGATCCCCCACAGCCTGCCTCTGACTCTTCTAGGGGCGGGACTTTTATGGTTCGGGTGGTTCGGGTTTAATGCGGGCAGTGCGCTGGCGGCAGACGAAATAGCGGTTCTCGCATTCACCAATACCCAAGTCGCTACCGGTGCCGGGCTCATCGGCTGGCTTATCGCCGAGTATATCAAAATTGGAAAAGCCAGTGCCCTCGGAGCGGCTTCAGGGATCGTAGCAAGTTTAGTCGCCATCACCCCGGCCGCAGGCTTTGTGGAACCTCTTTGGGCAATGGTAATCGGCTTTCTCGCCGGATTCATCTGCTTTTCCGCTGTGGTGATAAAGATCAAGGTTGGCTACGATGACTCGCTCGATGTTTTTGGAATCCATGCCGTAGGGGGGGGCTTGGGGGACTCTCGCCACAGGATTATTTGTCACCATAGGGGGAACGGGGCTGCTGGTCGGCAATTTCCATCAGGTTTGGGTTCAATTGGTGGGTATTGGGTCCGCAGGAGCCTACTCTTTCATCGTCACCTATATTCTGGTCATCATTATTGATAAAACCATCGGGTTCAGGGTGAACGATGAAGATGAGGAAATGGGACTGGATACCACCCAGCATGGTGAAACCGGATATAACTTGGTATAAAAATGATTTTAATAAGGCAACCCTGCAGTTTCTTGAAATTAGCTTTTAACAATTGGCTTTTTGACATTTAAAACATATATTTTTTAACTATAATTGTGCTTATTACCTTTAAAAGTAATGGCTTTAAACAAAATTATCAACTAGTTTTGAAAACCAACGTTTAAAATTGATTAGAAAGAGAACCCGCATGAGGATTTTAACCTCGTTTATTCTAAAATCAGTATTTGTAGCACTTCTGGTATTAAGCATGATGTTTTCTGCAGGATCCACTAATCAGGCCCAGGCGGAAGAAGCCGAACTCATAAATATTCCAGGTAGCTTTTCAGGTTCTCTGGGATTTTTTACCGACTACCGCTATAGAGGTTTAAGCCAAACCGATCGGCACCCAACAATTCAAGGTAGCTTTGATTGGGCGCATGAAAAGGGCTATTACCTCGGGGTTTGGGGTTCCAATGTAGATTTTGGTGAATCAGGAGCAACGGCTGGACAAGGGGCCAGCACTGAGTTTGGCTTTTACGGTGGTGTTGCAAGGCAATATTATGGTATCGACATTGACCTAGGACTTCTTTGGTACACCTATCCTGGAGCCCAAGATAGTCTAAGTTACGATTTTATGGAATATACTGCAAGTATTGGGTATAGCTGGGAAATACTATCGCTCTCCACGGGGGTTAATTTTGCTCCGGAGTTTTATGCATCATCTGATGAAGCCACCTATTGGACTTTGGATGCTGAGGTTAGCTTGATTCAAAACCTGACATTTACCGGTCATTATGGCTACCAATGGGTTGAAGATAATGCAAGCTATACACATCCTGATTATGCAGATTTCAGCATTGGCTTCGCTTATTCCACGAACGGATTTGATCTTAGTCTTCAGTATGTCAACACAGACATAGAAGATCGTAACTGTGGTGTTGTGGATGCATGTGAAGGTGATGTGGTATTTGGAATTTCTCGAGGCTTCTAATTTTTCTCAAATCATTAAGAAAGCCCGGTTGTCGGATGCAAGTCCGCACCGGGCTTTTTTTATGCACCACACGGAGCCCCTACTCACCGCAAAACCCCAAAATTTAAAGTTTATATCTCCTGACTTACCCTATAAAATGTTAAAAACCACCTAGCGCCTTTTCAAATTGGATAGCTCGTGCTAACACAAGCCCAGAACCAGATCATTTACCTGATGTTTTTAAACGGAATCCTTTTCCTGGGCTTGAACTTCATTGCCTACTCCTTCGTTTTTCCGGGACCTAAAGGCTCCAAGCGCATTGGTTACTTATTCATCGCCTGTGGCCTGCTGGCCTACCTGGTCCAACTGATGTACCAAGGACTGCTGGCTTTGGACTATCCCCCCGGTAAAATAAAAGGCCTTTTATTGAGTGGGTTTGTCATACCGGTCTTTTTCATTTCGCTGGCCTATTACCGGGTCAAGCGCAATCGATTGGAAAAAGACCCACAGCCCCAAGCAAGCCTGCCTGCAAAGGAAGACAATGAAACCGATTGATTTGAGAAGCGACACCCTCACCCAGCCGACCCCGGCCATGCGTGAAGCGATGGCCAATGCCGAAGTCGGGGATGATGTTTTCGAAGAAGACCCCACCCTGAAAAAACTGGAAATCCTGGCCGCAAAAAAAACCGGTAAGGAGTCGGCTCTTTTTGTACCCAGTGGCACAATGGGAAACCTCATCAGTGTACTCAGCCATTGCCAACGCGGGGACGAAATATTGCTGGGCGACCGAAGCCATATCTTCCTTCATGAAGTGGGAGGCATAGCCGCCTTGGGGGGAGTCCACCCAAGAATTATCCCCAATAATCCGGATGGCACTTTAACCCTGCCATTGATGGAACAATCGATACGGAGCTCAGATATCCATTCCCCCCCTACCCGTCTGATTTGCCTTGAGAACACCCATAATTTTTGCCAGGGTTCGCCCCTCAGCCCAGAATTCATGGACAGCATGAGAGCCTTGGCCACAAAATACGGACTCAAAATTCATCTGGATGGAGCAAGGATTTTTAATGCTGCTGTGGCTCTGGATATTGAGGTGGAGACGCTGACCAGGCAGGTCGACTCGGTTATGTTTTGTCTGTCCAAGGGACTGTCCGCACCGGTGGGCTCCCTGATCTGCAGTAGCCGGGAATTTGTACAACGTGCCAGAAAATTCAGGAAAATGGTCGGAGGTGGGATGCGCCAAGCCGGACATCTGGCCGCCGCTGGCCTGGTCGCTCTGGAAAACCTGGTACAACGTTTGAAAGACGATCATCTTAACGCCAAAACCCTGGCAGAACAGTTGGCCTTGATAAAAGGCATCGAACTGGATCAAAGTAAAATAAAAACAAATATTGTTTTTTTCAAACTAAATCATCCCAAAGTCGATGGAGATACTTTTATAAATCTGCTGGAAGCCAAATCCATTAAAATTCTCATGACCGATCCGGGTGTCTTCCGGGCGGTTCTGCATCGTGATGTTTCCAGGGAACAAACCGAAACCGTAGTTCAAACCATCCAATCCATTCTAACCCTCTAGAGAGGGAGGCAAATGGCAATAGCTTTTGCTGGCGAGCAAAGAGTTCTCTCGGCTTAATAAGCCCTTGCCCTTTGCCCCTGTGGCTAGCAGTTGACAGGGAGCTGAATTACCCTTAGAATGAGGAAAACCTTTACGAATAGGAAAAAAATGGTCGAAATGGAAATGAAAGATACCCTGGAGTTGATTCGCCAGGCGCAAGATGTAGTAAAAAGTCGCTTCCTGTTATGCATCCTGGTAACACAGAGGATCCATCAACTTGAAAACGGAGCCCAGCCTACTATTGATGTTGATCCCGAACAATACTCTTCCCCTAAAACTTTTTTCGAATTAGCACTCAGGGAAATTATTGAAGGAAATATGGATCTGGAACAAGTTACCGAAGAAGATTAATTCCTTCCCCGCTTTTATAATCCGAACAACACGTTTTACTAAACAGCATCTCTGAAAATTGCTTTTGCCCACCGGCGAACCGCCGGTGGCGATGGGCACGTGATATTCTTCCTTAACCTTCGTGCCCCGTAGGGGTAATAACTCGTCAAGTCGAGCCCCGTGACCGGGGGATTTTACCTGAACCTCCCCCTGATAAGGGAGACTGAGGGGATTGCTTTTACCTTTCCTTCTCAAAACAAAAAAGCCCGCCGATAAATCGGCGGGCTTTCCTTATAGAACTAATGATGACTATTTGGGAATCTCGTCGCGTCTAAGTTTCCCTTCATCATACATTTTACGCGTACGTTTTGTCATCCATATCACCCAACCCTGGAAGCAGACAAAAATGGCCGCTATGATGGGAGGCATATAATACAGAGACTGAGGCAATGCCGGTTTCAGAATGGTGTAATACCAGGTAGAGATGGCCATATGCTCATCCTTCTCTTTATCTCTACCCGCCCATTGCAGGAAAGCTACCGGAATGAACTGCTCAGTAGGAATTTGGACATCAAATTCTCCCTCGGTCGCCAACGATCTTTTGAACAGGATCTTGACACGGCCTTGTTTGTAAATAGAGTCCACGACTTCCACTTTGCCTTCATCTTCCTTGGCAGACAAAGCGTCAAAACCGTAACCAACAAGTTCCTCTACACTCACGTCCAGTTGATAACCCTTGTCGTTCGGAGCGGCGGTCGCGCTGTAGTCTTTAGGCATGAAATTGGCCTTCCAGAGATCAACCGGCTTTTTAGAATCACCCATAATGAAATAGGGCTTCTCCGCACCGAACAAATCCTGAAGTTTCGCCGGCCATTGAATGGCTACAGCATCCGGGTATTCCGGATCGTCAGACAGAAAACGCAAGTGGTATTCGACCAGATAATAAACCGCCTGATCTTCAGCACTCCAACGGGTGGTTACCCAGAGATTGTCGACTTTCGGATCGAAGTTTCGTTTGCCCGTAGTGATCTGGCCCGCCAAAGCGATGTAATGCCTCTTTGGGTTTTCCGCGAACTCTTCGGTAGCAGAAACGATCCTGTCATCGGTATCTGAAGACTGCCAACTGGGATCATCAATCTTCGGAGATACCTTGCCCTCAGTATAAATGGACTGAATGAGAAAGTCCGGAATGGGCTTATTGGTCAGTAGGTCGATCTTCTTTCTCGGACAAAGGGAGTTAACGAACGCCGCAATTTTCCAGCGATCCTCAACTGTGATTTGATCCTTGAAGTTCGGCATTGGCGTACCATTCATTCCTGTAGAAATCGTGCGAACGATATGAAAGGGATTGAAAGGATCCCGGCGTGCACCACGAAAGTTCCAGCACTGCTGCCAGTCTGCCGCAACAATGGGAAAACCCCAATCGTCTTTCATCGTCGGGTTTCCATCACCCCGGCCTTCACCACCGTGACACTCAAAGCATTTGTTCTTGGTAAAAATTTCCTTACCGGCATCAATGTCAACTTGAGGCACGCCCAAGTGGTAGGGACCCGTTGTTCCCCACGGGTTGGTGCCAAAGTCCTGAACAAAGACTTCTTCGTCTTCGGTATCGTCAAAATCCCGATCCTGCACCAGGGTTTTAACGAATTCCACGACTGCGAAGATCTCGTCTTCCGACAAAAATTCACCCCAGGCCGGCATTGCCGAACCCTGGAGCCCATTTCTAACCGTTGTAATCAGATCCGCTTCCATGGGGAGCTCACCGGAATCCGTTGTGCGGATCTTAAAGGTCCCCTGGATGAAGTTTCTGGGCCGGGTGAACAAGCGATCCGCAGAGGGGCCATCACCGGCTCCTTCAATCCCGTGGCACCAGACGCATCTTTTAAAATAGACCTTTTTACCCTCTTCCAGCAGGTCCTTCTTGACCCCGTCCGGAACTGCGGCAAACACCGTAGTTGGAATCGCGATCAACGCCACAGCCAGAAAAGAAAAGATCAGGCGTTTGATATAGTTATTGTTCATAGTCATTGTCATTTCCATATGTTTAGGTTATTAGTAACCGAAAATTCATTTCAAGTTATTCTCCACCCTCGCTACCTGCAATAGAGCCTTCTGTACCGAATGTTCGAGGATGATGGCCTGTGTACCAGAATTCAAAAAGGATAACCTTCCAGATTTCATCCGTTTTCAAATGCTCTTCCCACGCAGGCATTGCTGAAGACCAGGGCGTCGACTCATTAGGCAGACCGGGTCCGCCTTTAGACACCCGCCAGAACAGGAATGATTCCTGCAACATAGCAATGGTACCCGGATCAATGAAGTTCGCCGGAGTGGGGTTGAACACATGGGAAAACATGCCTATTCCGTTCAACTGGTCACCATGACAGTAGTGGCAGTTTTGAAAGAAGATCGTGCCACCTTCCGTCACATACTTCATGTATTCGTGCTTGTCCGCATCCAGAAACGGGAAACTGTCCTTATAGTTGTCCTGCTCATCAATACGGAACGGATTATTGGTAGACTCCAGCGGATAGGTTTTGCCATGTACCTTAGTGGTAGCCGGAGGTGCGGGATGAACCGTCCTCAATTCCACCGGTTCCTGATAAGCTGGATAGATCGACTTATAGGTAGCAAAACCAACCAGAATTGGCATGGCTATCATCACAACAATCTGTGCGAATTTGTATTCACCAACAATGGTTTTAGCGATCGGCTCCCTGAACTCCCTGAAACTATCAGCATCCTGACTGATATACAGGAAGACACCAATCGACCACATCACCATATAAGTGATGAACAGGGTCCAGGGAATCGGCGGAAATAAAATCGCATCATAAAAGTAATAGCCCAGATACCATACAAACAAAGCTTTCATGGCAATCGACGGCTTAAGTCTGAGGACGAAATGTGTAATGATCAAAAAGGCTACAAATACCAAATAGTAGACATACCTGTTTAAAATCCACTCGACCGGCTTCGGTGTGAAGATAGGGAATATGGCGTTATGAAACACCAGCAGGCCGACAACAAAAACCAAAAAACTTACCAAATTCTTATTCATTGTTGTCTCCTAATTAACTGCCAGCCGGAGCTTCGGTCTGACTAATAAAATCAACAAGCTTATCGAGTGCGTCAACTGAAAGCATCTGCGAAAAGGTTGTTGGCATTAAACCATCTGGGAACAACTCTCCCTCTGCTTCGTTAAAGACCACATAGGCACCAGGATTCAAAATAGACTCCCTGACATACTCCTTAGTATTGGTGGCTTTGCCCTTGTAGTTGGGATCCTTGATACGCATCGGAGCATTGATTTTCTCATGAAGCTTCGGCCCCAACTCACCCACAGCACCCTCAACACCAGGAATGGTATGGCAGAGCGGACAACCCAAAGTATTGATCATGGTCTGAATGTCTTCCGTGCCGGTGACGAATACGGGTTTATCTTCATCATCAGAAGAATCCTCGGCCACCGCACCACCTGTATGACCCGCATCATCTTGAGGTAGCGGAACCGTCACGGTGGCAAACTCACCCGGCGTGTCCTTGGATTGCAGGTAAGCAATGACTGCATTCACTTCAACCCGGCTCAAGCTGACAGGAGGTTTGACGATAACCGGCATCGGGCTTTTTAGGTCGCCGGCGTTACCGAAGTCTTTCACCACGTAACAGGTCGGACACATCATAGATTCACGGATATAATCTTCGCCGATAAATTCGTCAGGACCCTGCTGTCTTCTGTACTCTTCAGGTATCTCGTCATATTTACCCTTCACAATACCCGAGGCAGGTTCCACTTCCCCAATAGCCACAGGGCTGGTTGCATAACGGTCTTCCTTAATCCGGTCATGGCTTCTTTTCTCAACCCCAAACAGGTTCGGACACCGGCCCATGTGATCAGCCGGATCAAAGGTGTGGCACAACGGACACTGACCTTTACCGATTGACTTCTGACCGGCTACCTGCTTGGCACCAAAAATAATAACGCGTCCCATTTCAGCGAATTCTTCCATGGTGACATCACCCACCAGAGCCGCCTCTTTTGGGGGCGGATCACTGCGCTGTTGCGGCAACCAGTTGGTGTAACCCGCAAGCAAAAGAGAAACCGTAGTCCAGAAGAAAAACCCTCGAATAATCGGAGGAGATTGACCAGCCATACCATCATTACACTTGAAGAATATCCCCCAAGTAATCAATAATACGACAACCAGCCAAAGATACGTTGAGAAGAAAAACGCCAACTGATCAGCCTGAACCAAGGTGAACATATGGACAGTCATCAAAAAACAACCAATCGCGAAGGCTGCAAATATACCACCCCACAATTTACCGTTTATCTCTTCCCTCTCTCGACAAGCTTGAACCACACTGATGAAAGCATAAATCCCGAAGACGGCAAATACGATGGCTATAAACGAAAATAATATATCATGTTGCTCTGGTAACATTTTTCCCCTCTCTCCTATACCCTCAGATTATATTGGCGGGGTTCCAAATCGGGAACCCCGCCAAACAGTTAGCAGTTATTACTATTGTTGAGCCGGCACCGGAACACCTTCCGGAGCTTTTGCTTCTGCTTTTTTACCGCTCAAGCTACCCACCCAGAACACGACCACAAACTGGGTCCACACAAAAAGAGTGTTAAAGGTAAGCATCTTACCCGCTTCACCAATCGTAAGCGTATAAGCGTCTACAGAGTTGTCACGAACCACTTCCGTTACGTGCCAGAACAAACGAACTGCTGAACGGATGTAGCCCATGAGGCCCATCAACCAGGTAAAGGAAATCGCCAGAAGGAAAATAGCGTAGGTTCCCACCTTGGACTGACTCCCCCATTTAACTGCCCCATAGGATTCCGAATCCTTAAACATGGCGATGTTGATCGCAGTACCGGCGAAAAGGGTCGTCAGTGTAGTAGTTACCTGAGGAACAGAGAGTCCCACCCGCTGGTTAGCAGGGAGAAAATAACCATAAATACCCAGGAATATGATATTAGCCGCGGCGCCGACAAAAATAGCCGAGATCCAGCAGTTGCCCACCGTGGCCCACGGCACCGTAATCTTCTTATTGGCTCTCTGATACAACAAAAAGCAGAGAACTGTAGTGGTGATCATCAGGTTAACTGCCGAATTCTTGGCTGACATGACACCAAAGTGACCGATAACTGGGTGCTGGGCACCCCCCATCACCTTTAATTCAGCCGGAGTCATAACGATGGTATGCGGAGTCATCCACATAGTAAAACTTACGATCAAGAGAAGAATCATGTACTTACAATATTTCATATAACGATGCGACCCCTTGACCCGTGCCATCCCGTTATGCAAATAGGAATTGGCGGCGAAGAACAGGAGCCCGATCATAACAGCCTGGATGATGAACAACCAAGCCATGATGCCGCCCATCAGGGTGATACCCATCTGCTGACGGAATGCATACACTTCCTTCATCAACCAGTAACCAGCGAAAGGAAGCGGGATCAAACCAAAAATACAAATAAACATGGCGACATAACATACCCAGTCGTAATGCGCCCGTTCCTCATCCGTTTTAGCAGTGAGGAAATGGTATGCGGCGTAAGCACCTACGATTCCACCACCAAATACGATGTTCCCAAGAATCCTGTGAACACCGACCGGATTCCAAAGCGTGGAATGGATAACATGCCAGATATTCCCCAGAAAACGACCCTGAGAGTCAATTCCGCCAGGAGCCTGCATGAACGTCGCCCAGGAATTCGCCAGGTACATAAGAACCGTACCAACGAGATTGAGGAGAACCGCCATACTGCAATGAATCCATTTCAAAAATGGGTCCTGATTCATTCTGTCCCAGCCGTAGTAATAAACATACAGGATACCGGACTCAGCCAGGAACATCAGCGCATACACATGCATGACCGGACGGAAAATGCCCGCCATATACTTAAAGAAGCCCGGAAATAATGTGATGAATGAAAAAAGGAGGATACCACCGAGGATCGCTGTCCAGGAATAAGCCGTCAAGCTGATCTTCATCAGGTCATGAGCCAACCGGTCATACTTGGCGGACATAATTGGATCGTCTTCCCTGGTTCGGATTCCGATAAACTCGATGATCATACAGAAAATCGGAACCGCCAGAACGAAGCTACCAAAATAAAGATGTTGCTGATTGGCAACCCAGATAAGCATCCGACTGGGAGCAAAGTCATAGTTATTATAATCCGACTCGCCAAGTTCCGGAGCGGGAAAACCACTCACGGGCCCTTTCAGCGGATTACCTTCCCAGTCTTTATAAAATACGTCCTGACCCCATTCAACTTCCGCCTCGCCTTCGCCCTCAGCGGCCTCTTCAGCCAAAACTTCTTTGGCGAACGCTTCCTCAGCGAAAACTTGCTCCGCAAACGCCTCCTTGGCAACCGCATCGCTGGTCATGCCCGGAACCAGATAAATGGCCATAGCCAGTATCAGTCCCAATGAAAACGCCGTTATGCT
>Ga0114996_10008562_pt1 | contig 11348 bp, 11 predicted proteins | sample ArcticOcean_MG_C_4_FD_87039 | JGI IMG/M metagenome (GOLD analysis project Ga0114996, IMG submission 87039) | Marine microbial communities from western Arctic Ocean - ArcticOcean_MG_CB4_134 | ecosystem: Environmental > Aquatic > Marine > Oceanic | place: Arctic Ocean: Canada Basin | collected... | reverse complement strand
CGATGAGCCAGAAATCCTCCCTTATGCAATCGTGCTATTTTGTCCCATAGGCGCTGACGTCAGACACAGACGTTACGGATTGATGCGCTTAATGCGGTGGTTCAGTGAGATAACTTTACCCAGAAAAGAACGTGGTTACGACGGGAAAGAACTTGGCTATTAGGGGAAATACGAACCAGTAGAAGCCTTCCAACGTGCTGAAAAGAACAAGGGCGCTCCAAAATACTGCCATGGGATCTGGATCAGTATGCAGTTTGTCGATAGCAAATAGTATCCAACATAGGACCAGCAATATTAAGTGAAGCATTGCCCCCTCCTGACCAGCACCCCAACCAGCGCCGCGAGTATGATGCGTTTTATAAACATCACTGGGCTCTTATTGCCCTTAGTCTTTGACTAGCCGCGATGCTATTCCCCCGATGACAAATACGGCTAATATCTGTGCCGCAATTCGGTTTATGTTCATTCGGTCCTTCTCCAGCATCTCAAAAATTGGTTTGGACAGGTGAAGTCGTTCCTCAAAAATGGACGAATTTTTATATGAAAATGTTAACCCATCTCGTCTCCGCGGGCGACCTCAAGTTGAGTGTAGATGTTCAAGCCACACCAAAGGACGGGGTTACGGATCAACAAGTTGAAGAAGTTAAAGCGGCTTTACGTGGTCTTGGCCTGAATGACGATGTTCGTTCTGAATGATCCAAACCAGCTGTGGCTGGTGCATATAGCAGAGATCCACCCCGCAGAGGGGATTTCGGGAACGGCAAGTGTAACAATTGCCAAAGAGGGAAAGCCACCTCTTTGGCTTCTAGCAGTGGTCTTCGGGTCTGCTATTTTATCGCCTAGAGTGTCGCCTAAACAGATTTTTTAAAGCTCAAGAAGTTAACTGTTTCCGGTTAAGCTTTTGAAAACAATGGCACACCCGGAGGGACTCGAACCCCCAACCTCCTGATTCGTAGTCAGACGCTCTATCCAATTGAGCTACGGGTGCTTTTTCGCCTTTGCGAATCGGGCGGCGAATACTGACCAAATCGCCTTCCCGAAGGGTGGCGACATTACTCCACCGGATCGGCCATGGCAAGAACCCGAAAACCTTCCCGTCCGGGCGAAAATAATGTATGAAAATAGTAACTTGTGGTGTGATTCCTCTTTGAGTAAGATCGCCGGTATTAAATTCGGGGGACGGAAGCCTTTCTTTATATCCCAAAGTAGTTATTGTTGGTAAAGGGATGTTTCCATTAAGAATCAAAGACAAGGTCGAGTTATGGCGTATAGTCGAGTGTGGATTTTTCTTGCGGGGACACTTTTTTCTGTTTCCGCGTGTTCGTTTACTGAAGATAGCCTTTGGCCGTCCTTGACGGGTGAAAGCCCGGCTGCAAGCGACAAGCCATCTGCGGCTGCGGCTCCGAAAGCGTCCGCACCGGCGCCTCCCGGCCAACAGACGGCTGGCGGCAGTCCGCCTGTTATCGTCACCGCCAACCCGCCGCCCATGGGCACCTCTAGTTTCCGGCCCGCCGGCGTCACTCCTGGCCAGACCACCGGCACCTTCGTCGGCAAAAAAGCCATCGAAATGCGCGGCGAGTTGAAACGTCTGCAGGCATCCATCTCCACCCATAACAGCCAATTGCAGGCGCTGCGCGGAAAGATCGTCGCCAATTCGCAACGTTATCACGGCACCATCGCCGCGGTGAACGCGCGCCTTCAGGTCGGCACCACGCCGGGCAACCCGATCCTGGTGCAGCAGTTCAACAGCTCTCAGGCTGACCTCGACCGCATTGCCGCCGACATTACCGAAATGAACGCCTTGGCCAACCGGGTCAGCAACAATTCCACCATGTCGTCCTATCTTTCGGAATTCGCCCGGGCATCGTTTGCCGTTTCCGGCGCCGTCGATGAGGACCATCGCCAGCTTGCCATCCTGGAAGACGAGGTCAACCGCACCGATGTTTTGATTTCGCGTCTTCTGAAGGAAGTCTCAAACGACGTCCGCCGTCAGACCAATTATGTGGCGACCGAGCGCGCTAACCTGAACCTGGTGTCTGCCGCCATCCGCACCGGCGAAATTTTCGGCGGCAGCCTGGCCAACAAGGCCCTGGCGTCGGCCACAGCGGGCCGAAGCATCAACGTCGCCGCCACGCCGTCCAACACCACCGGCAAGCGCCCCTTGGTGGTGATCCGGTTTGACCGCAACAAGGTTCCCTATCAGCAAGCCTTGTACCATGCAATCAGCCGTGTGCTGGAACGCCGTCCGGCCGCCGTTTTCGATTTGGTCGCCGTGGCGCCGGCCTCGGGCGGGAAAGCCCGGGTGGCGTTGAATTCCAATAAATCACGCCGTCATGCCGAGGAAGTCCTTCGGGCGCTGATTGAAATGGGCCTGCCGCCGGCACGCGTCGCCGTTTCGGCCAAGACCACGACCAGCGCCAAATCCAACGAGGTTCACGTCTACCTGCGTTAAGCACGGCACATATTCAAAGTCTCAAACCGGCGTCTCCTTATAAGAGCGCCGGTTTTGTTTTGCCCGCCTTGTGCCCTTTCATCCGGCGTTCCATACTTTACACATGGTTCGCCCTTTTATCCTTTTCACCGTTCTGATACTGGCCGCCGTCCCCACGGTCGCTAAAGAACCGCTCGACCTGATCCGCCTTGCCCCCGGTTACACAATAGAACCCTACGCCCGGGTGCCCGGCGCACGGTCCATGGCGGTGGTGCCGTCCCTGGGCGTCATCTTCGTCGGCACGCGCGGCGATACGGTTTACGCCGTCGTGGACGCGGACGGTGACGGCCGCGTGGAAGAGGTCAAAACCGTGCTGAGCGGCCTCAAGGTGGCCAACGGCATCAACTGGCGGGACGGCTGGCTCTACGTCGCCGAACAGCACCGGGTGGTGCGCTATGCCGCGCCCGATCTGAAGACCCTCGTCCGGTCGCGCCCGGAAGTCCTGTTCGACAATCTTACCGATGACCGTTGGCACGGATGGCGCTACGCTCGTTTCGGGCCGGACGGAATGCTTTATATGGCCGTCGGATCGCCATGCAACATCTGCCGCACCAACGGCCCGGAAGGGGCCATCGTACGCATCCACAAGGACGGTGGGCGGCCGGAAATTTTTGCCAGCGGCGTGCGCAATTCGGTCGGGTTCGATTTCCAGCCCCGAACGGGCGAACTGTATTTCACCGACAACGGCGCCAATAACATGGGTGACGACAGCCCGCCCGATGAATTCAACCACGCACCAAAAATGGGCCTGTGGTTCGGGTTTCCCTATTTCGGCGGCGGCCACGACCGCACACCCGACTTTCGCGGCGATGCCCTGCCCCGCCCACCGGTGTTTCCGGTTATCAACTTTAACGCCCATGTGGCGTCGCTCGGTATCAGTTTCTATCGCGGCGCCATGTTCCCCTCGGATGTCCGTGGCGACGCCTTCGTCGCCCAACACGGATCCTGGAACCGCTCCGTACCCGATGGCTATCGCGTGGTGCGTACCCGTTTCGATCCACGAACACACAAGGCCGTTAAAAAGGAAATTTTCGCCGATGGATGGCTGCAGGGAGGGCAATCCTGGGGGTGGTCGGTGGATGTCAAGGAACTGGCAGATGGCTCGTTGCTGGTATCCGACGACCGGCGTGGCGCCCTTTACCGGATCACCTACAAAAAACCTTGAGCCGCCAGAACCAGGACGGCATAGCGCCCGGCCTTGCCGATGGCGACCAGGACTAGGAACAAGCGGAAATCAACCCGCATGATGCCGGCGGCAAAGGTCAGGGGATCGCCGATCACCGGCACCCAGGCCAGTAACAGCGACCACACGCCATAGCGCGAAAACCACGTCCCGGCGCGATCCAGCTGGTCCCTGGAAACCGGGAACCAGCGCCGATCCTGCCAGTGCAGACAAAACCGCCCCAGCCCCCAATTGATGCAAGCGCCCAGTATATTGCCGAGGCTGGCCAATGCCCAGAGGACAGCCACATCATAATTTCCCGCCGCCATCAGTCCGACCAGAACCGCTTCCGACGAAAACGGCAGAATAGTCGCGGCCAGAAAGGCGCTGACGAAAAGCCCCAGATATCCTTCCATGAGAGTTCCGCCTAAGCCGCGACGTTGTCGATCAGCCGCGTCGCGCCCAGCGTGGCGGCGGCGAGAACCCGGGCCGGGCGCGATGCGTCAGTGACCTCAACCAAAGTCTCGGCGTCGCGAATGTCCAGGTAATCGACAGAGGAGAACCCGGCCCGCAACAGTTGGTCGCGGCCCCAATCGGCCTGCTCGCCCGGCGACGAACCCCGCCCGACATTCTCCGCAACCTGGGAAATCGTGCCATGCAGAGCCATCGCGATAGATCTCTCTTCGGGCGTCAGGTAAGCGTTGCGTGACGACAGAGCCAGACCGTCGGCCTCGCGCACAATGGGCGCCGCCTCGATGCGCACCGGAATATCAAGATCACGGGTCAAACGCTTGATGACCAATAACTGCTGGAAGTCCTTTTCGCCGAACACGGCGACGTCGGGCAGGGATTGCACCAGCAGTTTCGTCACCACCGTGGCAACGCCGGTAAAGAACCCGGGCCGGTGTTCGCCCTCCAGAATATCACCCAGGCCTTCAACGATGACACTGGTGGCGAAGCCGGGCGGATACACCTCATCCGGGACAGGCTGAAACAGAAGATCGACGCCTTCCTCAGTCAATTGGGCCGCGTCGCCGGCTTCATCACGGGGGTAGGTTTCCAGGTCTTCGTTCGGCCCGAACTGTGTCGGATTGACGAACACCGTCACGCAGGTCCGCATGGTCTTGGCGCGGGCATGGCGGACCAAAGACAAATGCCCTTCGTGCAGTGCCCCCATGGTCGGCACCAGCCCCACCGTTTCACCGGCGTGGCGCCAGGCCCTGATTTCGGCACGGAGATCCTCGATGGTGTGGACGGTTTTGATCATCACAAGTCGGGGCGGCTCACTCTTCGTCCTTGGGCACGCCGAAGCAATGTTCCAATCCCGGGAAACGGTGTTCGTGAACATCGGACGCATATTCCTTCGCCGCGATGGCCACCTCTTCGCCCAATTCGGCATAGCGTTTGACGAACGTCGGGGTGAAATCGGAAAACAGGCCGAGCGCGTCGTCGGTCACCAGAATCTGTCCGTCACACCCCGGCGACGCGCCGATGCCGATGGTCGGCACGGCGACGGTTTCGGTGATCTCGCGGGCCAAAGCCTCAACCGTTCCTTCGATAACGATGGCGAAGACACCGGCGTCGGCAATGGCCTGACCATCTTTCATGATCTGTTGCCAGCCTTCGTCGTCGCGCCCCTGTATCTTGAACCCGCCCCGGCTCTCAGTCTTTTGCGGCAACAGACCGATATGGCCGAGAACGGCAATTCCCTGGTCTGTCAAATGGCGGACGGTCGCGGCCATCTCGACCCCGCCTTCCAGCTTGACCGCCTGTACGCCGGTTTCATCCAGCACCCGGCGTGCCGAGACAAGGGCTTGTTCGGGGGAATCCTCATAGGTGCCATGGGGCAGATCGACAACCACGCAAGCCCGCTCGGAGCCCCGCATCACCGCGGTCCCGTGATTGATCATGGCATCCAGGGTGACACCACGGGTCGTTTCCATGCCGTAAATGACCATGGCCAGACTGTCCCCCACCAGCAACAGGTCCATATAGGGGTCCAGCCACTGGGCCATGGGCTTGGAGTAGGCCGTCAGGCAAACAATAGGCAGGCCGCCCTTGCGGGCCTGAATATCGGAAACGGAAATCCGCCGGTTTTCGCCATTTTTTTCGCTCACTGGGCCCCTCCGAGCAAGTAGCGGGAGTCTAACAGATTGCGCCGGTCAAAAAATAACGGAAAAAAACACAAGTGACTCTGGAATGGGGCTGAAAAACCGGAACCCGTGTTCTATACTCGCCCTCCACCGGCGCAAGCCGCACCTGACCAACTGAACCGGAATGACCCGTGAACGACACTGAAAGCGACTTCCAAAGCCTTATCGGCAACTGTCTTGAAGATGCCACTTTTCCAGAACTGCCTAACCATCAAACCGGCAAGGTCCGGGAATCCTACGATCTGCCCGATGGGCGGCGGGTGATGATCGCCACCGACCGGCAATCGGCCTTCGATTATGTTCTGACGGCTGTCCCTTACAAAGGCCAGGTGCTTAACCAGACGGCCATGTTCTGGTTTAAGGAGACCGAAGATATCTGCCCCAACCATGTTATCGAAGCGCCCGACCCCAACGTGGTTGTCGCCCGGCGGCTCGATATGCTGCCGGTGGAAATGGTGGTCCGCGATTATATGACCGGGTCAACGGAAACCAGCATCTGGCCCATGTACGAAAGAGGTGAGCGGGTTCTCTACGGACACGACTTCCCCGACGGACTGGTCAAGAACCAGAAATTGCCCGGCACCATTCTGACCCCCACCACCAAGGCCGCCCAGGGGGAACACGATGCCCCGATTACGGCTGAGGAAATCGTCGACCAGGGTTTGTTAAGCCAAGCCCAGTGGGACGAACTGGCTAGGCTCAGCCTTGCCATATTTGCCCGCGGCCGTGAAATTTCCGCCGAAAACGGCCTCATCCTTGTCGATACCAAATACGAATTCGGTCTCGACCCGGACGGCCGGATCACCCTTGCCGATGAAATCCACACGCCGGATTCGTCGCGCTTCTGGATCAAAGAGTCCTACGAGGAACGCTTAAGCGCGGGGGAAGAACCGGAAATCCTGGACAAGGAATTTCTCAGGTTGTGGATCAGTAGCCGTTGCGATCCTTACAAGGACCCCATTCCCGATATTCCTATTGACACATTGGTCGAATTTTCCGGCAAATACGTCCGACTGTTTGAGCAGGTCACCGGACAGACGTTTGAAAAACCGGATGCCTCAACATTCGTCCGCGAACGCATCCGGTCGTGCCTGGAACAAAGCTTCCCGGAATACTTCAAATCATGACCAAGCCCAACACCGCCAGGATCGGCTTGATCGCCGGGACGGTGTTGTTGGCCCTTGGTGCGTGCCAGCACGACGCCGAAGGGATATTTTTCACCGGGCCGGTCACGCCCGAGCCGGGACAGCCGGGGCTGGCGAAAAAGCACATGGTTGCCGTTGGCCACCCGCTGGCTGCCGAGGCCGGGCGCAAAGTCCTGCGCCAAGGCGGCAACGCGCTGGATGCCGCCATCGCCGCGGAAATGGTTCTGAGCCTGGTCGAACCCCAGTCATCGGGCATCGGCGGCGGTGCCTTCCTGGTCCATTTCGCCGCCAAGACCGGCGCCATCGATACCTATGACGGACGGGAGACGGCGCCCAAGTCCGCCAACCCCTATATGTTTCTGGGCGGCTCCGGTAAGCGCATGAATTGGCGCGATGCCTCCATCGGGGGGCTTGGCGTCGGCGTGCCGGGGTTACTCAGGATGCTGGAACTCGCCCACAAGGAACACGGTCGAATGGCCTGGCGCGAGCTGTTTCAGCCCGCCATCACCCTGGCCGACGAAGGGTTTCCCATATCTGAGCGGCTGGCCCGCCAGATCGCCTCCGCCAAAGGGCTGCCGGAAGGCCCCGTCGCCGGGTCTTATTTTTTTAATAACGACGGCAGCCCGAAAAAAGCCGGGACCATCCTGATCAACCGGGACCTGGCCGATACCTTGAAGCGCGTCGCCGAGGACGGCGCCAAAGCCTTCTATAGCGGCGATATCGCCAAGGCCATCGCCCAGGCCGTTACCCGCGCGCCCAAGCGGCCTGCCGTAATGACGGTCTCCGACATCGAATCCTACGCCGCCAAAAAACGCCCCCCGGTGTGCCTGCCCTATCGGGTGTGGCTGATTTGCGGCATGGGGCCACCATCGTCGGGTGGACTGACAACATTGCAGATACTGGGAATCCTCAGGACATTCGATCTCGGCAAGATCGACATCAAGACCGATGCCGGTGCGGTGCGGGCGCTGCATCTGTTGAGCGAGGCTAGCCGCTTAGCCTTTGCCGACCGCAACGTCTATATTGGCGATCCGGATTTCGTGCCGGTGCCGTCGGCGGGCCTGCTGGATCCGGAGTATCTTGAATTACGCGCCGGCGAAATCGATCCCAAAAAGGCATTGGGCAAACGCCACCCCGGCATGCCCGGCCCAAGCGCCTTAAACCGCCCCGCCGTGCCGAAAGGCGCGGACGGGGAAAAGGGCGTATCGACGACCCACCTCTCCATCATCGATGGCGACGGTAACGCCGTTTCCATGACCGCTACTATCGAGCAGGCCTTCGGCTCGCACCTGATGGTGCGCGGCTTCCTACTCAACAACGAACTGACCGATTTCAACTTCCAGCCCAATGCCGGAGGCGGTCCCGTCGCCAACCGGCCCGAGCCAGGCAAGCGGCCCCGGTCATCCATGTCGCCGGTCTTGGTATTCGACGGTGACGGCCAGGTCATCATGGCAATCGGCTCGCCGGGCGGGTCGCGCATTATCGGCTATGTGGCCAAGACCCTGATCGCGGCCCTGGACTGGAAACTCTCTATCCAAAAAGCCATCGACTTTCCCAACGTGACCAACCGCAACGGACCGCTGGATATCGAGAGAGGGTCGCGCTTCGAGAAACTTAAACCGGCGCTGGAGAAAATCGGCCATTCGGTGCGCTTGCGGGCCCTCAAGAGCGGGCTCAACGGCATCATGGTCACCAAAGACGGCCTGGAAGGTGGTTCCGACAAACGCCGCGAGGGTGTTGCGCTGGGGGATTAAGGGCCACACCTAACGCTTGGCGACGATAAACACCCGGCGGAAGGGATACAGCGTCTTGCCATCGGCGCGCTTCGGATAGGCCTTCCCAGCCAATGCGGAATAAGCGGTGAAAAAGTCATGCGCCTCGTCTTCATCCAGGACATCCAGCAGGGGTTTCAGGGCCGAGCCCTTGATCCACTCGGCGGCCGCGTTGTCGCCATCCAACTCCTGGGTGTAAGACGTTTCCCAGATATCCAGGTGATCGGCAACCGGCGCCAGCGCATCGTAATAAAACGGTAAATCCTCGACGGGATTTGGGCGCATGGCCGGCCCGATTTTGTCCATCCACGGTTCGGCCGCCCCAAATATCAGCATATGGGACGGTGCCCCATAATTGCCGGGCATCTGCACCGCCAGTACGCCGCCGGGGTTGAGATGCTCCAAAAGCTTAGGAAACAACGCCCCATGATCGTCCAGCCAATGCAGCGCCGCGTTGGAAAATATCACATCCGCCGGGCTCTCCGGTGACCAGCCATTGAGATCGGCTTCGACCCATTGCAGGTCGGGCAAGTCGGCTGCCGCTTTCTCCAGCATATCCACCGAATTGTCGACACCGGTGATCCTCGCCTCGGGCCAGCGATCAGCCAGCAGGCGGGTCGAATTGCCGGGGCCGCAGCCCAGGTCGAAAACGGTTTCAGGGTTTTCGGCATCGACGCGAGCCAGAAGGTCGATGGACGGACGCAACCGGTGGCCGCCGTATTTCAGGTACTGGCCGGGGTTCCAGGTGTGTTTCCCCATTTCAAATTTTTCCATCTCGATTGTGAGGCAACCGGATACGGAACGCCGCCCCGCCGAGGCCATCTGCGGACGTACCCTTGCCAGCCATCAACACCACGTCGACGCCGTGGGCGCGTGCGATATCACGCAAAATTACCAGCCCCAGACCGGTGCCGCCGTCCCCGGACGATCCGGCGAAAGGCTCGAACAGTTTATCCAGGGCCTCCGATCCAAGGCCGGAACCATCGTCGGCGATATCGATACAGATCCAATCGGTGACGATTTCCGCGCTGATGCGGACGCGTCTGGCGCCCGCTTCAAGCGCGTTCTGGCCTAAGTTGGTTAACACCCGAAACAGCATTTCGCGATCGGCGTTCAATTTGATCCCGGCGATGATGGTATTTTCCCAATGGATGGTTTTCCCGCCAGATTCATAAGACGCCACCGTTGCGCCGGCTTCTTTGACAAGGTCCGACAGGGCAAACCGTTCCGTATCGGGTTTCAGCTTGGCGTCGCTGACGAAATTCAGCGTCTGGGTACACAGGCTCGTCGCCCGGTCGATGGCGTCCATCAATCTCGGCATAGTTTCCTTAACTTCGGGGTCGTCCACATGGGCGAGGCGGTCCGACGCCAATACCGCCGTCGCCAGCGTTTTGCGCAGATCATGATTGATCTTGGCCACCGCCGTGCCGAGCGCCGCCAGTCTTGTTTTCTGCTGCAGGGCGCCGCGCAATTCTTCCTGCATCACCGCCAGTTCGCGTTGCGCGACGCCGATCTCATCGGTGCGCGTGCTGGGAACGATAACCCGGGTTTCGTCTTCGGGGGCTTGCCGAAAGCGGCCCATGCTGTCGGTGATGGCGCGCATGGGCCCTACCATCAGCCATTGCAGGCTGAAAAATACCAGGGTCGCGGTGAACAGCGAAATGACGATGGACAGGTTCAATATGCGGCGCGAATAATCCCACATGGCGTTCTGCAGGGCTTCCTCGTCAATCAAAACCTCGATCGTGACTTGTGTGCCCTTGGGCGACGGCCCGATCACGCGCAACACCCGGTTTTCGCTCTGGGACAACGTCTCGAAGGCGTCGGCGATAAAGCCCATAAAGGAATCGATATGCATGTCCACCTTGAGGTCGACCTTTGGCGGCATGTCCCTGGACACCATCAGCATGCGTTTTCAGGACGGTTGAGGACGATGCCGTAGGCTTCGGTATGCAAAAGCAGGGACTGTTCCAGGGATTTAGAGATTTTGCCGTCCGGCATGCCTTCCACCGCCAACATGGACAGGTGCGCGCGGGCCAGGTTTTCTTCCAGGTAAACCTTGCGGAAGCGGGCGATGGACGGTGTCCAGATCAGAAATTCCGCCAGCATGACGAAGAACATGGTCAACAACAAAAGCCGGAATGACAGGCCGTGCAGGAATTTAGGGCGATGTGACTGTGTTTCAGACATTGTGAATAACCAGTATCACCCGAAGCGGCGGAGGAAACGGACAATTTTCCGGGTTCGCTCGGAAAACAGCGACGGCGTATAGAAACTGCCTGCCGCACGTTTGGAAACTTCGCCAAGAGTCGGATAGGGCGCTATCATTTGCGCCACGGCGCCAATTTTGAGATTTTCGCTCATCGCCAGCACCCAGGTTTGAATCAGCTCACCAGCCCCGGCTCCGGCGATGCCACAGCCGAGAATTTGGCCTTTCGGCGTCACCACCGCCTTGACCATGCCGTCGGTGACGGCTTCCGCCTGGGCGCGGTCGTTTTCGTGGAAAGGCCAGCGCAGGACACGAATGTCGCCGTGGGCCTTTTTGGCCTCCGCCTCGGTCAGGCCGACCTGGGCTAGTTCCGGCGACGTAAAGGTAACCCAGGGCACGCACCGGTGATCGGCCTT
>Ga0114996_10008561_pt1 | contig 11349 bp, 10 predicted proteins | sample ArcticOcean_MG_C_4_FD_87039 | JGI IMG/M metagenome (GOLD analysis project Ga0114996, IMG submission 87039) | Marine microbial communities from western Arctic Ocean - ArcticOcean_MG_CB4_134 | ecosystem: Environmental > Aquatic > Marine > Oceanic | place: Arctic Ocean: Canada Basin | collected... | reverse complement strand
GGCAGGAAACGTCGGTCGAACGTCGCCACGCACCGATCCGGCACGCAGGGCGTCTGCGCCGCCGGCCCGGTTTGTCCGCCGACGATGCTGTTCAGGTTGAGCGTGGCCTGGCGCGCCGCGATGGGCACCACTGGCAGCGCGGTCGTTCGTGACGCCAGACGAGGCGCGAGACGCGTCTTGATCGCCTCCAGCACCGTGGTCATCTGGTCGATCGCATTCACACCGAGGAACGGCATGCTCCCATGGGCGGTGTGTCCCGTCGTCACCAGATCGAACCAATACACGCCGCGGTGCCCGACACAGATGCGGCCCGGCCCGAATGGCTCCGGGATGATCACGTAGTCCGTCCGCGCGGCGGACAGGTGCCCCTGCTCGGCCAACCACGCCACCCCGGCCAGGCCCCCGCTTTCCTCGTCGACCGTACCGCTGATCTCGATGCCCCCCACCAACGGAATGTCCGCCCGACGGAGGGCCTCGGCGGCGTAGACCGCCGCCGCAATCCCCGCCTTCATGTCGCTGCTGCCGCGGCCATAGAGGCGACCGTCGCGGACGACGCCGCCGAAGGGGTCGCAGGTCCACCCCTCACCGGCAGGCACGACGTCGAGATGCCCGTTCAGATGCACGACCGAACCGCCCGAAGCTGATCCACTCCGCCGGCCAAGTACATTGACGCGTGGGTAGCGGGAGGAATGCTCGGGCCGGTCCTCTGGCACCAGATCCTCGACCTCGAAGCCACAGTCGCGGAGCCGTCCACCGAGCAGCTGCGCACACGCCTCATACGCTTCACCGGGAGGATTGACGGTCGGGACCCGCACGAGCGCCGCGGCAAAATCGATGATTTCGTCGGTAGCCCGCTCGACCTCGGTCAAAACCCGTGGGATTGGCGTTGGCTGCATTATCCTTAGAGTCAATCGTCCACAGGAATCGATGCCGACTCACGCCAGCCGCAGCACGACACCACGACCGGGCGCCCAGCGGTGGCGGCCACGCCTGGTCGCGGGCGTGGCCTGCATCGCCGGGGGCATGATGGTCCAGCCGAGCACGTTCTCACAGACGGACCGCGGCCTGACCGCGGTCCCGGGCATCAAGGTCGGCCATCATACCCTGGCGGGACGGCCCACCGGCTGCACGGTCGTGATGACTGAGGACGGCGCGGTCGCGGGCGTCGATGTGCGAGGCGGCGCACCGGGGACACGCGAAACCGACCTATTGAACCCGGCCAAGTCGGTGCAGGAGGTGCATGCCATCGTCCTGGCCGGCGGCAGCGCGTTCGGGCTCGACGCGGCCAGCGGCGTCATGCGCTACCTGGAGGAGCGGGATATCGGATTCGACACGCGTGTGGCGAAGGTGCCCATCGTGCCGGCCGCCATCCTCTTTGATCTGGGGGTCGGCGACGACCCGACCATCAGACCCACCGCGGACTGCGGCTACCACGCGGCCGAGGCGGCCACGTCGGGACCGGTGGGCGAAGGCAATGTCGGGGCCGGCGCCGGGGCCACGATCGGAAAGACGGGCGGCGCGGGCCGGGCCATGAAAGGCGGGGTCGGATCGGCCTCCATCTCGCTGCCCAGCGGGTTGGTCGTGTCCGCACTGGTGGCGGTGAACGCGGTGGGCGACATCATCGATCCAGACACGGGCCAGGTCGTGGCTGGGGTGCGCAGCGAGGACGGCCGCACGCTCGCGGATGCCCGGGTCCTGCTACGGGCGGGACGAGCTGGTCAGAGTCGACGCGGAGAGAACACCACGATCGGGGTCGTGGCCACCAATGCCACGCTCACGCAGGCGCAGGCGACCGTGATGGCACAGATGGCCCACGACGGGTTCGCGCGGGCCATCGCGCCGGCGCACACGCCGAACGACGGCGACGCCATCTTTGCGCTGGCCACTGGCGTCTACGACCAACCGATCAACCTCGGCACCGTCGGCGCCCTGGCGGCCGAGGCGATGGCAGACGCGATCGTCCGAGCCGCACGGTCAGCCACCGGCATTCCCGGATACCCCGCCGCGCGAGACCTCCAGGCAGGCCGGTGAACCTCCCCCTCGTCATCCTGCTGATCTACGCCGGCGTGCTCATGGGCGTCGGACTGTGGGCCGGCCGACGGGTGCAGACCTCCAGCGACTTTTTCGTGGCCGGCCGACGACTGGGCCCAGGCCTCATCTTCACGACCCTGTTGGCCGCCAATATCGGGGCGGGCTCCACCATGGGCGCCGCCGAGCGTGCGTACAGCGATGGGCTGAGCGCCTGGTGGTGGGTCGGGTCGGCTGGGCTCGGCTCCCTGGTGCTCGCATTCTGGATCGGCCCGAAATTGCGTCGCATCGCGGCCCGTCATGACCTGCACACCGTCGGAGATTATCTCGAGCTTCGCTACGGCCCATCAGTGCGGGCCACGATCGCGGTCCTTCTCTGGGCGGGCGGCTTGTCTCTCCTCGCGGGGCAACTCGTGGCGATGGGCAAGGTGCTCAATGCCATCACCGGACTCGATCCGCGTCTCGGTTCGGTCATCGGTGGGCTGGTAGTCACGGTGTACTTCACGGCCGGCGGGTTACTCGCCTCGGTGTGGGTCAACGCGGTGCAGCTTGCGGTGTTGGTGGTGGGTTTCCTGGTGGCGTTTCCAGTCATCCTGGGTTCGGTCGGCGGACTGTCGTCGGTGCTGGGAGCCACCCGGCACATCGAAGACTTCTGGAGTTTCTGGCAGGGCGGCGACTCAGGCTGGTTCTACCTGGCCAGCATTGGTCCAGCGTTCATCGTCTCACCGGGCATCGTGCAGCGGGTCTACGCCGCGCGCGACGACCGGGCGGTCCGCATCGGCGTCGGGCTGAACGCCGTGGCGCTGCTGGTCTTCGCCGCCGCCCCGACGCTGCTCGGCATGACGGCGCGCATGGTGGCACCCGAGCTCGATGACCCGGACCTGGCACTGCCGACCCTGTTGTTGGAGACGTTGCCGGTATTGCTGGGCGCCCTCGCGCTAGCGGCCATCTTCTCGGCGGAAGTCAGCTCGGCCGATGCCATGTTGTTCTGGCTGGCGACTTCACTGTCGAAGGACCTCTACGCCCGATTCGTCCGGCCGGACGCCACCGACGCTGAGGTGCTCACCGTCGCCCGCCGCGCCGCGGTGGCGGGAGGGGTGGCGGGCATCGCCATCGCGACACTGTCCACGTCGATCGTCGACGCGCTGATCATCTTTTATGATCTGCTCGCGGTCAGCCTCTTCGTTCCGCTGATCGTCGGGCTCTACACCCGACGGATCCGCACGCGGGAGGCGCTGGCATCGATCGCGGCCGGGGTGTCGGTGCTGTCGTTGGTGCGGGTCACCGCCGGCGCGGGAGGGATCGGCGGACTGACACCGGCCATGCTGGGGCTGGGCGCGGCCGGGCTGGTGGCAGCGCTGGTGGCGGCCAGGCGGTCAGGGCGTGGGCGCGACAACGGACCACAAGGAGCGAAGGCGTGACGGCAGACAATCAACTGTTCGGGCTCGGGGGCAAAGTGGCGGCCATTATCGGCGCTGGGTCCGGCATTGGCGAAGCCGTGGCGCTCGGATGTGCCAGACAGGGCGCGACGGTGCGGTGTCTCGATGTCGATCGAGAGGCGGCCACGCGGACCGCGGAGACGATTACGGCTGAGGGCGGCGCGGCGGACGCGGCTCGACTCGACGTCACCGACGGGGCCGGCGTCACGCACGCGTTCGATGACATCGTCGAGCAACACGGGTCGCTGGATGTCGTGGTCTGCACGCCCGGCGTCAACGTCCGCAAGCGACTGGTCGACTACACCGACGACGAGTTTGACCGGGTGGTTGGACTGAACCTCAAGGGCAGTTTTCGCGTCCTGCGCGCCGCCGGCCGGCTCATGACGGCCCAGGGCAGCGGCAGCATCATTTTGTTCTCGTCCATTCGAGCCACAGTCGTCGAACCAGGCCAGTCGGTCTACGCGGCAACCAAGGCGGGCATCGTCCAGCTCGTTCGGACCGCCGCCGCCGAATTCGGTCCGTCAGGCGTCCGGGTCAACGCGGTCGGACCTGGTGTCGTGACCACGCCATTGACCGTGCAGATTCAGGACGATCCAGACTGGCACGGGGCCTACGCGGCAAAGAGCGTGTTCAACCGGTGGGCGCGGGCCGACGAAATGGTGGGCCCCACGCTCTTTCTTGCATCTGATGCGGCGAGCTTCGTGACCGGCACCCTGCTGATGGCCGACGGCGGCTGGACCGCAACCGATGGGCGATTCACCCCACCCGGCATGTAGCCGTCCGCGTAAGTTTGCCCGGTCGACCTGAGCCGTCCGCGTACGCAGTCGCCAGGCAACCGGGTACCCGGTTGCCTGGCGCGGGCCGGCGAAGTATGGAAAAGTTGCGGCACATGCAGAGAGTCCAAGCCACCTCGTGACCGAACCGGCCCCCCGAGACCGCGGGTTGTACTTCTTCGCCGCCGCCGCGGCACTGATGGCCGTCGTGCATCTGCTGCCGACGCCAGCCCCGCTGGAGCGAAGCGGCGAGCTGATTGCCCTGACGGTCGAGGGCAAGACGTGCCTGGCGATTCTGCTCTTCGCAGTCACGCTGTGGGTCACCGAGGCGATGCCGTTTCCGGCCACATCGCTACTCGTCCTGATTCTCATTCCAGCGTTCGGGATCACGGACTTCGCCTCTGCCGTGCGGGCCGGGTTCGGCAATCCGTTGGTGGTGTTCTTCATCGGCGTACTCTTCTTGTCGACCGGCTTCACCATCTCGGGGTTGGGCACCCGGATGGTGCTGCACGTGCTGCGACTGGCCGGCACCCGCACGGACCGCGTCCTGCTTGGGTTCATCACGGCGGGTGCGTTGCTCTCGATGTGGATCACCGATATGGCCGTGGCCGCTGTCATGCTGCCGCTCGGCGTCGGCGTGCTCGCGGACGCCGGGCTCAAGCCGCTCAAGAGCAACTTCGGCCGGGCGCTGATGATCTCGTGCGCGTACGGTCCGCTGATCGGCGGCATCGCCACCCCGGCCGGCACCGCCGCGAATCTGATCGCGCTGAGCTATCTGGAGGAACTGGCGGGTTTGTCCATTTCGTTCGGACAGTGGATGTTGCTCGGCGTGCCGGCGGCGTTGCTGATGATTCCGCTCGGGTGGTGGCTTCTCCTGCGCATGTTTCCCCCAGAACTCGAGCGGCTGCCGTTCGAGGAAGCGGACATCGACGCCAAGCTTGCCGCGCTCGGACCGCTCACGCCGGTGGAGCGCAAGACGCTGGTGATCTTCGCGTTGACCATCACCGCCTGGCTGGTCACCCCGTGGATGGCGGGCCTGACCGGTGGACGAGTCGACCCGCCGGTCCAAGCGGTCGCACTCCTGGGCGGACTGATACTGTTTCTCCCGACCATTCGCGTCATGACCTGGAAGGAGGCCCAGCAGAACATGGATTGGGGCGGGGTCATGCTGATCGTCGCCGGGCTCTCGCTAGGGCTGGCGGTGTTCGAGACCGGCGCGGCGCGGTGGCTGGCCCAACTGTTGTTGGGCAACCTGATCCTGGTCCCCGCCCTGGCCAGACCGTTCGTCATCGTGCTCGCCGTCGCGATGCTGCATCTACTGTTTTCCAGCAACACGGTGACCGGCTCGCTCATCATGCCGATTCTGCTGGCACTCGCGATCGACCTGGGGCTCGATCCTTGGGCGATCGCCGCCCCGGCCGCGTTTACGTCCACCCTCGCCTTCATCCTCGTCACCGAGAGCCCGACCAACGTGCTCCCCTACTCGGCCGGATACTTCTCAATTCGCGACATGGCCAAAGTCGGCATCTGGATGACGCTCGGTGCCGCCGTGTGCGTCACGGCGTCAATCACGGTGGTGGGGTTGTTCACCGGCTAGATGGGGCGGGCGCGCTCGCGCGCCGCGGCGCTCGGCCCGCGCTCGGGGTCCTAGAACGGGCGATCGCCTTGGATCGTGACCCGATACCCGTGCCGGGTCTGGGGGTAATAGTCCCAAATGGCGTGATGCTGCGTGCATCGGTTGTCCCAAAACGCCACGGAGTTCCGGTGCCAGCGGAAACGGCACTGGTACTCAGGCTGCGCGCAATGGCGCACCAGGAAACCGAGCAGGACCTGGCTTTCGGACGGATTGAGCTCCTTGAATCCAACCGTGAATCCTTCGTTCACGTAGAGGGCCGATCGGCCGGTGACCGGATGTGTCCGCACCGCGGGGTGCTCGGCCGCCGGATACTCCCCGTCCCGCAGGTTGCCCCCGCCGTAGCGGCCCACGTAGTATTGCCGGCCGTCATGGACGGCGGTGAGGTCGCTCACGAACCGCTGCATGCGATCCGACAGCCCCTCGTAGGCGGCGTACATACTGGCGAACAGGGTGTCTCCGCCTGACGTCGGCACCTGCTCCACGCGGAGGATGCTCCCCAGGGGCGGCGTGGCGTCGCACGACACGTCAGAGTGCCACGTCTCACCCGCCACGAACTTCACGCTCGCGTCCCCGTGCACAACCAGTATCTCGGGGTGGGCGCCGTCTTTGGGCGCAGCGGGATGAATGTGAAGGTCCCCGAACTGTCGGCCCAGCGCTTTGTGTTGCTCGAACGACAGCTCCTGGTCGCGAAAGAACAGCACGAGGTGATTCATCAGGCCATCGTGGATCGCCTGGAACGCCTCCGGAGACAGTGGTGCGGCCAGGTCGACGCCGGAGACCTCGGCGCCAATCACGGGAGAAACAGGGTCGATATGCATGATGGGTCATCGTCAGTGGTTGCTCCCATTGTCGGCGGCTCTCGCCGCCGAGGCAAGTAGGCGACGACCAGGGCCCCGTCCCGCCCGCACCACCCACGGAAGATGTCGTTTCTGTTGTCGATGTCTCGTTCGTGCACAGTGCGACGGGATCGTCGTGCTCGCAAGGGACAGCCGATCGACTGCAGCGCCGCCGTTGTCGCTTCAGAGCATTGACATCACGCCGTTTACGCACACGTCACCCAGGCACTCTGAACTGGCGAACTTCTTGCTACAGAGAGGGTGTGGACCTTCTGACGAGAACCATCGCCGTGTGCGCTGCCCTGTCGTGTTTACAGGCCGTCCCACGTGCCCAGCCCGCGGAAGAGCCGCGGGAAGCGGTGCTCATACAGGGGCCGAACCTGGACGCCGTCATCGAGGCCGTGTGCGCCGTCGGCGGAGAGATTACCCACCAGCTGGGCATTATCAACGCCGTTGGGGCTCGCATGACGCGCACCCAGATGCGCGAACTCGAGGCGAGCGACGACACGTTGCGGATTCGTACGGACCGAATGGCCAAGGTGGACAGTCGACAGCCCGTGGCAACCAGCACCGGCCACACCCCGAAGCCCCGGGCGATACAGGGCCTGTGCCAGCGAACGACTTGACGCCCATTCCCTAACCTGCTCCCTGATGACCTCCATGGCCCCCCAGCCACGCGCAACGTTGACCAGATGGTCCGGATGTCCGGAGTCACGGCGCTCCTCGCCTTGGCGCTGCTGCTGTGGACCAGTCTTCCGGTGTACGCGCAGCGGGTACCGAATGCCCTGGTCCGGCACGTATCGGTGGAAGACGGCCTGTCCGGTGACCCGATACGGCTCAGCTACCAGGACTCGGTCATCGGCTTCGAATTCGCGGCGCTGGATTTCACCGCGCCCGATCAGAACCGGTATCGCTATCGCCTTGAAGGCTTCGAGAGCGAGTGGAATGAGGTCGGCGACGTGCGACGGGCGACCTACACCAACCTGGAGGCCGGCGGGTACACACTGCGCGTGCAGGGCTCGAACAATGACGGCGTCTGGAACGAAGAGGGTCTATCGCTCGCGTTGGTCGTGGGGTCACCGCCGTGGCTGGCCTGGTGGGCCATCGTGCTGTACATGGTGATTGGTATCGGCGCGCTCGTGGCGCTTGTGCGTACGCAGAAGCGCAAGGTGGAGCACCAAGCCGACTACAGCCATCGCCTCGAACGCGAAGTCGCCGCGCGTACCGACGAACTCGCGTCGCAGAACCGCGAACTGGCCGGGCTCAATACCCGACTTCAGGAGGTGAGCGTCACCGATTCATTGACGGGACTCTGGAACCGACGCTACCTGGCGAACGAGATTCCGAAGGACCTGGCGAGGATTCGCCGCGCTCGCATCAATCACCATGATGCCGCGCCGGACGATCCGCGCCAGATGGACACCACGCTGCTCTTTCTCATGTTGGACCTGGACGGGCTCAAAGGGGTCAACGATACGTACGGCCATCAGGCCGGGGACCGGGTGATCGTCAAGACCAAGGAGCTTCTGACGCAGGTGTGCCGCGAAACGGACACGCTCATTCGCTGGGGCGGAGACGAATTTCTCCTGGTGGGACGACAGACGGATACGACCATCGCCGCCGGCCTGGCTGATCGCCTACGCCATGCCGTGGAAAGCCATCGATTCGACCTTGGGAATGGGGACACGGTTGGGCTGAGCTGTTCGGTCGGATTCAGCTTTTATCCCTTCATGCAGCGTGCCCCGACGCTGTTCACCTGGGAACACGTTCTCGACCTGGCCGATCGGGCGCTCTACCGGGCCAAATCGGGTGGTCGGAACCAATGGGTCGGGGTGGTGGGCGCACACGACGCCGACCCAGTCGTCGCACGGCGACGCAAGGATGAGGACCTCGATACCCTCGCCCAGATCGGTATTCTCGAGATCCACGCCGGGAGCACGGACCCCACCGCGCCGGATCACACCGCCCGCTCGAGCCACGCATCACCCGCGCCACGGCTGCTCGAGCGCGCGAGCTGAGCCCACGCCGACCCCTCTGCTGGCGAAGGGCCATCGCCGCCGGGAACCGCACGACGGGCGGCCCGGCGTGCGAGTGTGCCCGCGACGAGACAGCAGCTATACTGCGGCGAGCCGGCAATCGGCGTGGGAAACCCAGGACCAATGATTCACACTCGCTTCACGGATACCTTTGGTATCGAACATCCAATCGTGCAGGGCGGCATGCAGCACGTCGGCATCGCGGAACTCGTGTCGGCCGTGGCCAACGCGGGAGCCCTCGGCTTCCTCACCGCCTTGACGCAGCCGACCCCAGAGGCGTTGACGGCCGAAATAGCCCGTACGCGGGAGATGACCGACAAGCCGTTCGGCGTGAACTTGACGATTTTGCCGACCTTGAAGCCGGTCCCGTATCAGGACTACGCGCAGGCCATCGTCGAGTCCGGCATCAAGATTGTCGAAACCGCTGGCAACAACCCGCAATCCTTTCTCCCTGGCTTCCAGGCGGCCGGCATCAAAGTCATCCATAAGTGCACGTCGGTGCGCCACGCCGTAAAGGCCGAGTCGATCGGGTGCGACGCCATCAGCATCGACGGATTCGAGTGCGCCGGACACCCCGGTGAGGACGACATCCCCGGGCTCGTGCTTATTCCGTGCGCCGCTGACAAGATCAGCATTCCGATGATTGCCTCGGGCGGGTTCGGCGACGCGCGTGGACTGGTGGCCGCGCTCGCGCTCGGCGCCGACGGGATGAATATGGGCACGCGGTTCATGGCGACGCGCGAAGCGCCGATTCACGACAACATCAAGCAACAACTGGTCGACGCCACCGAGCGTGACACCGCCCTGATCTTCCGCACCCTGAAGAACACCGCGCGGGTGTTCAAGAACCAGGTCGCCAACGAGGTACGCGCGATCGAGGCCGGAGGCGACGCGACGATCGACGACATCAAGCACCTGGTGGCCGGAGAACGCGGCCGCGTCGCCCTCCACGCGGGAGAGACCAACGGCGGGATCTGGTCGGCGGGGATGGTGGCGGGACTCATTCAGGACATCCCGACCTGTCAGGAACTGGTCACGCGGATCATGACCGAGGCGGAAACCCTGATCGACCGGCGGCTGAGCGGGATGCGGCTGGCGCCGGCCAACGTGTCGTAGCACCCGAGTCCGAGATGTCGCAGCCGTTCTGCGCCAGGTCCTACCGTCGCGCGCCCGATGCGGCTACAATGTGGGGCTATATCGACTGCCCGTAAGCATGGAGTTCTGACAGATGAACCCAATCGTGTTGTTCCTGATCACCGCCGTCGGCGCGTTTGCCTTGCACCTGCTGATGATTTTCGTCGTCGTACCGAAGAAGAAGTAGCCCCCCACAGCACTCCGCCTGACGCGTATAATCGGTGTGTCTTGCCTTAAGCTTGAGGAGAACACTGATGATGCGCACCGGTCTATCCGCTGCCCGGCCAGCCCTACTCGCCGCCGCAAGCCTCTTCGTGCTCACGGCTGGGCTCGCCCATGCCCAGGATGTCAAAGCGACCGTCCAGATCGAAACCGGTGGCCAGGCCCCGATGACGATGGACTTCTGGGCCGCCACTGACGGCATCCGCCTCGACATCGCCCAGCCACAGGCGATGTCGATCGTCTTCACGTCGGGCGCGTCACCGACGATGCGGATGATCCAGCATGCCAACAAGAGCTACATGGAAATGGGCGACCAACAGCTCCAGATGATGCGCCAAATGATGCAGCGGATGCCCGCGGCAGCGGGCGGGGCCGACGAGCCGAAGATCGATGTCGCCAGCCTGCGCTTCGAGCCGACCGGCCAGACGGAGACGATCGGTCCCTGGACGGCGGAGGGGGTACGCGTCACCGGCCTCGAAGGCGGTGAGAGCACCGTCTGGATCGCCTCGGAGCTCGATACGGGTTTGTTCGAATTGTTCGGCCGGATGGGCGACGCGCTCGAGGCGATGCAGATGCCGATGATGGGCGGCGCGGGTCCCCAGGATCAGCTCAAGCGATATCGCGAGATACAAAACGCCGCCGGCGTACCAGACGGTGGGGTCGTCCGGATGAACATGAACGACCAGAACGGCGCGACCAACATCACGCTGCAAGCGCTGGAGCAGGGTGCCTTCAGCAACGCGCTCGCACCACCAGCTGGATACGAGAAGATGCAGATGCTAGGCCTCCCGGAGTAACGCGGCACGCCTGTGCACGCCCCTTCGGACGCCCGTTTGCACGAGCACCTAGAGGATCGAAATATGAAGTTGATGTTGGTAAGACTGGCACAACTGGCACAGACGGCCGCCGTCTCCGCGGTCTTCGTCGGGCTCCCTGGCGTGGCTACCGCCGCTGACTATCACCACATGCATATGACCGCCCCCGATGCTAAGGAAGCGGTCGCGTGGTACGGGGAACACATGGGCTGCGAGGGCTTCGGCCGCGAGAACGCCTGCCAAATTGGCGACGTGCAGCTCATCTGGTTCGAGCGCCCCCCGACCGACGTCAGTGTCGGCTCTGGCATCAACCACATCGGGTTCTCTTTTCCTGACCTCGAAGCGAAGATGACCGGCTGGCAGGCGGCCGGTCTGAACATCGAGAACCCTGATGCGCCCATTCGCGATGTGCCCGGCCTGTTCAAGCTGG
>Ga0114996_10008559_pt1 | contig 11350 bp, 8 predicted proteins | sample ArcticOcean_MG_C_4_FD_87039 | JGI IMG/M metagenome (GOLD analysis project Ga0114996, IMG submission 87039) | Marine microbial communities from western Arctic Ocean - ArcticOcean_MG_CB4_134 | ecosystem: Environmental > Aquatic > Marine > Oceanic | place: Arctic Ocean: Canada Basin | collected... | reverse complement strand
GCGACATGCAGGACATCGAGTTCACGATCCAGGAGGGCCGCCTCTTCCTGCTCCAGACCCGAAACGGGAAGCGGACGGGATCCGCTGCAGTTCGCATCGCTGCGGACATGGTCGACGAAGGCCTGATCGACGAGAAGACCGCGATCGCACGGATGGATCCAGAGGCCTTGAACATCTTCCTCCAGCCCGCCTTCGAGCCGACATCCCGAACGGCCGCGGAGGAACGCGGAGACCACATCGGAAAAGGTCTCCCGGCCGGACCCGGTTCGGCGACAGGAGTCGCCGTGTTCAGCGCAGAGGCCGCGCAACATCACGTCACCCGGGGGAGCGCGGTGATCCTGATCCGCCCCGAGACATCCCCGGAGGACATTCAGGGCATGCATCTCTCCGAGGGTATCCTCACGGCGCGAGGCGGCATGACTTCGCATGCAGCGGTCGTGGGACGCCAGATGGGAATCGTGTGCGTGGTAGGCTTTACGACCCTGGACATCGACCTCGTAAAGCGTCAGCTCCGCTGCGGCGACCGCGTCGTAAACGAGGGAGAGCCCATCTCCATCGATGGGTTCACGGGCGATGTGTACGCCTGCGCAATCGAGACGCGTCCCTCCGCGGTGATGGAGGCGCTGCTCACCGATGAAAAAGCGGCCGAGGGCGACACCTTGCACCAGATGTTCACCCGCATCATGGGCTGGGCCGACGACGCACGACGTCTGGAGGTCCGCGCCAACGCCGACACGCCAGAGCAGGCGCGCCTCGCCGTCGCGCTGGGCGCCCAGGGGATCGGCCTGTGTCGGACGGAGCACATGTTCTTCGAGGAGACCCGGCTTGTGCACATGCGGCGGATGATCCTGGCAGAGACCCCGGCGGAACGCCGAGAGGCGCTCGACGAGCTCCTCCCCCATCAGCGAGCAGATTTCGAGGGCATTTTCCGAGCCATGCAGGGCCGCCCGGTCACCATCCGAACCCTGGATCCCCCCCTCCATGAGTTCCTCCCCCACAACGCAGAGGACCAGCAGATTCTGGCAGAGAAATTAGGTCTCACTCCCGCTGCCATCGCGAAATCAGTGGAGCGTCTGCATGAATTCAACCCCATGCTCGGCCACCGCGGGTGTCGCCTGGGGGTCGTCTATCCCGAAATCACCGAGATGCAGGTGCGCGCCATCATCGAGGCGGCATGCACCGTCATCTCCGAAGGGACCCCGGTTCTTCCGGAGATCATGATCCCGCTCGTGAGCACCCGGGCTGAGCTGGACAATCAGGGGAAACTGGCACGACGCGTGGCGGATGAGGTCATCGCCGCACGGGGAGTGGCAGTCCACTACCTGGTCGGCACGATGATCGAGCTTCCCCGGGCGTGCGTCAGAGCCCATGAGATCGCCGAGGTGGCCGAGTTCTTCTCGTTCGGGACCAACGACCTGACCCAGACCACGTTCGGGCTATCCCGCGATGACTCGAGCCGCTTCCTGCCGCATTACATCGACGCTGGACTCCTCCCCTGGGATCCCTTCGTGTCGATGGACGAGGGCGTTCAGGACCTCGTGCGGATCGCCGTGGAGAAGGGACGAAGCAGCCAGGAGAACCTCAAGCTCGGCATCTGCGGAGAACATGGCGGGGACCCGAGTTCGATCCAATTCTGTCATGAAGTGGGGCTGAACTACGTGTCGTGCTCGCCCTATAGAATCCCCATCGCACGACTCGCGGCGGCGCAGGCTGCGGTCAGACAGAGCGATTAGCGACGCCTCCATCAATAGGGCTCATCCGCCAGCTCCGCGTCCAGGCGAAACTCCCGGAGCAACCCCTGGAGGATCGCCGGGCGCTCCTCCAGGAATGCCTTGATTTCGCCCCATTCCTCCGCTGCGGAGGAGGAGCGCCCCCAATGGGCGATGTCGCGATCGACGGCTTCGGAGATTCGACCAAAAAGCCCCTCGGCGATGGGCAGGAGAGCGTCGGTCGAGAGATCCGTGACGAGGCGCTCCTCGAAGCGATCGACAAACTCGTGGCGCAGCGAGTCCATGCTCACGAGGCGACGAGAGAAATGATTCCCGCCGTCCAGCATATGCCGCCACGCCACATCAAAGGAGGCCTTGTCCACGACCCAATGATTGGAAAAGGAGATGTCCGCGTCCCACATGAGGATCCGCCATTCGTGTCCGGATCTCATCGGCTCTGCGTAGAGATAGAAGTTCTGCCGAACCGCGTCGAGGTTCTGAGTGATCGACACCCAGGTCATCCGATCGAAGTAGGCATCCAACGAGAAATCCGGGTCGATCTCCCGCATGAAATCGGATGAATTCGTAGGCGTGCTCTGAAATCGCTCGACGAGATCCGCGAGATCGGACCAGTCAGAGCGATCGCCGAGCTTCTTCTCGAATCCCTCTTCGAGAAGCGTACGCGGATCAAAGTCCGCTTTCTGCGCGATCGCCTTGTAGAGACTCCCCCTCAGCGCAAATCCCTGACGAACGAGGTACTCCTCATTCAACGGCTCCACGATGGCGTAGAGACCATGATACGCGCCATTCAGGGTCAATTCGCACCAATCGACCCGCGGCGCGATCTGCCCCATGTGGCGAGCGATCTCAAAAGAGAGGGCTTCGCGCACCAGCGACTGGTCCTTGTACATCGCCTTCAGGATGAGCTGATCGAAGGCTTCTGGAGCGCCTTCGTGGAAGGGATCCCCGGCAAATCTCCGTCGGTTGAACTTCAGCTTGAAGGAGCGCTTGGGGTAGACGAGCGTCGAGCTCCCCTGCAGCTCCAATTCGATGGGTATTTCGACGCCGGCGAAGACAAACGTCGCCAGGACCTCCACGTCCCGAAGCACGTCGACATGGAGACGTTCCCAGTTTTCCGAAGTGACGAGGAGTTCACAGGAATGGGGAGGATGGCCCGCAGGGGGGGGCGGATCCTCCGAGCCGCTTGATTCCGGCCCTGCGTCGCATCCAATTCCAGACAACAAGACAAGACAAGCCACCAACGCGCCGGCGCGGGTCGCCCCCCTAATCACTCGTGCGCACGTACTGATAATCGACGTCCTGGCCGTTGATCCCGCTCTTCGGCGCCGCGATCCATCCGGCCATCTTGCCCGGCTCGATCACGGGCTTCATCAAGCTCTGCACGTAGACCCTGTCCGCCTCGCTGGGGAGCCAGTCGTCGCAACAGGCATCCCAGTCTGACTGCGTCATCATCTTGCCCTCCCGATCAAAGCGATGGTCCGAATAGATCCCAATCCCCCGATGGAAGCGCCGATGCGGAAGCGTGAAGCGGTAGGAGACATCGGCCTTCGCCAGACTGCGATTCCAGTGCTCGATGCCTTTCTCACAATCTTTGACGAACGCGTCTCGCAGGACCTCGTTCATCGCGTTGCGAAGCGGAACGTCCTCCACCGTCAGGCGATCGTCTTCCACGACCTCCAGCTGATAATACTGGTTGAGGGCGGTGTGCTCGTCGTGCTTGCCCTCGTGGAAACGCCCCTTCAGACCCGCGCTGAAGAAATCCGCAGCGTTTGACGAGATCTCACCGCCGAAGAGGTCCAAGCTCAGGGAGTACCAGAGATCGACGTACTTCTGGATGGTCAGAAGATCAATGCCGCCCCCAGCGCGAGCGTCTTCGTTCGGATCCTGCTTCATGAGCTCCGCGGAGCGCTGCACGATCCGGTCAACGCCAGTCACCCCCACGAACATGTGATGGGCCTCTTCGGTCAGCATGAAGCGCGTCGTGCGTGAGAGCGGGTCGAAGGCGCTCTCGGCCAACGCGGCCAGCTGAAACTTGCCGTCCCGATCCGTGAACATGGTGAAACAGAAAAAGCTCAACCAATCCTCGATCGGGTGGTTGAACGCCTCCAGCAGGCGCGGGGAGTCCTCGACGCCGCTGCGACGATGGAGGAGATCCTCCGCTTCCTCGCGACCATCCCGTCCAAAATAGGAATGCAGCAGGTAGACCATCGCCCAGAGGTGTCGCCCCTCTTCGACGTTGACCTGAAAGAGATTGCGCAGATCGTACATGCTCGGCGCGCTCTGCCCCAGAAATCGCTGCTGCTCCACGCTCGCGGGCTCGGTGTCCCCCTGCGTCACGATGAGTCGACGCAGGGCGTTTCGATGCTCTCCCGGGACTTCATTCCAGAGGGGCTTCCCGATGTTGTCGCCGAATCCGATGGTCCGATCCTTCTCCGGCGGAGCGAGGAAGATCCCCCAGCGATACTCGGGCATCTTCACATGCCCAAAGTTGGCCCAGCCGCCGTCCTCGACGCTGATGGCCGTCCGCAGATAGACCTCGTCGCCCTGGAAGCCCTCTGGCCCCATCTCACACCACCAGTTGATGAAGTTCGGCTGCCACCGCTCCAGCGCACGCTGAAGCCGGCGATCGTCGCTCAGGTCGACATTATTCGGGATCAACTCATTGGAAATCATCCTGTCCTCCGCCAATCAAATTGGGCTCGCTCCGGCTTTCCGTAGAGCGAAAGCGCCCCATGATCACCCACGGCGTTTGGCCGTTGGAAAATCCAGTTCTGCCACGCGCTCAGCCGCCCGAAGATCTTGGTCTCCAGGGTCTCCGGTCCCGCGAAACGAAGCGAGGCCTCCATCCCTGTCAGGGCATCGGGACTCATGCAGACACGCTCCTCGATGGCGAGGCGCAGCTCGTCATCCCAGTCGAGATCATCGGGAGCGAACGTGACAAGTCCGAGCTTCTCGGCAGTCGGCGGGTCGATGGGACCCGTCGAGGCAAGCACCGCCGCCACCCGCTCCGAATCATCGAGAAAGCGCGTCTCCAGGCGCGAGATTCCATTCGCCATGGGGAGCATTCCAGCGCTGAGAGGGCCGACATGGAGCGCCACTGGGTCGTCGGGGGAGTCCAGCATGTAGGTCCGATCCGCCGCGAGGGCCAGCTCCAGGAGAGAGCCCGCGAAGCAGGACTCCTCATCCGCCAGCGCATAGAACGTGCGCGCCGTCAGATCCAGACGCTTCAGGACACGTTTGGCGTGGTGAAGCACCTCGGAAACGAACCAATCGTCCGCGTGATGGGCCGCCAGCGCCGCGTCATGCGCGAGCACATGGGCTGCCTCACCCCGAGTCTTCAAGAGCACGAGCCCCGAGCTCGCGTGATTGAAGCGAAGACGCAGGAGAGCGTCATCCAGCTCCCGGAACATGCGCAACGGCCACCAATCGGAGCCCAGTTCGCGAATCGACGCCGGGTTGTCGGGCCCCCCGTCCTCGGGACCGCTGACGACGATCTCCGCCGTGCGCGCGTCCGAGTCCACCTTCATCGTCACGTGGCGATAGCGGATCTCCGATTCGTCGATCGTGGAGTTCAGCGGCGTGAGCGTCACGCCCGCACCTGACTTGTCGGGCCCAGCGCTGGCGAGCTCCTGCGCCCGCTCTTCGACCGCATCCTCGAATCGACTCTTGGGATGGACGGCATCCACGAGTCCCCACTCGACCGCTCGCCGACCCTTCACGCCCTCGGCGGTCGTCGAGAACACATCCGCGAGATCGCGCCGCACCCTCCGCTTGTCGACCACCCGCGTCAATCCGCCGGTTCCGGGGAGGACCGCGAGCAGGGGCACCTCCGGGAAGCTCACGGCGCTCGAGCGATCATCGATGAGGAGGATCTCGTCGCACGCCAGCGCCAACTCATACCCACCGCCCGACGCCGTCCCATTCACCGCGGCGATGTACTTCTGACCGCTGAACGCGCTCGCGTCCTCGATCCCGAGGCGCGTCTCGTTCGTGAACTTGCAGAAGTTCACCTTGAAGGGGTGCGTGGAGCCCGCGAGCATGAAGATGTTCGCGCCCGCGCAGAAGATGCGGTCGCGATGACTCCCCACGATCACCACCTTGACCTCGGGATGCTCGAAGCGAAGCCGATTCACGGCGTCCGCGAGCTCGACGTCGACGTGAATGTCGTAGCTGTTGAGCTTGCGCTGATAATCCGCGTCGTCGTCCTCCCCGGAGAGCTGCACATCCATGCTCAGTCGCGCCAGTGGAGGGCTGATCTCCAGCTTCCAATGCTTGTATTCATCCGGATTCGTCTCAAAAATCATGTCCGACATCTTCGCCTCTCTTGCCACCCCCACCCTGCCACGATCATCCCCGGGATCGCAAGCAAAATAATGCGTGCAATTTATTTCACAATGCACTATATTGCCTGCATGGATGCACGTGGAAAAGCGCGATTGCTGGAGGGACTCGGCCACGAGGTCCGTCGACGGCGGGAGGCGCGGGGCATGACACGCCAGGACGTGGCCGACGCCTCGGGTGTGAGTCTACGCTTCCTCGGATCGCTGGAGCTGGGCGAAGGGAACATCTCCATGATCCGCCTGGCGGAGGTCGCCGAGGCGCTGGAGGTGCCCCTGTCCGAGCTCTTCGAATTCGACGCGGGCCCGAACCACAAGGACGTCATCGCCCTCCTCGGCCTGCGCGGCGCCGGCAAGAGCACGCTCGGACCCGCCCTGGCGAAGAGACTCGCAGTGAGCTGGATCGAGTTGGATGAACGCATCGAGCAGGAGGCTGGGCTCTCGCTCGCCGAGATCTTCGCACTCCACGGAGAGGCGTATTACCGGCGCCTTGAACGACAGACCATCGAGGAGATCCTCGACACTGGCCAACCTGCTGTCATCGAGACTGGAGGCGGCATCGTCACGGCGGAAGACACCTACGCGCTGCTGCGGCACCAGTGCACGACCGTGTGGCTGCGGGCGCTTCCTTCCGACCACATGGCCCGCGTCCAGGCGCAGGGAGATCACCGACCCATGGCGGGGCGTCCCAACGCCATGCGGGAGCTGGAAGAGCTCCTCGAGACACGCCGCCCCCTCTACAGTCAGGCCGAGATCACCATCAACACCTCCCGAGGATCCCCCGAGGAGGCCATCGACGCGCTCGTGGCGGCGGTTCAAGGGGAGCGCTAGTCCATGAAGCGAAGGCGGGCGACCCGCCAGAGCGCCTCGAAGATGATGCCCTTGTTCATCTTGGAGACCCCTTCCGTGCGGTCTGGAAACACGATGGGAGTCTCGGCGATCCGGAATCCAGCGCGATGGGTGCGCCAGGTCAACTCGATCTGAAACGCGTAGCCTTCGCTCCCCACCTTGTCGAGATCGATGGTCTCCAGCACGCATCGACGAAAGCATTTGAAGCCTCCCGTCAGATCCTGGAAAGGCAGGCCAAGCAGCGTACGAGCGTAGAGATTTCCGCCGCGGGAGAGCGCTTTCCGGAGCAGCCCCCAGTCCTCAGTCCCCCCGCCTTCCATATAGCGACACCCGATGACGAGGTCCGCGTCCTCCACCGCCGCCAGGAACTCGGGGAGATGCTCGGGGCGGTGGGAGAAGTCGGCATCCATCTCGAAGACGAGCCCGTAATCCCGCTCCAGAGCGTAGCGAAATCCGGCGATGTACGCGGTGCCGAGACCGAGCTTTCCCTCGCGATGCAGCGTATGCACCCTCGAGTCCGTGTTGGAGAGCTCATCCGCCAGCTCTCCCGTGCCATCCGGAGAGTTGTCATCGACGATGAGGATGTGGGTCTCCGGGACGATGCGATGGATCTCATCGATGAGTCGGCGGAGATTGTCCTTCTCGTTGTACGTGGGAATGATGATGAGGATGCCGTCGCTCGTCTTCTCACTCATGAGTCCCTCTCCCTGAGCGCGATCCGACCCCTTGGATCACGGCCACTGACAGATGCGCGCCACGGTGGCAGCGCCCGCTGGAGGCTGATCCCCGATGCCCGCGAGGAAATAGCTGTCCGCCGTCACCAGGGCCAGGCCACAGAGCATCCCCGGCGCACAATCACTCTCCGACGTACAATAGGTGGTGCAGAACTGCTCGGCGGATCCCTTCTTCACCGCCATGCATTTGTTCGAACGACACGTCTCGGGCCCCGAGCAGGGCTGGCCCACCAGAACCGACGCGCTCTGGAACACCCGCGTGTAACAGCCCAATACGGCATCGTAGGTTCCCGGGACACCGCTCTGGGCCGCAGGGATGGCATCCGGAATCGGGTTGTCCGAGACGAGCACCACGTTGCACTCCTGCGTCCATTGGCAGTCGTCATCCGTAGTACACAGGGGCGCGCATTTGGATGCCGCTGCCATCTGATCGCAATGACCGGTCGAGCAACTGGCGCCCGCCGTGCAGTTCGCGCCCTGCTTGGAGAATCCTGCGACATCCTCGGCGCATACCGCATGAAACCCGAGGGAGAGTGAGCCCGCGGGAGTACAGCTGAAATCGGAGGGCTCGCATTCCACCTCCCCTCCACAGGTCTTCGCGCAGCCGCCTCCCAGGCAGGACTCATCGAGACAATCAGCGCCCACGGTGCATTGTCCACCCAGCGCCGTCGCGTTCGCGTTCAGAGGGGGACGGCAATAGCCGAGATTCGCTGTTCCGGAGACATGCACGCAGATTTCATCCGCGCCGCATTCCAGATGCGTCGCGCAATGATCGCTGCAACGATCATCGCCGAACGTCGGCCAGAACCCACAGATCTGACCCTCTGGCGCACACTCCTGATGATTGTCGCAAGGCTCCTGCGCCGGGGCACAGGCTGCATCATCGGCGTCGGTGAAATCGTTGCAGTCGTTGTCGACGCCGTCCCCGCACACCTCCGGCAGTCCCGGGTTGATTCCGTACTGACCGTCCTCACAATCATCCCCGCCACAATCCTCGTCGACATACCCGTCGACGTCCGAGTCCTTGGCTCCACCGGGCACACAGGACCCGTTCACGCACGCGTCTCCGACTGTGCAGACGTTCCCGTCATCGCATTGCGCATCGGAGGTGCATGCGTTCTCCCCGCAGCCGGGAATCGCGGTGTTCTGACAGAAGCCAGCCACGCATGCATCCGAAGTGCAGGGATCCGAATCGGCACATTGCCCCGCGGAAGTACACGACGTCGACGAGCACTCATCGATCGGCGTGTATTGGCAGGCCCCGCCGACACATGCGTCCGCAGTGCAGGGGTTGAGGTCATTACAGGTCAGGAGGGTTCCGACACACTCTCCATTCGAACATGCGTCGCCAGAAGTGCAGAGATCCCCGTCGCTGCAACCTCCACCGACAACGCCGAACTGACATTGACCCGCGACACATGCATCACTGGTGCACACATTGTTGTCCTCACATTCCGCGTCGAAATTGCACGCTCCACAGGCGACGGGGTCCGGGTCGAACACACACTGCCCCTCCAAGCACGCATTGGATGTACAGGGATCGTCGTCCTCGCATTCCAGCGGCTCTCCGTAACATCCCGCCTCGGAACACTCGTCGTTGATCGTGCAGAGGTCTCCGTCGTTGCAGGATTCCCCGAGCCCCCCGGACCAGGTCTCCTGCTGGGACAAGGCGTCACAGAAGAGGCAATCGCTCGTGGGATGGGGCTGCTGATCCGCCATGCAGTTCGCGTTGATGAAACAAAACGCCGGCTCGACCGTGTGAACACAGACACCCGAATCACAGATGTCGAGGGTGCACGGGGCACCATCATCACAGATGAACGGCGTCCCCTGGCAGGTCCCATTTGCCTGGCATTTATCGTTGACTGTGCAGGGATCGCTGTCGTTGCACGAGCTGCCGACGCCGTCGCATTTGGCGGGTCCAGCGTCCGGATCGTTCCCGATGAACCCCGGCCCCTCCTGGCCCGCGTCATCGTCTGCAGCGCACCCGGCCAACGCCAGCGCCAGCATCATCGCCATGGTGAAGCGTTTCATTTCCATCCCGGTCATCTTGGCAGAACGGACTCTCCGAAGCCATAGGGCTCGATCAGTGAACAGCGGTCTTCTTCCCATGCTCGTCCACAGCCACATAGGTCACCTGCGCCTCGGTCACGGTGATGGTTGCGTCGGGGTCCGCGGCGCGTTGGGCCTGCACATCCACGTGCACGGTGATGCTCGTGTTTCCGATGCGCTCGAGGCGCGTGTAGAAGGAGACGATGTCTCCCACGTAGACAGGCTCGCAGAACACGACCTCCTTCATCGCCACGGTGACCAGCCGCTTGCGGGAATGACGCCGCCCCTCCACCGCCGCTGCGAGGTCAATCTGGCTGAGAATCGCTCCCCCAAAGATGGTCCCGTGCGCATTCGTGTCCCTGGGGAGCAGCATGACGCGAATGGCGAGGTGACGATTTTCCTGCATATGGCCTTCCCCGGAGTTTCCCGGAGGATCGCGCCAATCCGGGTCCCCCGCAAACTCTTGACCCGCTCGCCCCCTTGTCGCCACACTGCACAGAAACCGGAGGAGAGAATGGAGCCGACCGTCGAGTCCCTGATCGCCGAAGCCCACGAGGCCGTGACCCAGGGACAGCATGCCCCCGCAGCCGAGCTGCTCCAGCGAGCGCTGCAACGCGTCATCGCCGCTGGAGAGGAGACTGGACCAGAGGCCGACGCCATTCGGGAGGACCTCGCGACGCTGGAGGAAATGACCGGTGTGGGCGCGTTTCGCCACGAGATGGGCCTCCCGCGACTTCCCGGAGAGCAGGTGGCGCCCGATCCCCCCTCCGACTGAAGCGGAATCAGCGCGCTGGCGCCCGTCGCCAAACAGCGATAGCGATGCCCACAAGCGTCACTGCACACCCCGCCATCACCATCATCGTGACGACCTCACCGAGCCAGAGCCACGCGAGAATGGAGGCCCCAACCGCTTCTCCGAGCGTCGCGATTCCCACCGTCACGGGGGACAGGTGCCGTAGCGACCAGGTCAGGAGGGTATGCCCGATCAGCTGCGGGACGATCGCCGTGAGCGCGATGAATCCAAACGCCTCGACGCTCGCGACTTCGAGAGGGATCCCCGCGCCGATCGCGACCGAGAGCAGGATCAACGCCCCGACGCCTGCCGCAACTCCGGTGAAGGCCAGCGGATCCAGTGTCTCCCCGAGGCCCCGGGCGATCCACATGTACACGGCCATGGCGGCTGCGCCGATCAGCGCGAGTCCATTGCCGACCCAGGCATCCGCGCTGCCCTGATCCGCGCCGATCAGGAGGATCCCCGTGACGGCGAGAAAGAGCGCGCTCCACACCCGGCGATCCGGTCGATCCCGACCCGTCACGACCGCGAGGAGGGAGAGCAACAAGGGAGTCGCCGTCACCAGCGTCACCGACGCCGCGACCGAAGTAAACGTGAGTGAACTCACCCAGGAACCAAAATGCACGGCGTAGCACACGCCCGCGAGGACCGCCGATCCGAGGATTGGATTCGGGAGGCGCCCGGCCATCCGGGCACGTACCATCCAGGGGAGGAGCAACCCCGCCGTAAGGAACAGACGCACGGCCGCCGCGATGAGGGGATGCGTTGGAAGCGCTTTCTTGAAGAAGATGGCCGCAAAGGAGATCGCGAGGACCGCCAAACCCAACAACGCCCCCTGCTGGAGAACGGAAGGAG
>Ga0114996_10008557_pt1 | contig 11351 bp, 27 predicted proteins | sample ArcticOcean_MG_C_4_FD_87039 | JGI IMG/M metagenome (GOLD analysis project Ga0114996, IMG submission 87039) | Marine microbial communities from western Arctic Ocean - ArcticOcean_MG_CB4_134 | ecosystem: Environmental > Aquatic > Marine > Oceanic | place: Arctic Ocean: Canada Basin | collected... | reverse complement strand
CTGACTTGTTTGTGTTGAAAGCAGGCGCTCAGATGGTCTGGCTCCTGACTGGAGTTGATGACGCGCCCGAACATCCCCAAGCCATCGCAGCAGCGGTGTTGGAGGCGGTGAAGGAATGAGCATATCAGAAAAAAAGATGGAAGCCTTGTACGATTCAGTACGTTTACCAGTAATTTCTTTTGGCATGTGCCTTAATGCGAATAAACGGCCTGGATGTAAAAGTTTGCAAGCTGTGTTAGGTGATGATTTATGTATGGAGTGTTGGGATGGAGCATTGACTAGAAAAAGTCGAAGCAAGTGAGCAAAGAAAAATTGAGTGTGGAATCAGACAGTGTGAATAACCCTGCCTACTATAATATAGGCAACTTTGAAGTGATTGATGTTATTCTTGATTGGAAGCTTGATTACATCGAAGGCAATATTATTAAATATATCTCACGATGGCGTTATAAGGGCGGCCTGGAAGATTTACAAAAAGCTCAGTGGTATCTAAATAAACTAATTGAAGAAGGCGCAAATGCTGATTCATCTAGCGCTGTGCTATGAATGCGATAAGATGACAATAGAGGGTGTGAAATTATTTGGTGATAAAGACAGTATTTATGCTGTTACCAGTTGCCCAAAATGCTCATCAAAAACAAAAACACGGCTCTTGATGTCAGTAATAGTGTTAGAACCCATCTAGTTCGGTCAAAAATTTTGGGGGCCTCATGCATGTACAGCTAATTTCCCACTCAACTCCAAATAACCTAGGGCCTCTCAAGGACTGCCAAGACTTGATTGCCTACTGCGCTCGTGTGTCCAACCCAGACAACCAACTCAACACCGATACCAGCGAAAAACTTATCAAATACCTGATTAAGCACAAACACTGGTCTCCACTGGAAATGGTTAACGCCTGTATCGAAATTGAAACTACACGCGATATTGCACGACAACTACTGCGACATCGCTCCTTCTCATTCCAAGAGTTCAGCCAGCGATACGCCGACCCCGTAAAAGAGTTCGTGTTCGAACGAAGAGACGCCCGACTTCAGGATACGAAGAACCGCCAAAATAGCTTCCCCATCAACAGAGATGACGAACAACAACGACGACTGAACGAAGACTTCCACATCAGACAAGCCTTCCTGCTACGAGAAGTAAAGAAAGTCTATCAATGGGCACTCGACAACGGCATCGCAAAAGAACAAGCACGCGTCGTCCTCCCCGAAGGGCTTACTGTCTCACGCCTCTATATGAACGGCTCTCTACGTAGCTGGATTCATTATATCGAATCACGCAGCGCAAACGGTACCCAAAAGGAACATCAGGATATCGCCATCGCCTGTGCTACCGAGATAGCTAAGATATTCCCCCTTATGTCAGAGTTATATTAAAAACTACCCATCTACCTAGGTAACCCCCCTATCTCAGGAGTAAAAAAATTTTTTTTATAATTTATATATAATTATGCAAAATTCACTCCTACCAAATCTCAAAATTTCACTCCGGTGAGAATCAAGACTTAACGGCTAGCCGAGTCATTTCCATATAGGTACAACCGGGGGGTGGGTAGCAAGAAGCCCCTGATTTCTCAGGGGCCACTTTAGGTCTATTCAATTGTTAGGCGGTGGGTTACAGGATGATGCCCTGAACCTCGATGGACTCGATTTCGTCGCCGGATTCGATTTCACTCTCGTCCGTCTGGAAGCCGTTCTCCACTGCCTCGCGAACCTTGTCCTCAACGTCGAAGGAAACAGTGATGGAAACCTCACCAGTGTTGGAGTTGTACTCCGCATCGTCCGCGCTGACCTGGTCTTTCAGTTCCGTTTCAATCTCGTCACTGTCCAACTCGACCACTGCCTCGAACCTAACCTGCTTGGTGTACTCAACATTGAACTTCATCTGGTCTATCTCCCTTGCGGCCTTTGTTTAGCTGACAGAGTCATCTTATACTATCCAAGATAAGAAAAGGGGGTTTTCAACACCAATCTGAGACCATTTTGTGACCAATCCAATTTAGACCTAAACAGGAAAAACTCTTGCAATGCCCCCGCAGGTATGGTCTACTTAGTGGGCTGGGGGAAGCGGTCACCTATTACGAGGTTACCTGGCAGCCGAGACAGTAAAGCAAAGTAACGGTAAAGGAGTGACAGCATGGCAACGGTCAACCAGTCCATTAGGGACAAGGAGACGCAGGCGGAGATTGGCAGTCTCCTCCTGGAGAAAGCAGTGACCCAGTACAAGCGGGTCGTGGATATCCAGAACCATCTGGACGCAGCAGAAGAGCGCCTCAACCAATTTGCGATGGACGTGCCTAAAGAGGTATTTGGTGAGTACATGGCTAGGACTAGCAGCTACAAGGGGAAGGCATGACTACCGCAACAACTGACCACCAGCAGGCCCTCGACCTCCTCGGTTCCGTGCGAGGGAAGTACATCCTAGGGCAGGCGTTGTACTACGGCATACAGGCCCTAGAAGCCGTTGAGCCTGCGGTGATGCAGGAACGCTCCAACATTGAGGATATGAAGCTCCTCATGGACGAGGTGTTTCCTCTTGGTCACATCATCGGCCTCCAAAAAACTGAATAGTTCCTGAAGGATGGCCCCCAGAAATGGGGGCTTTCCTTGGTGCGACCCAACAGGCAAATTGCCCTGAAATTGCTTCGCAAATATCCTTGTGGCTTTATCCGAACTCTGATACTATTGTTATAACAAAGAAAAGGGAGTGACGAAATGAGCAACTACCCCGACGGCATGACGAAGGCAGATTGGGCAGTGTTGGACGGTGGGCCGGAGTGCCAGGAATGCGGCGCAGAGCAGAACCAGGACGATATCGCGAACGGCATCTGCTGGAACTGTGAAGAGTTCAGCGGGCACGGCGAGGATGCGGGGCAAGACCCCGACGACGCCAGGGACGCACAGATGGAGCGCGACTACGAAGACGCTCACGAAAGGGGGGAGTAATGAGCAGCCTAAATTACACCCGCCCGACCACAGCGTTCTCGGCGCTAGTTGTAGCCATGAAGCTGACCGCGAGTGCGGAGACCGAGAAGCAGTACAGCCGCGCTGCTAAGGAACTGCTATACTGGGCAGACAGGGTACACCCCGAAGATGTGAGCCTAGCCAAAGAGCGATGCATGCAGGAATTGGGGATGTGAATAAAAGGAGTTGGTTGGCGACTGAAGACCGGAACGGATTTCATCTATGGCATCCGCCCCAACATCAGTCACAGTCACCGACCAGTCTCTCCTTTGTTGGCAAGGCCCCCGCGAAAGCGGGGGTTTTGTTTTGCCTGGAAAATAGTGGGAAACCCATAAGGGATATATCCCTGTGGGGTTGATTCCCAGCGGGCGTGTTATCATTGGAGAATCAGAATGAATGCAGAGGTGAAGCATGTTTAGCGCTACTCAGAATAAGGGGTTTCAGTTGGAGTTGCCGAATGGCTGGACGGTTTCAGTTCAGTTCGGCGGCCAGAATTATTGCTCGCATAGGACGGCACGCCGCGATGCGTCTTACACTATGGGCAGGCAGGAAGGTATATGGGAATCGTCGACTGCGGAAATGGCAGCCTGGAAAACCCATTTCCCTCATGCAGATTGGTATGCATTCGGCGATAGCGATATGCGTACAACTGTGATGGGATGGCTGACCGTGGACGAGATGCTGACCCATCTCGCTGATATCCGAGCGTTACCCATGGCAACTGAGCACGGGCAAGAGAAGTTCTCTCCGGTAGACCCTCTGGACTCTAAAACCCCGACCCAGAAACTGATTGATTCCCAGTCCTGGAAATAGCTTGACTTATTATTTGGGTCGGTGATATCATGGTTACATCAAATAGAGGAGAGATGATATGAGCAAGACATTTTTGGAGCAGGTGACGCGGGTGAACACGGACTTAAGTGCAATCGCCGCAAGGTTAGAGGATATACGGGACGCAGTTGCAATGGGCGACATGGTAATTGAAGAGTGTCAGTCAGATGTGGGCACTCACCGCACAGTTCTCAGGGTTAGCGTTCGCCCAGCGGGGCCATCGGACAGAATGGATAAGCAGGTGGCCGCAGTCGGGAAGGTAGTGCAAGGTGAAGCGCGGTTCTACCACATAAACCAGGGTCTCGAATAACAGAAGCTATAAAATTCCTCTACAACTCTTAGAGGTTAGCAGCCCCCCAGAAATGGGGGGTTTTGCTTTGCCTGAAAACGGCAGGCAGCCGAGGAGGGATATATCCTGTGGGGGTCATATCCAATTGACTTGGTTTCCTGAAAAGCGTAAACTCCGTGGGACAAGATGCGGAAGGAGAAAACAAAATGCAGTGCCCAAGATGCGGCGGGTTGATGATGAGTTCCTCGACTGAGGAGAACCTAATAGCGTGCGTAAATTGCGGGCACTACAATTGCCCAGTATCTGAAGACGCTCAGACTGAGGTTACTAAGAACCTAGGACGTAACACTATCAAAGGGGAGTACGTTGTACTACCAATCTTCACAGCGGGCGATGATGTGATGCGCGATACTTTAGGCCGACGCATACGCAGTGATGTACGCAAACGAGCCGAGCGCAAAAGTGGTGCAATCAAAACGTTCGGGGAACGGCTAGCAGATTTGCAATCTGAATTGGCATGTTGACACAGCTTTATTTAGTCTGGTATACTTATATCAGCAAAGATAGAGGAGAAGAAAATGCAGCAGATAAGCAAGGCCACTTCAGCACAGATGCTCAAAGGTTCTAACGGTCAGTTCGTATCGGTGAAGTTCACCAAGAAGGATGGAACGGAGCGCATGCTCAATGGGCGCACCGGCGTACACAACGCCAAGAATGCACCGCTAACGGGTCAGGGTATGGCGTACAAGCCTGCGGACTACGGCCTGATGGGCATCTTCGATTCACAGATTCAGGAGTACCGCATGGTCAACCTGGATACAATTAGCGAGCTAACCGTGGGGGGCCAAACTTACCAAGTGAGTTAGCCCATCTCTCCCGACCCACGGACTCGACTCCCCGCTAGAAATGGCGGGGAGTTTTTTGTGGCTAGTATAATACTAATGCGGGGATGTATAGGAATGCAGGAGATAACGGAATGTATGCAGCGTCACACGATTATCAGGTAGGTCAGTATCTCGACAAGTTCGGGAAGCCTTATCATCTAATGCCAAACGCTCAAAGCTTCGAAGTTAGGCGGTCGTATTACTACACGAGCAACGGCGGAATTATCACATGCCACCACTGCGGGGAAACGCTGAACTAAGAAAATTCTCAGCAGCTAATCTCCGCATACAGTGCGGACAATAGGGTGGCTAATCTCCGCAAGGATATATCCTGTGGGACTACCCACCAGAAAGGAATCTAAAGAATACCAGCCAGCTACGGGCGGGGGATTCGAATGCAAATTTCAAAGGATGATTTATTATTACTAGCGGCTTTGCTAGTCGTGGCGCTAGGAATAACCTGGACGTTTTTATGGTGGGCAGCGTTCTTGTTTAGTGATTGGGGTTTGATACTAAACTTCAACTCAAGAAACGAGCAGTGGGTTGAGGGCGTACTGTTCCACGCAATAACTGTATTCGGACTGTGGCTAATTGTCAGACTTGTCAGTTGTAGAGGAAAGGACTAACACGCCCGCTTTCTCTTTATATCAAGCCAGATAGTTTCGCATCCCATGTGCACACCGTCGGCTCCTGCTAAAAAGATTTGAGTGTGCTCTGGGTCAATAGGCTTTAGACAGACCACGCAAGTTGTGACGTATGGCTGTACGGGCTTGTGTGTGCGCTTGAACAGGTTCATTTGATAACTCCTCTTCTGTGTTAGGTACAGTATAGACCACGGGCACCGCTGGAAGCTGATGTCAGCCTGATATAAAGCTGATAAAGAAAAGCCCCGCCGAAGCGGGGCATTCTTGCATTACTAGCAGCGGCTTACGCAGCTACGGGAGTGTTGGCAATCTTTACCAACTGGCCCGCGTATTTCGTTATACGCTTGCGGCCTATCTCGACCTGCTTAGGTGAGAGAAAACCTTTTGCCTGGTAGAACTGCGCCAGACTGGAAAGGAAATTGGCATCTGCACCGCTGAAGCCCACACCGTTGGATTCGCTGGTCTCCATAGTTGCCTGCTCGCTGTCAGTCTGCAATGCGTAGATGGCGAGGATACCGCGTGCGACAGCCTTATCATTTTCTGCAAGCAGTGCACGAATCTCTGTGATTGTCCAAGTCCTGATTTCCATTTCACTCTCCCGATGTTTTGATGAGTCCATATTATCAGAGTCAGAAAAAATGTCAACTACATTTCTAAGCAATCTCGACGGGAAGAAATTATTGGAAAACGCGTCAAAAGGGATATATCCTACAGCCCGTATTTTCGGGAAAAAGAAAAGCCCCGCCGAAGCGGGGCCAGTCTGTGAGTCTTGTGGGTCTCAGTGCATCTCGCGGTCAAACTCTTCGTCGTAGGCGCGCGCCTCAGCCATGCCCTCCGATGCTTCGCTCAGTAGAGCGTCAAAGGTGAGAGGCTCAGGGAAACGGCGGTGGTCATTTTCCCAGTTTGCGGCAACGTCTTCCAAAATCTCCGCCGCGTGAGCAATTTGCAATTCGTGCTCTATGGCGAATTTTCCTATCGCGAACTTCGCATCCTCTAAACCCAGGGCCGTGAGTGTTTCTATGCCGACCAAAATTTCCATATCAACCTCTCTCTGTTTTGATGAATCCATAATATCATGGATAGAAAAAGCTGTCAACTGTTAGCGTCCGTAGGAGAATTCGACCCCGGCAGCTTTTAGATTTTTGATGGCGGCGCTCGCATCGCTGCCTTTGGGTTGGGTTCCGTGAATCAGTAGCAGGAAGCTTCCGGTGTTCTGTATTGCGTGGCGCTCGTCGTGGTCTATTTCTAATCCCTTTGCTTCCGCTTCCTCTAAGCTAAACACTACTTCCGCAACCTTCAGACCATACTCGTCTAGCATGCCGTCAGCGCGCCCGCCACGCGAGCCGTTCAGGATAAAGTTATCTGGTACCATGTCCATGTTCGCAACCCAATAGGGGATGCTCTTGGTGTACGCGTAGAAAGTCACTTGCGGGTTCATCTTAGCAACCAACATCCAAGCGGTGAAATATCGACTGTTAAAGAAATCACCGCCAACGTGCGTGCGTACAATGTCAGCGTCAGCCGGGAGCGCTTCGCCCAATTCGTTTACCATGTCTTCAATATCTAAGTTACGTAGAATATCGAAATTGTGCCAACGTTGCGCCCGAACATTCTTGTGACGGGCTTCATCGGTAGCGGCGAAGCAACGGAAAGTAGTTTTTTTACCGTCCGTGATTTTACCGGTGACTCTATCCGCTTTGCTTAGGCAAGCTTCGGCAAATGGGCAAGTCCACCCGCTAGGCAAACTGAAACTATAAATGCGTGGCTTGTAACCCAACCAGTCCGCGATTCGTTTTAACTTCGCTTGCTCAGTAGCTTTTGAAAACTTCAACATTTCTTAACCCCTTTGTTTCGGATACTTTAATTATAGCATGGTTTGGCTAGAGTGCAATAGGGTTCCAATTGCATTATGGCTTAGATTTTGGTATCATGAATTTATCAAATATGACTTGAGGTTATTATGACGGACTGGTTCGTACCGCATCGGTTCACGCCGGTGGGGGCTAAAACATTTACTGATTGCCCGACTTGTGGGGTGGATACAGTTGTGGAGGGGTGGGGGCGTAATCTAGAGGATGACACCGTAGAGGAATTCTGCGCGACCTGTAAGACTATCAAGCGGGCTACACCATATCAGGATGTATCTCAGGGATTGAAGAACGCGCTAACTCTTCTTGAGACGTGGAATCTAAAACGGCGCGCCTAGCGAATAGTGAATAAATTCCCCCGAACAATCGGGGGATTTCTTTTGCCAAAATTCGGTGCGGATTCCGCTCAGAGGGATATATCCTATAGGCCGGGATTTCAGAATTTGAAACTGCCGGTGCTGTCGCCATTCAAGCTCGTGAACTTCGGAGTCCGTCCACCGTAAAGCGTTCGCAACAACGGAAGCAATACGTACAGGTGCGGAGCTACGCAGGTCAGGTGCTCGCCTTCCCTTCCTTCCCTTCCTTCCATCCCTTCCCCTGCTTCCTCTGCTTCCTTGCTTCCATCCCTTCCTATCTCCCCCTTCCTATTCCACTCTATCGTTACCTTATAGCCCCCTTCCTTCCCTTCCTCTATCACGACGCCGTCCCTTCGCCACTTCCCGTCCTCACCATGTCGGAATACAACGAGGCCCCGCCTTCCCTCTGCTTCCCTTCCTTCCCTCTCTTCCTTCGCCTCCCTCCCTTCCTGCTCCTCCCCTTCCTCCCCTTCCCCCTTCCCTTCCTCCTCCTCTTCCTTCCCTTCCCCGTGTCCATTCATAAGACCCAATAAAAAAGCCCCCTTCACTTCCTTCCAGAAGCGGGAGCTGTTTATCTGATTCTTTTTATTCGGCATGGGGCACCACCTTAAAAGAAAGTTGAGCAGTTTTTAGACTTACTCAGGTCTCTGGTTATTATACGTAGCTTAGCGCTTTATTGAACGCCCTAGCCTTAGCCTCTGCCCGCTGTCCGAACAGAGCCGTACCGGAACCATCCCAACCCCTGCGGTAATCTTCAGTCTCAACGATAGCATTGTAGACAGCCCAGGGAGTGTTAGCCAAGCTAGTGAATTCCTGGTTGAAGATATCCACGCGCTCTTGAGCGTTATCCCGAATCCTGGTAACGCGGGCCTGACGCTTTTCGAATTCCTCAACCTGGTCTTTCCGGTCATTGAGGATACGCATCCAAACCTTAGCAGGAACATCGTCAGCAGAGATACCATCCGAAAGCTTCAAGCGGTTGGGCTTGGAAGCCGTGGGGTAGGCGGCATTCATGATGTCGGCAACCTCTGCCTTTTTAAGAGTGACCTTAGTCAGGCTGTTCATTGCCTCGACCACAGTTTCCTGCGTGCGGGCCATCTGGTTAAAGATGTCCAGGTAGAAAGAAGTGTCGACCGCGATACTCTTGTTGTGCTTCAGGTTTACCGAAACCTTAGAAGACCGAAGACCAGTAATCAGGGTGTTCTGGCAAACCACCCGTACCGGAGTGAACGCGATGGACAGTGCACCGGTGCCGTCGCGGTGGTCAGTAACCAACCAGAACAACTTGTGGTCTTCACCTGCTATACTAGAGGCACCCGCGTCCAAGGTGATGAAAATCTTTTCACCCTGTCCGATAGCACCCGCAGTCTCAACTGGGAACCGCTTGGATATAGGGTCAAGCATCTCACCCAGGTCGCGGGCTTGAATTGCCGTCCACTCTTTACCAACGGTAGCGAGCACGCGGGGTTCAGGGTCATCAACCGTGGGTTCACGCACGACTGCGAATGAATCCGTAGCCAATTCCGTACCGTCCGCCATCTTGACCACTTGGGGGTGCTTATCAATGCCGAACATGATGTCCGCCCGCTCCATCGCCTGTGTTGCAGTCATCTTCTCATCCGCAGGGAAGACTTCACCCAACCGGTGCCATGCAGGCTCGCGGCGACCAATGAACCGTTCTCCAAATAAACTTGCTGCCATTTCGTATCTCCTTCGCTAAACTTATTACATTTACAACTTTATCAGTTAGGACAATCACTGTCAAGCGTTTTTTAACTCAATCTGAAAATTGCTTTTGAAGCGAAATCAAAAATGATAGTATCAATAGTATCAATAGTATCATCAGTGTGGCAGGGATATATCCTATGGGTGGCTATTTCGCTGGTCAGGATTTTGGTAGTCCCCCCATCGTGGGAGATGGACAGCATCGCCCCTTCCCTTATCCCCTTCCATCAGTCCCTTCCCTTACTCCCCTTCCAATGCTCCCTTCCCTTGTCCCCCTTCCCTTCCTTCCCTTCCCCTCTTCCCTTGTCCCCCTTCCCGTCCGCCCTTCCTTCCCGCCCTTCCCTTCGCCCCTTCCCTTTTTCTTTTTTATAGTATAGAATAAAGGGTTAAGCACCTCGCATCTTTCCCCCCCCCTTCCAATCGGCCCTTCCATAACCCTTCATTATATCATAAGATATGTTTGGATACAAGTCCCTCTCTTCCCCTTCCTTCCTCTTCCTTCCTTCCCCTTCCCTCTTCCCCTTGTCCCCTTCCCTCTCTCCCTTCCCCTTCCTCCTCTTCCCTCCCTTCCCTTCCCATTGCCCCTTCCTCCCTTCCGTCAGCGCCCTTCCCTTCCCTCTCTTCCCCTTCCTCTCTTCCCTTCCCATAAAAAAAGGCTTCCTGTAGGAGTGGCACGTCCTAGGAAGCCCGTAGAGCTATGTCTGATAGGGAAGTTGACCACTGATACCACTTGGGTAATCAGAAGGCCCCTTCCAAAGCTATGTTTTTAGTATTTCACCCTCTTTTTCCGTTTCATCTTCCCTGCCTCCCCATTAGTAGAGATTTTATGAAGCAGGTTAATAGAAACCCTGTTATCTGAACGGAACCTACGTTGAGATTCCTCCTTCCCTTCCCTTCGTTCCCACTTCATATCCATAACAGCCTCCTTCCCTTCCCTCCTTCCATTATATCCTAAGTCATTCTTTATTGCAAGCTACTCAAATAGAGTATTCGCAGTAACTTCATATACTGTCATACCTGATACTTTAACTGAATGACTAAGTGGGTAGCAAGAAAGCATTATCTCATCTACAGCGCTTTCCGTATCCTCCGCTTCCACTTCTAATGTAAGTACTACTATGTGTTTAGCCACAATAACTCCCATCATAAATGTGGGGCTTTCAGGTCTAGCCACCTAGCAAGCATTCAACCACTTAGTCATCTGAGCATTTCGCTGCTGTCACTAGGTTGCGCTCGAACGAGCCTTACCTTCCTAGTTGCTTCCAATCACAGCGGAATCAGCTAATCTCATCAGCATGACCTTAAGTATCTTGTCTATATTTATTATTTTTTATTTTTACACGGACTATACATTTAGCCTGTATAACTATAAGTTTGTTTCTACCGGTTGTCAATCAATGTCTACTGGCTCGTCTTTGTATTCCTTTACTATTAAGGACATACCTGGGGGGTGTTGGTATCTATGTGGATATCCATCTAAGTTATCATACTTAAATAGAAAATTTTCTTGTGCCGCCGCCACATTTGCTGCTTCAATGTAGGTCTTGCCTTCGAACTTCCACTCTATTGAATATCTCATGTTGTCTAAGTACTTTCGTTATTGGCCTGAGCGATATCAAGCATTGATAAATAAATCATCACATTGGTTTGCTCGCGTTCGTTTAGTCTCTCGAACCACTGCTCAAACAATGTACGACCATGGGCTACTTTTTCGTGCCATATACCAAGTTCAGACATACCAAATTCTTGTTCCATCACTTAGCCTTTATGGGTCACTAGTCAGAGTCG
>Ga0114996_10008554_pt1 | contig 11356 bp, 14 predicted proteins | sample ArcticOcean_MG_C_4_FD_87039 | JGI IMG/M metagenome (GOLD analysis project Ga0114996, IMG submission 87039) | Marine microbial communities from western Arctic Ocean - ArcticOcean_MG_CB4_134 | ecosystem: Environmental > Aquatic > Marine > Oceanic | place: Arctic Ocean: Canada Basin | collected... | reverse complement strand
TTGCTTTAGAGCTAAACTAGGTTTAAAATGTTTTATATGTTCAATTTTGAACAAATATTGATTATAACTAAATTAAAGTTACTTATATGAGAGTAAAAATTAACTCTATTGCATACCACCTTCCTTCAAACGAGGAAGGTATAGAGATATTGACTAATGAAAACCCAGAATGGGATATTGATAAGATCACAGAAAAGACAGGTATATTTAAACGCTTTATCTCTTCTCCCAATGAAACTGCAACTGATCTAGCTTATATTGCAGCATTAAAATTAATAAAAGATCTAGATACTCCGAATAATATTGATCTATTAATTCTAGTTACCCAATCTCCTGATTACACCCTTCCAACAAGCGCTTGCATTCTGCAGGATAGATTAAATTTACCAAAAAATTGTATGGCATTTGATGTTAACCTAGGATGCTCAGGTTTTGTTTATGCGTTAAGTATTGCCGGATCATTAATTGATTCAGGAGTTGTAAAAAAAGGTTTAATAATTTGTTCAGATACATATACAAAGTATATTAAAAAAAATGACCGTACTTGTAGGCCAATTTTTAGCGATGGTGCAGCAGCTATATTATTAGAAGCATCAAATAATAATGATATAGGTCCTTTTGATTTTGGTACTGATGGTTCAGGCTATGAGCATCTAATTGTAAGAGAGAGTGGTTTACGAAGGGATATTGACTTAAAAAATAACTCTATTATGAATCTTGAGATGGCAGGGAGTGAAATTTTTCTTTTTACTTTGAGGGAGGTTCCCAAATCGATAGAAAGGCTTATGCTTAGCTCAGGAATCACTCTAGATGATATTGATTTAGTTATCTTTCATCAAGCCAGTAAGTTGGTTATAGATAGCCTTGTAAAATCGATTAATATCCCAAAAAATAAAGTTTTCAATAATTTACATCAAATCGGCAACACTGTATCTGCATCAATACCAATTGCATTAAGTAATGCTGACTCTCAGAAGAAATTAAAATCTGGGGACCTTGTTCTACTTGTTGGTTTTGGGGTAGGATTATCTTGGGGATCAACAACAATAAGGTGGAAACAAAAGTGATTATTTTGACTGGTGCATCAGGGAGTATTGGTAAATCAATTCTTCCGCTCTTAACAGAATTAGATAGTGTTATAGCTATATATAAAAATAATGAAATAGATGAAGTTTTAGAGAATGTTGAACCATTTAAACTAGATTTAAATAGCGAAGATGAAATTAAAAATTTCATTAAAACTATGGGCCCCAAATTAAAAAATATTACAATTATTCATGGAGCTTCAATAAGTAATGATAGCCTAGCAATAAATTGTAAAACCGAAGATTGGGATGAAACTATGAATTGCAATCTTCGTGCAGATTTTATACTTACTCGATCACTTCTAAGCACAATGGTTAATGATAAGTGGGGGAGGGTAATTCATTTATCTTCAACAGCCTCTGTAATTGGTGTCCCAGGCACTATTGCTTATTCAACTTCAAAAGCAGGATTAATAGGAATGTCCAAAGTCATTTCAAAAGAATACGGCAGGTTAGGGATAACTTCCAATGTTCTTATGTTGGGATATTTTAATACAAGTTTGTTCGACACGCTTAGTGAAAAACATAAAAAAAATATTATTGAGTCAATACCTATTAAACGTCTTGGTGAGCCAAATAATATAGTAAATGGTATTGAATATCTTATAAAGTCTGATTACGTCAATGGAAGTATTTTGAATATTGATGGGGGGATGTAACTAAATTGAATTCTGGTGTTTTTAAAAATATTAAGTATTCCATCTCAAATAAAGATGAGTTTGATTTGAATTGGTTGCCAGGTGTTTTCAAGCCGAATCTAACAACAGAACTTTTAATAAAAGCAGTTAGGTCTAAAATCTCAAGCACTTCTAAAGTGTTAGAGTTAGGTTGTGGAACGGGTATTGTTGGGCTAGCTCTAAATGCAGAAGGAATTGTTTCTCAACCTATTTATGCTTCAGATTTAAGTGAGGCAGCAACAGATTGCTCAAAAAGTAATTTTTCTAAATATGGATGCGATGCTGTGGTAAAAAATGGGTCATTATTTGATCCTTGGGCAGAATGCAAATTCGACGTTGTTGTAGATGATATTTCAGGAATCTCCGAGGAAGTAGCGAAAATTTCACCTTGGTTTCAGGGAGTGCCTTGCCAAACAGGAAGAAATGGAACTAATTTGACGATCGAAATCATCGAAAAAGCATCAAGATATTTAACGGAAAATGGCCTTTTATTTTTTCCAGTTTTATCTCTTTCTGACTCGAATTCAATACTTCAGGCTGCAAAGGAAAATTTTAAAAATATAGAAAGAGTCGCTCATAAAGAGTGGCCTCTACCTGATGAATTAAAGAGTCATATTGACACGCTAAAGATTCTGAAAAATGAAGGATCAATAGATTTAAATGAGAAATTCGGGATGTTTATTTGCTATACGGATATTTATTATGTTAGCAACCCATTTTAATTTTTAACTTACTAGGGCTAAAATATGAAAAAGATTACTGAAATAGATATATATGTATTAATAGAAAAGGCTCTTGAAATTGAAGAAAATACAATTGTTAATAATCCAGAAGTAACTCAGGAATCATTTGAAGCATGGGATTCATTAGGGCAAATCAGTATTCTTGTGGCATTAGATAAACTTTTTGATGGAAAAATTGCAGCCATTAGTGAAATGGCATCCGCTGATTCAGTTTCAAAAATTATTGCGATTTTAAAGAAAAATTTATTAATTTAATCTTGAAAAAATTCTTTAAAATTAAAATGACTTATAACAAATGAAGAGATTAGCAATTATCCCTGCAAGAGGAGGATCAAAAAGAATCCCACAAAAAAATGTTAAGAGTTTTTGTGGAAAACCAATGATTTCATATGTTATTGAAACAGCAAAATCTAGCAACCTTTTTGATAAAATACATGTATCAACAGATTGTAATAGGGTAGTAGAAGTAGTAGAGCACCTATCTTTAACAATAGATTTTATGAGGCCATCTAATTTAGCAGATGATTACACACCCATAATGCCAGTTCTTAAATTTGTTGTTAATGAATACAAAGCCCAAGGAATTATTTTTGATGAAATATGGCTGCTGATGGCATGCAACCCTCTCTTAAAAAAAGAGGATTTGTTAAAAGCATCAAATATTTATCAAAATTCTTTTAAAAGTAAATCGCTACTTGGAGTTGCAGAATACCCTGTACCAATTGAATGGGCATTTACAATTGATAATAAGCAGAATTTAAAACCAATTAACCCTGGTTCATTCTTAAATAGATCTCAAGATATTGAAAAGAAATACTTTGATACAGGAGCTTTTGGTATTTTTTCATCAGAAACGATTTTAAATTCAGATCAAGGTTCCGATAAAGATTTTATTGGCTACGTTCTCCCAAAATTTTCATCTATAGATATTGATACAGATGAGGATTGGGTTCATGCTGAAAAAATATTTGAGAGCAAGGATTAGTAAAGACGATGCAAGCTATTAATATTGAAAAAAATTTGAGGGTAAATTACTTAATAAATCAAAATTCAGATTATTTATTAAGTCTTGAAGAAAAAGTTTTGTCCTATGAATCAGGCGATAATATAAGCTTAATTACTAAAGGGCTTAACTTTGCGAAAGAAATTGAATATGAACACCCAGGACAAACTAAAGAAATTTATTTAGCACACCCATTTAGAGTCTCGTGTATATATAAAGATATTGTTAAACCCAGTAAGTTAGATGGGATTTTGCTAGCAATTTTACACAACATATATGAGGTAACTGCTACTGACAATAAATTTTGTAATAAATATTTTAGTAAAAATATTTGTGATGCAATTTCTATTTTAACCATTGATAGATCTTTACAAAATAATAAAGAATACTTGGAAATTTACTATAAGAAAATTTCAGAATCTGAGGATTTTGTTGGCCAAATTAAAGCTCTTGATAAGTTAGACAATCTTTTTCTGCTGTGTTTAAATCCTTCAGAATCTGTTAGGCTAGATTATATAAAAGAGATTGAGGAATTTGTTTTACCAATCGTAAAAATGCATATGCCATATTTATTTGATTACTATATTTCGGTTGTTGCTGACGTAAAAAAAACTGGCTACTTTTCAATTGACGAATTTAAAAAGGAAAATATATGGAAATAGATTTTTCTAAAAAAATGGTTCTTATTTCAGGTGCAAGTAGAGGTATAGGTAGATCAATATCAAAAAGTTTTGCTGCTAGCGGGGCAAAAATATGTCTTATTTCAAGAGACATTAAAAGTTTAAAGTTACTTAGTGATGAGATAAGCAATGAATATAATGTTATCCCATCTATCTTTGATGGTGATAATAGTGACAAGAATTTTGTAACTGAGACTATTAAGAAAATTAATGAAGAACTTGGCCCGATTGATATACTAATTAATAATGGTGGCGGTCCATTACCAGGTAACTATTTAAGTTTTGATCACTTAGATTGGCAAAAAGCTTATGAAGAAATTCTATATGCCCCAATAAATTTCATAACCCAAGTTTCACCTTTGATGATTAAAAAAGGCTGGGGTAGGATTATTAACATTTCATCTATTGTAGCCGTTGAGCCTTCTTCTGAGATGGTTCTTTCTGCAACAACGCGTTCAGGTTTATTAGCTTTCTCTAAGGCTATCTCTAAAGAAGTAGCATCTTCTGGTATTACTGTTAATACAGTATGTCCGAGCGCTGTTCTTACGGACCGAATGATTGATTTAACTAATCATGCGGCTAAAAAACAAAATGTGTCATATGAATCAATTCTTGATTCAGCGAAAAAAAATATACCTTTAGGCAGATTTTCCACTCCTGAAGAAGTTGCTGATTTAATTTTATTCCTAGCATCTGAATCAGCTTCTTATATAACTGGCCAAACCATCTTAATTGATGGTGGCGTATCAAAAAATATTTAGGCGCTACTTAAATTGTTTTCACCTGATCTTTTCTCAAACTCAATAGCCAAATATGATTTAGCTCTATATAGCGAATCTAAGACCGTAAAAAATATTATCCTAAATGACTATAAAATCAAAAATTTAAATAATTATAAAATTTTAAAGTTAAAGGGAATCGAGATTAATTCAAATAATTTTTTCTTAAAAGGACAAGATAAAAGTTATATTTTAAAAAAATTAAACAAAGAAGAAGATCTTGATTTAATTAACAAGCAATTACAATTAACAAATTGGTTAAACACTCAAAACATTCCAATTCCTAAAGTTATTTCACCTAATAATTCATTAAGTCCAGTGGTAACTCATAATGATAATAATTATTACTTAATGGAATTTCTTGATGGATTGTATTATGAAGGCTTTCAGAATTCACTTCAAAATAGTTTTGAAGTTATTTTAGATCTTTTTAAGACATTAGAGTCTGCCCCAAAAATTTTTAAGTTTAATCAGAATAAAATTGAATATTGCTTCTCATCTTTTACGAAAACAATAGAAGAAGCGGAAAGCGTTAAAAGTAAATGGAAAAAAATATTTGGCAGTAACTATGAAATTTTAAATTCATCATGGCATAAAATAAGATCAACAGTAGATTTATTATTGGAGCGTGAAGACGAATTTAATTCAAGCTCAAGGGGGTTATGTCATATTGATTTACATCCACATAATATTCTAATGCGTAAAGATAGAATTTTAGGTGTATTAGATTTTGCTTCTTTATTGGATAGCTCAATTAATGCATCAATATCTTTTAGCTTATTTAAATTAGCCCGACAAGCGGCAGTATATGAAAAAAATAATACAAATATTGAATCAATTTTTCCTAAGCTTATTGAAGCATACAAACTTTTTACCATAAGGGGGTACCTTGATGACCCTAAAGATTTCCTTTTTTATTCTCAGGTTGAAATAATTAGGCGATTGTTACTAATAGTAGAATTAAATATTAATCATAATAATAAAGATTGGAATAATATTTTACCAGTTCAAATTTCTGCACTCTATGAATCTGAGTTTTTATTTAATCATACTGTAAAAGGAAAATAGATTAGATGAACTTAATTGAACAGGCTCATGAAAAAAAGATTTTAATTCTATTAAAAATGTATGAAGAGGTTCAGCTAAGAATTCTTCAGGAAAAAGATGTTACAGACAAATATGTTAATTGGATGAATGATTATGAGATTGTAAAATTTACTGAACAACATTCCTTTACTCACACCAAAAAAATGGTAAATGAGTTTGTTACTAATAAGTTGAACTCTAAATGTGACTTTTTATTTGGTATCTATTTTAATAATAATCATATTGGAAATATTAAATTAGGGCCAATAAATACTAATAATCTTATGTCAGATGTGTCTTATTTTATTGGCGAAAAGAAATTATGGGGTAAGGGTATTGCTTCAAAAGCATTGATGAGTGTAATACACTTCGCTTTTGACACCCTTAAACTTGAAAAGATTAATGCTGGTTATTATCGAAAAGCTTTTGAATCCGAAAAAGTATTAACGAAGTGTGGTTTTAAATGTGAAGCTGCTATTAAAGGTGAAGCCGCTATTAAAGGTGCTAAAGATTCAGTTTATGTTGCCATTCAAAGAAAAGATTTTTTATTATCTGAGAAAAGAATTTTATGAATATCCATTCAAATACATCAAGAAATTATGTAGTGATTAATAAAATTCTTGATAAAGTTATTATTCACTTAAAAAAAAATATTAATTTTGATTTTGAATATTCACGTACTAACATTGTACAAAGACTTTCACAATTAGTTTGTTTATTAATAACCTCTGAGCTCTCTGCGCAAAGCATTAAAAAATCCACAAGCGGAGGTAAAACTTTTTTTGAGTTCTTACCAAAGAATCTTAAATGCAATCAAATTTTAATTGATACAAATTCTGGCATTGTTAAGCCTTCTTTTTTATTAATTGTTCTTAACTCTTTTCGCTTTTTACTTTTATGGCTTCTTATTTTATTTTCATTTATATTTTCTTATTTTTATAATAGTAGAAATTTTGGTAGTGCTACTTTAATTTTTGGAATTCCCCATGATTTAAATGATGAAGAATGTTTAACTAACTTTGAGGGTTACTGTACAAACACAAGCAACAATATCATTAGAAGTTCTAATGGTTTCGTAACTCAGTTTGGTAAAAAGATTAATTCTAAAAGTAATTTATTTATATATTCAAAAATACCAATTATTTCTCTTTTCTTATCAAATACCTTGCATAAAGATGAAAAACGAATATTTCTGACTAAGCATTTTTATATTCTATTTAATTATTTTTTTATTACCTTACGTTTTCCATTATTTTGCCTTTTATGGAAAGATTATGCACTTCATTCATGCGCTGAATCCTTGAATAGAAGAAATTTGATTGATTCAAACATAATAACAAATAGCTACTCATCCCATGATCTATGGATGAATTATCTACCAAATCGTAATTTTAAAACTTATCTTGCTTTGTATTCACAAAATACTTTTAATTTTATTTTCAGAGATGACCAAGTTAAAACAATTTATCCCCTTCATAGATTTACAAAAGCTGACCTTATTTGGATTTGGAATTATGAGTATAAATATTCATTAATAGCTAATGGAATAGATTCTAATATTAAAGTAGTCGAACCTGTTTTATGGTTTCTTCCTAAAATTAAACCAAATATAAAGAAAGATAATATAATTAGAATTTCTGTGTTTGATGTCACTCCTTTTGACAATAATTTTCTACTCACCATTGGGCTGCAATCCTCTTACTATAATGCTCGTACTTCGATTAAGTTTTTAGACGATATTATTCGTGCTACTGAGATTATTAGTAAATCTGATAATATTAATTTTGAAATATTTCTGAAACATAAAAGAGTAAGGGTTAAATCTCATGACCAATCATATTTAAGGCATGTTGATTACCTATGTAAATCTAAGACTTTTTTCAATTTAGTTGATCACGATGTTAATTTATATAGCTTTACAAGTAATACGAATTTAGCTATTGCTATTCCTTATTCAAGTCCAGTTTTGTTAGCTAAAATTCTTAATATTCCTTCATTTTATTACGACCCTAACAATGAAGTTATTTTTCCAAAAAAATATTTTCCAGAGTCGATAAAACAAATTTCGAACTTAAAAAATTTGGTAACAGGAATAAGAAATTCAATGAAGGACGATGTATCCATACAATTAAAAATTTAATGTAAAATAAAAGAATCACTATGAATAAATCTTTCTTTCAAGCTCAAATCTAATTAACAATGTACATTTTTTATCCTATTTTAAGAGCCCCTAATTGTCATGGATATACTACCGTCCATAATTACACCCCTAATAATTGGGAAATTAAAAAAAATTACATTAAAAATATTAATATTACATGGTCTGACGGATCTATCTGGAAAACAAAGCAGATAGGCGTTTTAGGTATAAATAAATCTTTCGTTATTAATGAAAGAGATTTAGATTTTTTACCAAAGAATGCACTCGCACTTTCAAGTCTTTCCGTAAATAAATTACCTGCTGAATCATCAGTTCTTCCTGAGGATATTGATATTGATATGCAGACCAATTTACCAGAATGGAGGGGCACAATAGGTTTAAAATCAAGTTTAGGAGGTAATACAAGCTTTCAAGGCGAGGCCTATTCCTTCCCCAGTAACGGATCCTTATTATCCTTTTCCCCTTTTATGCAATATGGTGAACATTTAACTAACTACTTACTATTCCTTAGTATAGAAAAATCACCAATTTTTAGAAATACTAAATTATTTTTTTTAAAAGCTAATGGAAGTAAAATTGAAGCTGAAGTATTAGTAACTAGCAACCACATTAACATTATTAAACTTGATGATCTTGGTTATCATAGGAACGACATGATGGTCTTGATGACTGAGAATATAGTTGGAATTCCACTATTTATGACCTCTTATAAGAAAGGAATTGAATTAAGTTTGGAGCATACCCATCCACCAGCTTCTTTTGCTATCCATGGAAATCGATGGGCTCTTCATAAAGAGCTAAAGAATATATGGGCTAAAAGATTAAGCTTAATTAAATTGGATAAATAGAATGATTAAACTTTTAATTAAAAAATTAAAAAGAGGGATTTGGACTTACAGACAACCACTATCATCAAAACCAAGAAGTTTAATAGAGCCTGTGAGTGATTTATTTGTCTGGAGAAAGTCTGATATTTGGCAAACGTACTTTGATTTGTACGACATTGGAAGTTTTTATTCTAAGGAAATTTCCAAAAAAAAAGTAAGTGCTAAAATTATATTCTTTAACCGAGTAGGTATAAAAATTAAAGAATGTAAAATTGATATTGAGCCAAATCAAAAAAAATGTATTGAAATTTCATCATTCATAAAAAAAATAGATGGAGATTTTGGAACTTTTGCTATATTTCATTCTAATGTGCCAGATAACTTCATAGAACAAAAAAGCTACCTAACAGAAAGGGGGTTTGTAAGTTATAAATTAAACAGATCTGTATTGAGGCATTATGTTCATGGAAATTTTGATGCAATATCTATTTCTAATAACTCTAGTTACCTTTTAGGGACCTCATCACTTTTAAAGCGAGAGTATAGATTACAATCCAATTTAACTAATGATGATAAATATGAATTTTTATTAATCAACTATACACATGATCATCAAAAGGTAACTTTTTCATTTGTCGACACAGATACAAATAAAGAAATCAAATCTGAACATTTCTCTATGAATACAAATGGCTGTTGTTTATGTAAATTCGAGACGAAAGGGAATGAAAAAATTAGGCTAGTTATATCAAGTAAACTTGTTATGGCTAGACCTTTTGTCTTTAGATACGGACGAAAGAAAATATTCTTTGATGTATTTCATGGATAGACAATGAATAGCGCTAACTACATAGATTTCTTTAAAGATATATCAAATCAAGACCAATGATTTGCTTATTTAGAACATCTTCTACAGCCATTGAATATCTAAAGATGGGGGTAAATCCGATTTATATCAGTTTAAACTCTACATTTAGTAATAATACCTTTGATTTAGATAACACTTACAATTTTGACTCATTAGGAATTGATGATTTTGATGTATTCGTTCCAACTAAGGTCGCATATAGAAAAAATAAATGTGTAGAAATCTCTAACTATTATTTAAGACAATCTAGCTATTTGACTTTTATGAAGTATATAAATGAGCGCTGATTAATGAATATTAAATCTAAAAAATTAAATAATTTATCAGTTGCAGTAATAATTCCTACAAAAAATAGGCATGAAGATTTACCTATCTTTTTTGACTCACTATTGAAACAAACAGTATTACCTAATCAAATTATTGTGATTGATCAATCATCAAAAAATTTATCTGAAAAATTAATTAAAAAAAAGGTAAATAGTTTTAAATCATCTAAGTTAACTTATGTTTACGATAAAAATGTTAATGGTCTTGTTGCAGCCAAGAATCATTCACTTCAATATAATAAATCAGATCTAATATGTTTTTTAGAAGATGATGAAGTACTTGAAGAAAAATTTTTGGAGCAGATTGTTTTAGGATTTAACTCAAATCCATCAATGAATGGTTGTTGTGGTGTTATAACTAATCCACCAAATAAAAATTATTTTTATGAATTATTTTTCCATTTTTTTCATATTGGCTTGTACAAAGATATCAGAGTTTGGGTTTTTGGTTACGAAGATTTTACGAATAAACTAATTATGAGTGACAAGTTATCAGGAGGATTATCCGCTTGGAAAAAAGAAGTTTTTTCTGATATTTTCTTTGATCTTAAAAATAACTTACATTTTACTGAAGACATTGATTTCTCTTCTAGAGTTTTCGATTTATTTCCAGATTCTTTATTTATTAATACAGAGGCACGCTTGGCCCATTATTTTTCAAAAAGTAATAGATTTAATGTTACTGACAGATACTCAAAAAAAGTTCTTGAATATATAATTTTCTACAAAAAAAGAAAAAAATATTCTTTTTCAATGCTTTATTTGTTTTGGCTACTTTTGGGTATTTTTATTGAATCATCTTTGAAGTCTTTTCTCTCACTATCTTTCAGGCCAATTCTAGGCTATTTTCATGGATTATTTAAAGGATTAAGTTATAAAATTGTAAGTTAGACTTTACTAATTATTTTCCTCAAGCCAGGATTGAAACATTAAAATATTCCATATTTGATGCTTATAGCTCTTTTCACCACCTAGGAAGCCAGTTATGCCGCACATATTTTTAAATTTATAATTTGAAGGAATATTTTAATTATCATCAAGAATGCTCTTTATTTTTTTATTGTAACTTATCAAAAATTTTAATCTATCAAATTTCTTTGCTAATATTAGCCCGTTATCCG
>Ga0114996_10008552_pt1 | contig 11358 bp, 10 predicted proteins | sample ArcticOcean_MG_C_4_FD_87039 | JGI IMG/M metagenome (GOLD analysis project Ga0114996, IMG submission 87039) | Marine microbial communities from western Arctic Ocean - ArcticOcean_MG_CB4_134 | ecosystem: Environmental > Aquatic > Marine > Oceanic | place: Arctic Ocean: Canada Basin | collected... | reverse complement strand
GAGGGTCGTGCTATTGAAGGCCATATTGCCGGAAAAATGACAAAGACTAACATCATTGGCTATATCGCATCTGTTCCTATCCCAGAGGTAGTACGAGGAATTAATTCAGCTTATATTCATGCCAAAAAAGTAAATCCTAAAGTAGAATTCAAAATTATTTGGATTTTTTCTTGGATGGATCCGGCAAAGGAAGCCGACGCAGCAAAAACACTAATGGAACAAGGTGCGGATGTTATCCTTCAACATACTGACTCGACAGCTCCCTTAGCGGCAATGCAAGCCTCTGGTAAAGCAATCGGATTTGGTCAGGCATCTGATATGTTAGAATATTCGCCATCTCCTCGTGTTACTTCAATTATTGATGACTGGGCTCCATACTACATTGAGCGCGCACAAGCTGTAATTGACGGCACCTGGAAAAGCCACGCTGTTTGGGGTGGGATTTCAACTGGCATGGTCGGCATTGGAGAAATAACCAGTGCAGTCCCAGCTGATGTGAAGGCAGAAGCTTTAGCGTTAAAGGCAGATATTTCTTCTGGTGCATACCACCCATTTACTGGCCCACTTAAAAAGCAAGACGGCAGTAATTGGCTAGCCGCTGGAGAAGTAGCAGACGACGGTACGCTCGCTGGAATGACTTTTTATGTTGAAGGCATAAAAGGCGATGTTCCGAATTAATTGTTGCCTGAAACATTAAAAGGAAAGCCCGATCAAATTCGGGCTTTCCTAATCAAAAGCACTTACTCCACATCCACATTAATAACTTTTCTAGGATGATTATTTAAATTAAATGGCCAAACTTTTGACACAAGATAATAGCCTTGCCTCCTCACTTTGTTTTGGAACCATGCAGTTCGGTGATAAAGCAAACCTTACAAATTCGAGAGCCATGTACGAAAAATGTCGCTCGGTTGGCATAAACTTCTTTGATACGGCTCACGCCTACACTGAAGGCAAGTCAGAAACATTTTTAGGGGAGATATCAAAAGGCGAACAGGATGAGGTGATTATTGCAACAAAAGTGGCCTACGATTGCGCCGCGTCAAATAAAAACATAAGGAAGTCACTCGATACAAGTAGGAAACGGCTGGATATGGACACCATCAATATTTTATATATGCATCGATGGGATCCAAATACTGACCTCCAAGAAACCTTCGAATGTATGGCTGAGCTGAAGAATGAAAAGTTAATTCGATATGTAGGCGTATCAAATTATGCGGCTTGGCAAGTTATGAAAGCCCAAGCAGTGGCATCCAAATTTGACCTTAAAATTGACTTAATCCAACCCATGTACAATTTAGTTAAACGCCAAGTGGAAGTTGAAATTCTTCCGATGTGCCTTAGTGAAGAAATATCTGTTTGCCCATATTCTCCACTTGGAGGAGGTTTGCTTACAGGCAAATATATTAATGGTAGCACCGGGAGATTAACAGAGAATGACCGCTATAGAAAACGTTACGACTTAAGTTGGATGCACTCAACAGCCTCAAAGCTTTCCTCTTTGGCAAAAGAGATGAACGTATCTGCGTCAACATTAGCCGTGGCTTGGGTCGCAAAAAACAAAGCTATTTCTGCGCCAATTATATCCGGTCATTCTGTTGAACAGATAGAGCCATCCATAAACGCTCTATCCTTTAACATGAATACGGAGCTCTACGCCAAAATCACTTCGCTGAGCATTCCCCCTACCCCTGCAACGGATAGGCTCGAAGAAATATAATTATCCCATATCAACTCTGATTTTTCTATTTTCATTATCGTAAGGGCTATCCTCAACTATAACGGCACTCCATAACTCATTAAACATTTTTACTTTCAGTTTTTGTCCCGTATTAGCTATTTCTGGTTCTACATACGCCATCCCAATAGATTTTTCGAACGCAACAGAATAACCACCCGAAGTTAACCTCCCAACCTTTCTATTATTTAGATATAAGGCTTCCCTACCCCAGGGATCGGCATCAGGAGGGCCATCAATAAGAAGAGTCACACATTTTGACCTCACCCCTTGTTTTAACATTTCTTGCTTGCCATAAAATTCCTTTGAAAGATCAACAAAACGACCAAGGCCTGCCTCTAATGGGGTTGCATCTCTACCTAATTCAGTTCCAAAAGCTCTATACGATTTTTCCTGTCGTAACCAATTCTGAGCTCGAGCTCCCACCAATTTCATGCCATACTTCTCTCCAACTGCCTCCAGTTGATCGAATAAATAATTTTGCATTTCCATTGGGTGGTGTAACTCCCAACCCAACTCCCCTGTGTAAGCAACCCTAAGGGCGTTAACAGGACACATCCCCAGCTCTATGGATTTTGCAGACAGCCAAGGGAACCTCTTGTTAGATAATGCGGTTGCAGGTTCCGGATCTCTAATCAGCTCAACCAAAATGCTTCTTACCAGTGGTCCAGCAAGCGCGAATACACCGAATTGAGAGGTTACATCATGTAATTCAATTCGTCCAAATTCAGCTTCTTTATCTTGGACAGCCTTTCTTAAAAAATCTGAATCATATTCCTGCCAAGCGCCAGCCGAAACTAGATAATACTCATCAGTTTTAAGTCGTATAATGGTATACTCTGATCGAGTCGTTCCGGTTTTTGTAAGCGCATATGTTAAATTTATTCTACCAACCTTAGGTAATTTATTGCAAGTAAACCAATCCAAAAATGCGGTGGCTCCAGGACCCTTAAGAAAATGTTTTGTAAATGCTGTGGCATCGATCAGACCGGCTGTCTTTCGTACCGCTTGAGCCTCATCTTTTGCGTAATTCCACCACTTTCCTCGTCTAAATGATCGAGATTCATAATCATTAAACCCAGCGAAGGCAAAATAATTAGGTCTCTCCCACCCGTTTACTTGACCAAATTGGGCTCCACGCTGCTTTTGCCTCTCATAGGCCGGACCAGTTTTTAAAGGCCTACAGCTTTGGCGTTCTTCATCCGGGTGATGTAAAACGAACACGTGCTCATAGGCTTCTTCGTTTTTTCGAGCGGCATACTCTGTCGTAATCCAACTTCCAAATCTCCTGGGATCAAGCGAAGCCATATCAATTTCAGCCTCTCCTTCAGCCATCATCTGAGTTAAATAATGACCAGCCCCACCAGCTGCAGTAATCCCAAAAGAAAAGCCTTCAGCAAGCCACATATTTCTAAGGCCCTGTGCCGGACCAATCAAAGGATTTCCATCTGGTGTATAGCAAATTGGTCCATTAAAATCGTCCTTTAGTCCCACTTGTTCGGAAGATGGGAGCCTATGAATCATTGATAAGTATTCTTTCTCAATTCGCTCTAAATCCAAGGGAAATAGGTCCGCTCGAAAAGTATCGGGTACAGAATATTCAAATCTAGCAGGCGCTCCTTTTTCATATGGACCTAATATCCATCCTCCTCTTTCCTCTCTTACGTACCACTTGCTATCGGCATCACGTAATACCGGATGTTCTTCATTATTTATCCGCCACTCTACAAGAGATGGATCTGGTTCAGTTACAATAAATTGATGCTCAACCGGAATCGCTGGCATTTTTATCCCCAACAGATTGGCTGTTCTTTGGGCATGGTTTCCAGTTGCGGTAACCACGTGTTCAGCATGGATCACAACCGTTTCCTTAGAAGCTAAAAGATTTCCTCCTTTTTCTTCCATTTTAGAACAAGTCACTCTCCAATGATCTCCGGTCCATTCATAGGAATCGGCTTGCCACCGCCGTTCTATATTTACTCCGAATTGACGGGCACCCTTTGCCATAGCCATAGTAACATCTGCTGGATTTATATATCCATCAGTTGGATGATAAATAGCGCCTCTTAGATCATCTGACCTCACAAGTGGATATCGGGCTTTTATTTCTTTCGGGCTCAGCCACTCATATGGAACACCGCACGTTTCAGCTGTCGACGCATAGAGCATGTATTCGTCCATCCGGTCTTGAGTTTGAGCCATTCGTAAATTGCCAACAACGGAGAACCCTGCATTTAAACCTGTTTCTTCCTCTAAAGACTTATAGAACTTAATCGAATAATCATGTATGTGTGTAGTCGCGTAACTCATATTAAAATAAGGCAACAATCCAGCGGCATGCCATGTCGAGCCAGAAGTTAATTCATCCCTCTCAAGTAGTATTGTTTCCCATCCTAACTTACCCAAATGATAAGCAATAGATGTTCCAACAGCTCCCCCTCCAACTACGAGTGCCTTGACATGCGTCTTCATAAGAATTCTCCCTTTTTAAGGATTTTATGCTAGTTAATCCTATTATATAAGCTACTAGTCGACTCAACTAAATACATTTCCGACCTCTAATGATTGAAACTATGCCCAGAAACTTTACCTTAGCTTAACAAGTCAAATAAGATGTTTTGACAAAGAGCTAATTATTCATATTAAAATTAGGAAATTCATTCCTTTTTTATAAAAATAACGTTTCTCTTCCAGGAAGGATATTAAATACAAAAAAATAGTGCCTTACACATATTTATTTTATTTTTTGCTCATAGTATCCAACTTAAAAGTTGTGTATAAACTATTCTTAACAGATATATTAAAAAATATGCTGGCGCCAAAACTTACAAAACCTAACAAATATTTAACAGGGTTAGGATGAAAAAACTCATTATTTTCTTCACTATTACTTTATCTTTTTTCTGCATGGCTAGCCAAGCTTCCGAGAGAGGTCCTGTAACAAACCTTCCAATCCCACGTTTTGTTTCTCTAAAAGCTTCTGAAGGAAACTTGCGAAGAGGCCCAGCCCTATCCCATAGAATCGATTGGGTCTTAAAACATAAAAACCAACCTTTGAAAATTCTCGCAGAACATCAACATTGGAGGCGCGTTTCCGACTATGAAGGCGCTACAGGATGGATACATTATTCTCTCTTGTCAGGGGTTCGCACTGTATTAATCAATGTAGGCTTAATTTCTCTCTACAGTGAGCCATCAAAGAACTCCTCTGTAAAAGCAAAAGTAGAATCTGGGGCTATTGGAGATTTAAGAAGTTGCAACACTGATTGGTGTAATGTTTCATTTCCAAAAATGAGTGGTTGGATAGAAAAAAATAAATTCTGGGGTATAACTCCAGACGAAATCTTTCGACCATAGTTATTAAAGGTTAAACCTTGGGTTTTGGAACTTTAGTTCCGACTTTTTGAGAGGTGATAGGTTTCTTGTTCTCTAATTTTAAAATTCGTGATCTTAGGAGTACGTTCTCTTCTCGAGCTTTTTCTGCCATAGCCCGCACAACAACAAACTCTTCTCTAGACACAAAATCTCGCTCTGCCAGCCAACGATCTAACAATCCCTTCACGGCATTGTCAGCTTCAGACTTAGCTCCCTGAGCCACACCCACCGCGCTTGTCATTACTTTTGATAAATCTTCAAAAAACTTATTTTTCGTTTGCATATAAACCTCCGAATTTTTTATAACTATACTCTTTATTTAATTCGAATAACAAGGTTGACATCAAGCTATGGCCACCGCAATCAAAGATATGGCCATTAACGCAATAAAATTTCCTAATTTATCCCCAGAATTATTTTCATTTAATTTAGGCGGGTTTGAATTTGCTATTCGCTGGTATGCTCTAGCCTACATTATAGGAGTAGTGCTAGCTCTACAAATTATAAAATTTGCACTGAGTAAAAAAAATCTCTGGTCCGACTGCGCTCCACCAATGACTGTTGACCAGGCTGACGAGTTGGTCACCAATCTCGTCCTTGGGATAATATTGGGTGGACGTCTAGGTTTTGTATTATTCTACCAACTTGATTACTATCTGTTACATCCGATAGAAGCCCTGATGATTTGGCAGGGCGGCATGTCATTTCATGGTGGCTTCATAGGCGTAGCCATTGCTGGAATTTGGTTTTGCAAAAAAAATGCTCTATCCTTAAGCAGTGTTGGCGATATTATTTCAGTCGCATCTCCTCCAGGTCTATTTCTTGGCAGGTTATCAAACTTCGTTAATAACGAACTTTGGGGGCGACCAACAGAATGGGCCTGGGGAGTGATATTCCCTGGGAAAATGGCGCAAAATTGCCCAGGTTTTTCGACACCCTGCGCTAGACATGCCTCCCAAATCTATGAGGCTGGACTAGAAGGATTTTTGCTAGGCGCTTTAATGATTTGGCTAGCATATAGCTGTAATTGGTTAAGGAAACCGGGCAGCCTAATCGGAATGTTCCTAATCGGGTATGGGGTTTGTAGATTTTCTATTGAATTCTTTAGGCAACCTGATCCATATTTTATTACTCAAGACAATCCAATAGGCTACGCTTTATCAATCGCTAGCACCAACCTAACAATGGGCCAAATGCTAACACTCCCAATGATTTGCCTAGGCAGCCTAATTCTATTTAAAGCATTCAGAACATGACATTATTAAAACCGCTTATTATTCAACAAATTACACATAACGGCCCCATTACAATTGCCCAGTATATGGAGATGTGTTTGATGCATCCGATATATGGTTATTACAAAAAAAAACAAAATCCACTAGGTAGATTCGGAGATTTCATAACAGCGCCAGAAATAAGTCAAATGTTCGGAGAGCTGATAGGCGCTTTTTTAGCTGACTATTGGGATAATAATCCCAGTTTTGAAGAGGCATACATAGTGGAACTTGGGCCAGGTCGCGGCACCTTGATGGCGGATATCATGCGAGTAACTAACACTGCAAAAGATTTCCCAAAGAAAATATACTTTTTAGAATCTAATGAAACATTACAACAAATTCAAAGAGAAACCTTAAAAGGTTACGATGTAAACTGGATAAATAGCATCACAGATCTTCCCGATGGGCCGATCATAATGGTTGCAAACGAATTCTTTGATGCGCTGCCAATAAATCAATACGTTAAGGGAAAAACTGGGTGGCATGAACGCCTAATCGGGATCAGAGATGATCAGTTAATGTTTGGGCTTTCAGAAGAAAAATTAATAAATCATCTTCCTGAATATCCGATCGGTATTGAATTAAATAGTATACTTGAGACGCGAAGCTCAGCGCAACCAATACTTGATTCTGTCTCCTACAAAATTTCGCAACATGGTGGATTGGCCTTAATTATTGATTATGGTGATTGGGGCTCGTGTGGTAACACATTTCAAGCAGTAAAAAATCACAAACCAATAGACCCTCTGCAAAAACCCGGAGAATGTGATCTCACTGCACACGTTGATTTTTTAGCCTTATCTAAAGCTGCCAACCACTGTTCAGTAAGTGCTTTGGTGCCACAGGGAATATTTTTAAACCGATTAGGTATTGCAGAACGAACTAATGTGCTAGCTAAACATATGAATAAAACAGAATTCAAAAATCACCTTTCTGGGCATCAACGCTTGGTTCACCCAAATGAAATGGGAGACATTTTTAAAGCATTGGCACTTTTCCCAAAAAACTCTCCGGAACCGGGAGCCTTCAAAAATTGATACTAAAACCTATTATATCTCCAAAATTACAGCCATTTACTCATGGTTTTTTTTCTAGAGAAGGAGGTAATTCCTCTGGTATATTCAAAGGGTTAAACTGCGGGTTTGGATCAGCAGACTCTAGGGTGTCTGTTGAAAAAAATCGTCAACTTATTTGTGAAACCCTATCAATAAATTGCAAAAGTTTAGTATCGTTATATCAAATTCACTCAAACAAAGTGATTATTCTAAAAGGCCCGACCCATAACCAAATTAAAGCTGACGCAATGGTAACTCAAGAAAAGGGTTTAGCACTCGGAATATTGACAGCCGATTGCCAACCAATACTTTTCGCTGACTCTTACTCCAATGTCATAGGCGCTGCACACGCCGGCTGGAAAGGCGCCCTGTCAGGTGTTATAGAGAACACAATCGAAGCTATGCTCTCTCTGGGAGCAAAGAGAAATAGAATAGAAGCCATAATCGGGCCTGCGATATCGCAAAATGCCTATGAGGTTGGAGGCGAGTTTTTCGATCGGTTCATTCTAGACGCAGATGAAAACTCTAAGTTTTTTAGATCTACAGTTGGCAATAAGATGCTCTTTGATCTTCCAGCATATACCCTCAAACGTTTAGAAGACGCTGGCGTAACGGGCGAATGGGTAAAAGAGTGCACCTATGAAAATTCTCCGAAGTTTTATTCTTATAGACGATCAGTTCACAATGGGCATGCAGACTATGGTCGATTAATGTCTGTTATAGCTATATGAAGGATATATTATTTTTTAAAAAATTAAAAAGACCCCGGAATTCTTTCTTCGAGCACGTCAAAAGGAACGCCAGGTTCATCCTTTGACACCCTGATTACCAAAGATGTTTTAACGCTTGCAACGTTATCTGCTGATGTGAGCTCTTCAGTTAGAAAACTCTGGAATAAACTTAGGTCAGGAGAAACACACTTAAGAATAAAATCAACTTCTCCATTTAACATATGGCACTCACGAACGAACGGCCAATCTCTACACTTTTGTTCAAATGCAATTAGATCCACCTCGGCTTGGCTTTGGAGGCCAACCATTGCAAAAACTTTTACCTGAAAACCAAGATATCTAGGCTCCACGTCAGCATGGTATCCTTTAATGAATCCGCTTTCTTCCAAAACTCTTACTCTGCGTAAGCAGGGTGGAGCAGAGATGCCAACCCTGCTTGCTAATTCGACGTTTGTCATCCGTCCATCAGATTGTAATTCTGACAGTATTTTTCTGTCTATTCTATCTAGCTTAGATATTCGCATACGCACCTCTTTCAGAAAATACTTACTAAATAAAATCCATTTACGCAATAAAATTTCATATTTAGGTAATATTTTTACGAAAAGGCCATTTAACTTAATGCTTGTAAGTTACCTCTTACACCTTTCACTTAGCTTTTGCTCATCTTATAATGAAACTATACATGTAAAAGGAATCTGAAATGAGTGATAAGAAACATACGAAAGTATTAATTATTGGTTCGGGTCCCGCTGGTTACTCTGCTGGCATTTATGCTAGTAGAGCAATGCTTAACCCCCTCTTGGTACAAGGAATTGAGCCCGGAGGCCAGCTAACAACCACGACAGAGGTTGAAAATTGGCCCGGGGACAGTGAGGTCCAAGGCCCAGACCTTATGATAAGAATGGAAAAGCATTCAAAGGATATGGGTTGCGAAATTATTTCTGATATCATCACAGATTTGGATTTGTCGAAAAGGCCATTTACCGCTAGATCTGATAGAGGTGTTACCTATACAAGTGATGCAATTATACTTGCAACAGGAGCGAGGGCGAAGTGGCTCGGGCTAGCCTCAGAAGAAAAATTCAAAGGTTTTGGTGTTTCAGCTTGCGCGACCTGTGACGGGTTTTTCTACAGGGGTGAAGAAATAGTAGTAATTGGTGGTGGAAACACTGCGGTTGAGGAAGCTCTTTTCTTAACAAAGTTTGCTTCCAAGGTAACACTTATTCATCGAAGAGATGAATTAAGAAGTGAAAAAATTCTACAAGATAGGTTTTTAAAAAATCCTAAAATAAACCCTTTATGGTTCTACGAACTTATAGAAGTAATTGGAACTTCTAATCCATTAAGTGTTACTGGGGTCAAAGTCAGAAATGTTAAAACTCATGAAATTATTACTCTTTCATGCAAGGGGGTCTTCATTGCCATAGGTCATACACCCGCAAACGAATTGGTTAAGGATGTTCTGGAAACACATATGGGAGGATACGTTGTAACGAAACCTGATAGCACAGAAACTTCTATACCGGGTGTATTCGCTGCAGGCGACTTAACAGACCACAAATATAGACAGGCAGTAACAAGTGCTGGAATGGGGTGTATGGCAGCATTAGAGGCAGAGCGCTTTATTTCTGAAAATGAATAGATAAAGAGAAGTTATCTCTAAAGGATTGCCTGATAAAGCTGATTTACAAAATATCACTTCAAAGTTGAAATAATTAGAGGACGAGCAACTCCAGATATAATTGCTTAATTTAATGTTAACGTTATAAAGACTACTCCCTTACAAAGTACGAGGCATATTATGAACGAAGTTAAAGTTGGACTCATTATGGGTAGTCAGTCAGATTGGCCAATAATGAAAGAAGCTTCAAACATACTTAAACAATTGGGGATTGGACACGAAAAAAAAATAGTGTCTGCGCATAGAACCCCCGACAGACTTTGGGATTACGGTATAACTGCTTTAGGCAGAGGTATCGAGGTTATTATTGCTGGCGCTGGAGGAGCAGCTCATCTTCCGGGAATGGTCGCATCCAAAACTCGCATTCCTGTAATAGGTGTTCCAATGCCTACTCAAGCTCTATCCGGACTCGACAGTTTATACTCAATCGTACAAATGCCTAGAGGTTATCCTGTCGCCACAATGGCAATTGGAGCCCCAGGCGCTACCAATGCAGCTCTTTTTGCTGCAAGCATTCTGTCCTTAAACGACCCTCAAGTAGCCGAAAGATTGGAAGCTTGGCGCCAATCATTATCCAATTCCGTCTCTGAGGAGCCGGAGGGATGAAAACTGAGTTACCTGTTGGAGCTACAATCGGCATCTTAGGTGGAGGACAGTTGGGAAGAATGCTCGCCTTGGCAGCAGCTCGCCTTGGATTCAAGTGCCATATCTATGACCCAAACAATAACGCGCCAGCAATTGACATTTCTGCCAAAGCCACTATCGCATCCTACGAAAACAAACACGCACTTATATCCTTCGCTAAAGATGTTGATGTCGTAACATACGAGTTCGAAAACATTCCAACAACAGCTCTTGATCAGATAGAGGCTTTCACTGAAATTCACCCCAACCGAAAAGCACTTCAAGTCTCTCAAGATAGGTTCGTAGAAAAAGAATTTCTCAATAGTCTTGGGTTAAAGACAGCCCCCTATATAGATATAAAAACCTATTCAGACCTAAAAAGGGCTCTCCGTATTGTTGGAGTTCCTGCCATTTTAAAAACCCGGACTCTCGGTTACGATGGAAAGGGCCAATTCAGAATATCAAACGACGACGAAGCCGCACAGGTAATGAAAAAAATATCTTCTTCCTCTTTAATCCTTGAGGGAGTAGTGGACTTTTCAAAAGAAATATCGGTGATAGGTGCGAGGAATGTTAATGGGCAAGTAACATGTTACGACCCGGGAGAGAATATTCATAGTAATGGAATCCTCAAAAACACAACAGTCCCGGCATTAGTAAGTCGAAATCATCTAACTGATGCCGTACTTCTAACTGCCAATATTCTTAATTCTCTCGATTACATCGGCGTGCTGGGCGTCGAGTTATTTGTTTCAAGCGAAGGTTTAATCGTGAACGAAATAGCGCCTCGGGTCCATAATTCGGGTCACTGGACGCAGAATGGTTGCTTAATCGATCAATTTGAACAGCACATTAGGGCGATCTCTGGATG
>Ga0114996_10008549_pt1 | contig 11360 bp, 7 predicted proteins | sample ArcticOcean_MG_C_4_FD_87039 | JGI IMG/M metagenome (GOLD analysis project Ga0114996, IMG submission 87039) | Marine microbial communities from western Arctic Ocean - ArcticOcean_MG_CB4_134 | ecosystem: Environmental > Aquatic > Marine > Oceanic | place: Arctic Ocean: Canada Basin | collected... | reverse complement strand
TGCCGGTCACTCGGCCCTCCGGCGGAGCGACTTCCGATTCGACCAGACGCAACGACGACTCGAACGGGGTGTCGACGCGCACGGTCTCGACATCCATCAGCATACCGAGCGACCAGGCGGTCACGTCGTATGGCCGGTCGAGCGGCGCGTTGGCGAACGGTCGGATGTCAGGGTAGCGTTGCGGCTCCAGCAGGTCCTTGACCCAGCGTCCGAACGGCTGCGCCAGCAGTACGACATGCGTGCCCGCGGGGTAGCGCTCGCCGTCGGCGGTAAACGGGGCATCGGCCACATGGACCTCTGCCGCTTCGGCCTGGATCAGGGCGAGCAGTTTGGCGACGGCCCCCGGGTCCGGCTGGTCGCCGGGGACCACGTAGGCATACGGCCCCTGCGCTGTGAACCGCTCGATGGTGCGCCGGTTCATCGTGTAGAAGTTCCGTTTGAGCTGGGTCCGGTTGTTGGCCACCGCCTCGATCAGGCCGTAGGCGGCGGTCACGGTGTAGTCCACGACGTCGGCCGGGCTCCAGTCTCCGCCCAGCCAGGGTCGTGGGTAATTCATCCGGTACTGCACATCGGTTGGGGCCGCGATCGCCGGTGCCGCGCCAGGGTCGCGGTCGCCCCCGATGTCTGCGCCGTCGGGACGCGTCGGGTCGGCCATGCGCTGCCGCACCGGAGAGGCGAGCCCGGCGCTGGCCACCTCGGTCAGCAACGCGATCTGGTTGTGCCACCAGGGATTGGTGTTGTTCGCCCCCTGCCAGAACGCGCTGTAGAGATCGCCCCAGATGACCCCGGTCTTGCCCGTCTCGAAGAGCTTGGTGGCCATCGCCTGTCCCAGCAGGTTGACCTCGCTCCACACCAGCGGATCGACGTTCGGGTTCGGCGGGTTCTTGAAAGGAGGGACGAAGATGCGTGCCTGGCCGCTGCCCATCTGGTGGATATCGAGATACACCTCGGGCAGCCAGTAGTGATACATCACCCGGTTCAGATGCCGCGTCTCGACCTGGGTCAGCATGTAGCTGTCGCGATTGTTGTCGTGACCAGCATACGGGTGATAGAGCTCCGGCAGGGGTGAGCCGTCGAACGGGGTCCCGCGATTCTCGTAGTGCCAGTCAACGACCATCTGCTGCCCGTCCGGGTTCTGGGAGGGGATCACGAGCACGATGACGTTGTCGAGCACGTGCTGCGTCCAGGGCGAGCGATCGGTGGCGAGGAAATGCACCAGGCGGTTCATGGCCTGGCTCGTGCCGATCTCGGTGGCGTGGACGTTGGCGCCGATGAGTACGACCGCCTTGCCCGTCTGGCTGATGGTGGCCGCCTCCGCCTCGGTGGTGCGGCGGGGGTCGGCGAGCCGGTGCTGGTTGGCGCGATGCCGCGGCAGGTCGGCGATGGTGTCTGGCGCCGAGATCGTGAGCAGGAGATAGGGGCGGCCGTTGGTGGTCTTGCCGAGTTCCTCGACGAGGACCCGGTCCGAGCTCTCGCCGACCTGTGCGAAGTAGTCGACCATCCGGTCCCACCCGGCCAGCTCGCCGTCGGCCCCCATCGAGAACCCGAAGAACTCGTCCGGTGAGGGCGGGAGCGGGGCCTGGGCCGGCAGCGGCTGGGCGACCAGCACCGCCAGCGCTAGCCCTGCGAGCAACGTCGTGCGAGTGTATGGCGGGTGAGGTCCCATGGGCATCGTGGCGCGAGAACAACGCTTCAGTATATCGAACCGTTGCTGCCGCCCGAGCGGCCGCCCCGTCCAAGGGTGCTACTTAAGGAACTCCATCGGGTCGATGCCGTACTCCTCGGCGTCGAGAGGTGTCGTGATGTGGACGTCCTCGCCGTCGTCGTCGGCCACCTCCCAGAGGTGTCGGATCGGCTGGGACGGTACCGGATGCCCCTGCGGGTCCCGCAGGATCTGGACACGCGGTCGGTGCGGGTCCGGCGCATGCACCTGGAGGACGATCGCGATTTCATCGGTACTCAGTCGCACCAGCGTGCCGGGGGGGTAGATCCCGATCAGCTGCACGAACCGTCGGACCAGGTGCTGGTCGAACTGTTTGCCGTCGTTCCGCTTCATGACCGCCAGGATACGGTCGGTCGGGAACGCCTGCTGATACGCCCGTTGCGACCGCATGGCGTCGTAGACGTCGGCGATACCGGTCAGCATCGTGGCCAGGTTGAGGGCGGGCCGCTTGACGTTGGGGTACCCGGTGCCGTCGACACGCAGGTGGTGCTCGAAGGCGACGGTGGGCGCCATGATCGGCATCTCCGGGGTCTGACGCAGGATCTCCGCCCCGTCGACCACATGCCGCTTCATGATGTCGAACTCATCGTCGGTCAGCCGGCCAGTCTTCTGGAGGACCTCGATCGGCGTACGCACTTTCCCGATATCGTGCATCAGTGCCGACAGCCCGAACTCCTGGAGCCGCTGGCCCTCGATGCCAAGGGCGCGCGCCTGGGCCATCGCGAGAATCGAGACATTCACCATGTGGGTGAACGTGTAGTTGTCATAGCCCTTCATCGCCGTCAGGGCGACCAGCGCGGTGCGGTTGGTCGCGACCGACTCCGCCAGGCCCTCCACGGTCTGCCGCGCCACGACGAGCTCGGGCCGGCCGTCCAGTTGTGCGCTCGCGTAGACGTCCTCAGCCGACAGAGAGGCGTCGTCGTAGAGTTGCTTGATCGCCGCCATGTCGCGCGCGATGCCGGTCGTCTCGGTGTCGGCCGCGATCCGGCCGACGGTGATGTGCCGAAAAGTCGGCAGCGTGTCGGTGTCGGCGGGGCGGCGCTGCGTGAGGGTCGCGACCGTGGCGACAAACTCCTCCAGCTCTTGCCTTGTCACCCCGCGGTCGATCCCGATCCGTTCGATACCGGAGGCCTTGAGTCTTCGGAGCAGCTCGGCGAGGTTGGCCGCTGTCCGGGGCAACGGGCGGTCGGCCACGATGAGCTGATCGCCGACCACACCGAGGGCGATGGTGGGCCGGCCGTCGTGCAGCAGCGCGAGTGTTTCGACCAGCTGTTCGATGTTGCGTTGCTGGTGCGGATGGGTCGAGGCATAGAGCTGGCTGCCTCGCAAGGCCGCCGCGAGGCGGCGAGCCAGGTCCTCGTAGAGCGGCAGCGCCTGCGCGTCGTTCATGGTCGGCCCTCGATCTGGGCCAGCTGGGCCCGCGCGACGGCGCGGACGGCTCTGGGACCCTGGGCGACGGCGTCACGCAGGGTCTGGACGGCCGTCGGCGTCCGCGTGCGTCGCAGGGCCTGAGCGGCCGCCTCGCGTAACATTCGTGTGCGACGTGGGGCCCACCACTCGCCGCGATACAACGCGTGTCGAAGCGGTTCAACGGCCGGTTCTCCACCGAGCGTGCCCAGAAGCTGGATCGCGGCCAGGTAGACGTCCTGCCGCGCCCGGTGATCGAGATGGGTGAGCAGATATCGACAGAGCGGGATCGCCCGTTCGTCCCGCTGAGCGGCCAGTTGCTGGATCAGCGTAGTGCGCAGCTGCGGGGTGACCTCGGCGAACACGTCGGCCAGCGTCTGATACGCCCGTTCGTCGCCCACCTTGACCGTCGCGCGAATCGCCTCGCGCTGGACGAGCGGCTCGGTGTCGTTCAGCAGGCGCTTGAGGTCCTCGAGCCCGACGTCATCCCCGAACTCCCTCAGGAGGAACGCCGCGGTCTGGCGCGCCTCCCAGTCGGGGGCATCGAGCAACTGCCGGATGGCATCCCGGCCCCGGGCGCCGAAACTGATCAGGATGTCGCGGATGCTCCGTCGCACCCGGGCGTCTCGTTCCGCCGCCATGACCTCTGACAGCGACGTGACGATGGCGGGGCCCAGCGTGTCGCACAAGCGTCTGACCTGCGCGGTGGCCGTGTCGCCGCCATTTCGCAATTGCGCCAAGGCATGGCGTAGCGCCGGACCGGTCGCCAGTCGATCCATCGCCGCGCTCGCGAAAGCGGGTACCGTGTCGGCTTCGGTCGTGGCCTCCTCCTCGGGACGGTGCTCTGCCAGACCATCGACCAGTCGCAGGGCCCAGGGTAGATCGCCCGAGAGCGTCAGCTCCTCGACGTGTACGCATGTGGTGTCGGCGATGTCGCGCCACCGATGCGGGTCGCGCTCCAGGACCAACAGGTCGAGGAGGAGCTGGAGGTCGAGCGACCGGAGCGCTGGATCGTCGACCGTGGCCAGCCACGAGGCGACGCGTTCGGCCGGGTCGTCGTTCGTGTGCTCGACCTCGATCGCCTGCGTCTTCGCGAGGTTCAACTCCTGAGCGTACTCTTCGTGCACATACGGCTGGTCGTCGTAGGACGTTAGCAGCGTCTCGGCCCGCTGCCAGATCTCCGAAAAAGTCTCCGTCTGGCCGAACGGTGACTCCGCCATCTGGCGGCCGGCGCGCGACACCAGTTGTCGCCGCTCGTCGACTCCCGGGACGAGGGCCTGGAACGCCTCGGCGAGCCGGTGAGACGCACCACCGTCCGCCACGATCGATTCCGACACGAAGCCGAGGATGTCGTCGGGCGCCAGGTGCTCGGTGACCGTCTCGATCGCGTCCCGGCCGCCCGCCATGGCGTCCGGCCTGCCACGCTGGCGGAGCAGGTCGGCGACGGTCTCCGCCGACTGTCCGGCCAGGAGCTTGGCGAGGTTGGCGAGCCTGTCGGTGTCCGGCTCGCCTTGCGCGTCGGTCGCCGCCTCGGTCCCGGCACACACCAGGTGCATCAGCGCGTCCACCTGAGCCCCGCTGTCACCGGCGACCCGCTCGGACAGCTCGGCCGCCAGCAACTCGAGCTTGGCGGGGTCGCCGACGATGTCTCGCATCGCCGAGGCGCCCTCTGTCCCAAGATCACCGCTCCGGCCGGTGCCGAGGCCGGTGAAGAGCTCCTCGAGGGTCGCGGGGTCGCCGAGAGCCTGCCTGCGGAGCAGCCGCTCGTAGTCGAGCTGCCGTACTTCGAGGGTGCGCCGCTGTTGGGGTGTGGTCAGTCCGCCGCGCTCGCTCCAGAGATGACCGAGGCCGCCTGCCTCGCGGATCTCCTCCACCGGACGTGTCAGCAAACTCAGCAGCGAGTGCCAGGTGGTCGCGTCGCCCCCATCGTGCAGCACGAGTCCGCTCATGCCGTGCTGGTGGAGCATGTGCGCCAGTTCCTGCAGCACCGGGTCCGGTTTGCTCGGCGATCGGCCGTCGAGCAACAGTCCATCCGGCAAGACCGTCAGGTGAAATGGTTCCGCGGCGGTCACGCTGCCGGCGCTCGCGGTGAGGCGCGTGAGCGCCTCGGTGACAGAGGGATGCCCCGCGGGGTAGAGCGAGACCGCACGCGCCGCGACACCGCACCCGCGGGCGAACTCCAGGAGGTGAGCCGCACGTTGCGGGTCGAGCGGTTCAGGGGACCGAGCGTCGCTCATCGTCGTTTAAATACCGTTCATGTACGCCTCTTTATCATACCCGCCGGCCCGTCCGCGGCGGTCTCGCGTGTCATACCGACAGACGCCGGAAGCGGCGATCCGACTTATGATCACCGGCGTCGTCATGAGCGCTTCCTCCGTCACCCCACCCGTGCCCGGTGAGTCGCGCCTTCGGATGGGCCTCGCCGCCCTGGCCGTAGGGCTTGGGTTCGGGGCCCTGTGGCTGGTGGACGTCGTGGACCCGCGGCTTCGCGCGGTGGCGGGCGTTGTCGCGTTTCTCGCCGTGGCGGGTGCCTGCTCGGCCCGGGTGCGGGCGGTCGACCTGCGGCTCATCGCCAGCGGTTTCGCGATGCAGGTGGGGTTGGCGGTACTCATCCTGAAAGTCGAGATCGGCGGAGTACGACCAGGGTACGAGGTCTTCGCCGCGCTTGCGGCGGTCGCCACCCAGTTCCTGGAGTTCACCAACGCCGGCTCGCGGTTCGTCTTCGGTGTGCTCGCCGACCCGGCGCAGATGGCCGAGCTGTTTCCAGACGGCTTCGTGCTGGCCTTCGCCTCGTTGCCGATCCTCATCTTCATGTCATCGGTCTTCACGGTGCTCTATCACCTCGGTGTCCTGCAGGTGGCGGTGAAGCTGATGGCCCGGGTGATGGCGCGTGTCATGGGGACCAGTGGCGCGGAGAGCCTCGCCGCGGCCGCGAACGTCTTTCTCGGGGTCACCGAGGCGCCCATCATCATCCGGCCCTACATCGCGAGCATGACGCAGTCCGAGCTGCTGTCGCTCATGACCGGCGGCCTCGCCACCATCGCCGGCACGGTCATGGCGATCTACATCAGCCTGGGAGCCGACCCGGTGGCGGTGTTGACCACGAGCGTGATGGCGGCGCCGTGCGGGCTCTACGTGTCGAAGATTCTGCTGCCCGAGGACGGCACGCCGGTCACCGCCGGGTCCCTCCAGGTGGAGGTGGAGCGGCCTCACGTCAATGTCATTGACGCGCTGGCCGGCGGCGCGTCGGACGGCACCCGTCTCGCGATCAACGTGGTCGCCATGCTCATCGCCTTTCTGGCGTTCATCGCCATGGTCGACTACGGTCTCGGCCTCATCCACGCGAACCTGACGCTGGCCGCCATGTTCGCGTGGCTGTTCGCCCCGGTCGCCGCCCTGCTCGGGGTGTCGTCTGCCGATCTGCCGGCAGTCGCCGACCTGCTCGGCACCAAGCTCGCGACCAACGAGTTCGTGGCATACATCAAATTGAACGGGACGTATCTGGGGTCGATCAGCGAGCACACGCGCCTGGTCGTGACGTTCGCGCTCACCGGTTTTGCCAATTTCGGGTCGATCGGTGTTCTGCTGGGAGGGATTGGCGGCATGGCCCCGTCGCGGCGCGCCGACCTGGCTCGACTCGGGCCGGTGGCGCTGCTGGGTGGATTTCTCGCCACCTTGATCAACGCCGCGATCGCGTCCATCTTGCTCTGACCCAGGTGTACCCGGGCGGGCAGTCTGGTCGGGCGGATGGTCTTGAAGGATGTCGAACGATGTTGAAGGATCGGGAGTCAGGTCGGTGCTCCGCGGTGCAGTGGACGACCGGTCCTGACCGGTCCTGAAGGAGGGTGAACGCCGGAATGTTGCCAACAATCGATTGGGAGGACGGCGAGATCGTCATGGTCGACCAGCGCAAGCTGCCGTCCCGTGAGGTCTACGTGCGTTGTCGTAGCGCGAAGGAGGTCGCCAAGGCGATCCGGACCATGGTCATTCGGGGCGCGCCCGCCATCGGGGTCGCGGCGGCCATGGGGGTCGCCCTCGAACTGCGGCGGAGTACGGCATCGGGTACGACGCAGTTGGCCACCGAGTTCTATCGCGCCTGTGACTTGCTCGCCGCCACACGGCCGACCGCCGTCAATCTTTTCTGGGCGATCGAACGGATGAAGCGGGTCTTTGCCGACGCGATGCGCGCCGGTCGGTCGACCGATGAGCTGAAGGCGACGATCGACACCGAGGCGGGCCGCGTCCACGATGAAGACGTCGCCAACTGCCGAGCTCTGGGGCGACACGGTGCCGGGGTGGTGCCGGCCGATGCGCGGGTGCTGACCCACTGTAACGCTGGTGCGCTGGCGACGGGCGGCTACGGGACCGCGCTAGGCGTCGTTCGGGCAGCGGTGGAAGCCGGCAAGCACGTCGCCGTCTTCGCCGACGAGACCCGCCCGTTTCTGCAGGGCGCCAGACTGACCGCCTGGGAGCTCGTCCGGGACGGCATCGAGACGACCGTCATCACGGATGGCATGGCCGGGTCGCTGATGCGTGCCGGCCGTGTCGATCTGGTGGTGGTGGGCGCCGACCGTATCGCCGCCAACGGCGACGTCGCCAACAAGATCGGCACCTACACCGTGGCCGTGCTCGCCAAGGAGCACGAGGTGCCCTTCTACGTGGCGGCGCCGCTGTCGACGGTCGACCTGTCGACACCGGACGGCTCCGGTATCCCGATCGAGGAGCGTGACGCCCGGGAGATCACGCACATGGGAACCACGCAGGTGACGCCCGACGGCGCCGAGGTCTGGAACCCGGCGTTCGACGTCACCCCGGCGCGGTTCGTGGCCGGCATCATCACCGAACGGGGTATCTGTCGTCCGCCCTACACGGAGAGCCTGAAGGCGGCGCACGGCGCCGAGAACGGTTAGGGTCCCTCGTCGCGATGCCTGAGACAACGCTCCTCGGAATCGAGACCTCGTGTGACGAGACCGCGGCGGCGGTGGCGGTCGGCGACGACACGGGGCCGGCGTCCTGGGAGATCCGCTCGAGCGTGATCGCCTCGCAGGTGGAGATTCACCGCGAGTGGGGTGGGGTGGTGCCTGAGCTCGCCTCACGCCAGCATCTGCGTGACATCTGTGGTGTCGTCGAGCGGGCGCTTCGCGATGCGGGCACCGGCTGGGCGCAACTGGATGCGGTCGCCGTCACACAGGGGCCGGGGCTGGTGGGGTCGCTGCTCGTCGGGGTGGCCTTCGCCAAGGCGCTGTCGGTGGCGTTGAACCGGCCGCTGGTGCCGGTGCATCACCTGGCCGGACACATCGAGTCGCTGTTTCTCTGTCACCCGGGTCTTCCGCTGCCCGCCGTCGTGCTGGTCGTGTCTGGCGGTCACACCAGCCTGTACCACCTGCCCGAGGCGGGGACCTATCGGCTGATTGCGCGGACACGGGACGACGCCGCCGGCGAGGCGTTCGACAAGGTCGCCAAGCTGCTCGGGCTGACCTACCCCGGTGGCCCGGTCATCGACCGGCTGGCGCGGCAGGGGAACGAGCGCGCGATCCGGTTCCCGGTGGCTCGGATGACCCACCCCGACCGGACCGCCGGCCCGGCGACCGTCTCGCCGCCCGGTCTGCCCCGGCAGGTGGCCGGTGGCATGGATTTCAGTTTCAGTGGGGTGAAAACGGCGGTGGCGAGACACATGCAGCGTCGGCGGGCGAGCGACCCCGGCCCGGTGTCTGACGCTGAGCTGGCGGACATCTGTGCCAGTTTTCAACGCGCCGTCGTGGACGCGCTGGTCGACCGGGCGTTCGAGGCGGTACACCGGTTTGGCGCCCGCAGTCTGGGTATTGCCGGTGGGGTGTCGGCGAACAGCCGTCTCCGGGATGTGGCCACCGCCCGTGGCGCCGAGCTCGAGCTGCCGGTGCTGCTGCCGACGCTACATCTGTCGACTGACAATGCCGCCATGATCGCCGCCGCCGGGCTCCGTCAGTTCCATGCCGGCATCACCGCCTCGACCGATCTGAACGCCGATGCGGGATTGAAGCTCTGACATGGCTCGCGAGTATCCCTCACGTCCGATCGTCGGCGTCGGCGGGGTCGTCTTCATTGATGAGCGGGTCGTGCTGGTCAAACGTCGATACGCCCCGCTGGCGGGGCGGTGGAGTCTGCCCGGGGGCGTGATCGAGGTGGGCGAGACGCTGCACGACGCGCTCCGCCGAGAGCTCCGCGAAGAGATCGGGATCGACACCACAGTGGGGCCGCTCATCGACCTCTTCGACCGCCTCACCTACGACGACGCGGGCCGGGTCCGATACCACTTCGTGCTCGCCGACTATCTCTGTCATCGGGTCAGCGGTGAGGTGCGAGCTGGGTCCGACGCCGAGGCGGTGGCGCTGGCCGACCTCGCCGATCTCGGGTCCCACGCGCTGACCGACGAAGTCCTGGCGGTCATCTCCAGAGGCGCCAGCCTCCGTTGACAGCCGCGAAACCTGAGTGCTACCGTCGCCTGGCCGCGTGCTGGCTCGGGTCTCAGTTCTGGGGCCAGCGCGGTCCAAGCCCCCATGCCCTGGTATAGACAGCCCCACTGGCGAATCCTCCTCGCCATGACGCTCGGGCTGATCTATGGCGTCGTCGCCGCCTACGCCGGCTGGGGTGGGTTCACGGCCGACTGGATCGCGCCGTTCGGCGCCATCTTCCTGCGGCTGCTGCTGCTCGTCGCGGTGCCGTTGGTGCTGGCATCGCTCATCACCGGTATCGCGTCGCTGTCGGACCTCAACAAGCTGTCGCGTATCGGCGGGAAGACGATCGCCATCTACCTGGCCACCACGCTGGTCGCGCTCGTCATCGGGCTCACCCTGGTCAACCTGATGAATCCCGGGGCCGTGGTGCCCGACAGCGTCCGCGGGACGCTACAGGAGACCTACCAGGGTGACGCCGCGCAGCGTGAGGCGCAGGCGGCCGACGCGGTCGAGCGTGGGCCCTTGCAGCCGCTCGTCGACATGGTGCCGGACAACATCTTCGGCGCCGCGTCCGACAACCGGCGCATGCTGAACATGGTGTTCGTCGCCTTCCTGTTCGGCGTGGCGCTCATGCTGGTCCCGCCCGAAAAGTCTGCGCCGTTACTGGCGTTCTTCGAGAGTCTCGATGCCGTCATCATCAAGATCGTCGAGCTCGTCATCCTGTTCGCGCCGATCGGGGTGTTCGGGCTGATTGCCGACACCGTCACCGGTGTGGCCGGCGACAACCCGGCCGATGTGCCGCAGCTGCTCGGCGCCCTGGGGTTCTACTGTCTGGCGGTGCTGATCGGCCTGGCCATCCAGGCGTTTGTCACCTACCCGCTCCTGTTGCGGCTCTTCACCCCGCTACGGTTGTCGCAGTTCTTCCCGGGTGTGGTGCAGGCGCAGCTCGTCGCGTTCTCGACCTCGTCGAGCGCGGCCACGTTGCCGGTCACGATGAAGAGCGCCCAGCAGAATCTCGGGGTGTCCGACGAGGTGGCCTCATTCGTGTTGCCGCTGGGGGCGACGATCAACATGGACGGGACGGCCCTCTACCAGGCGGTGGCGGCGGAGTTCATCGCGCAGACGCTCGGTATCCCCCTCGACCTCACGGCCCAGCTCACGATCGTGTTTATGGCGCTGCTGGCCTCGATCGGCACGGCCGCCGTGCCGAGTGCCGGGGTCGTCATGCTGGTGGTGATTCTCGAAGCGGTCGGGGTGCCGGCCGGTGGCATCGCGCTGATCCTGGGGGTAGACCGCATTCTCGATATGGCGCGCACGGCCTCCAATGTGACGGGTGACTTGACGGTGGCCGTGATCGTCGCAGCCACTGAGGGACAGCTTGCGCCGCCGGTCGTGTTGACTGCAGCGGCCGGGCGAAGTCACGGCTAAGAATGGAAGCACGCGACAAAATATTGAGCCTGCTGAACGATTACTTAAAGAATGACTGACTGTTGAATCACGGACTCGTCGTCGAGTCGACGGTAGCGAAATGGCGATTTTTGTCTAGATGCTGTTATTTGGAATTCACCCGATTTTTATCGGCTGAAAGGCCATCGCCTCGCCGTGCAACTCACCGGAAATTGCCAAGTGATATGTCTCGTATCGACAAGACTCGTCCGAGAGGCGCACTATAGTATAGCGACTAGCCGGGTCAGAGTGGCCAAGGGAATCAACATTTCCGTCAGAGTTTTTCGATGGTCAGTCTGCCGATCGACTTGTAAAACGGGCGTCACATGCAGGGAGAGAGAGAAGAGTGA